>Ga0182738_1004729_pt1 | contig 14896 bp, 12 predicted proteins | sample eDN5th30CBELigMG_FD_128876 | JGI IMG/M metagenome (GOLD analysis project Ga0182738, IMG submission 128876) | Enriched Miracle-Growth compost microbial communities from Emeryville, California, USA - eDNA 5th pass 30_C BE-Lig MG (version 2)... ... | reverse complement strand
CAGGCGCAGTGGGCGGCGAACGGAACGCCGGTGGCAGTGGCGCCGGGCGTGCAGTGGAAGACGCGGATTGCCTCGGCCGATGCGGGCAGCGTGGTGATTGCCTGGACGGATAAGCGGATCCCTTACCAGGTGGAGGCTTATGCGCAGAAGCTGACGCCGCAGGGGGCGCCGGTGTGGGCGGCTAACGGAATTATGGTGGGGCCGAATCTTGGGAACGCCGACGAGGACCTGGAGCCGTATGAGCTTGCGTGCCTGGATGACGGCGACACCATTTTCGCCTGGAAGACGGCGCTTATGCCGCGGCTGTACATCCAGCAGCTGAACCACCAGGGCATCAAGCGCCACGCGGATGCAGGCAAATACATTGATCGGGCATCCACCACGGTGCCGCCGGACCTCATCCGCGACGAGTATAACGGCGTGACGGCGGTGTGGGAACGAACCACCACGACAGAAAGACAGATAGTGGCGCGGCAGATCACCCCGCCTCAAATACCAGCCGCGGCTGCGGACTGGGAACTGTTCTGGTAGGCTGAGGGGATAGCGACTCGCAGCGGATTCGGGGGTAGAATTGCGCAGGGACGCGCACCAGTGACCCTATAATCCACAGAGACGTGCACCACTATCCTATTCTAGGACGAAAGCAGGGACGAAAGTAGGCACAGGCACGACATTGCGGGGTGCCGGACGCAGAGAGGCGCGCCGCTGCTGGTAGAATAGCCGTTGCAGAACCGGCCTTGGAATCTGCATCCCTGCGTTATTCCCCTGATGGTGTCGCGTCCTGCCGATCGAATAGAGTCTCGCCGTCGAGGTTCTCTGGTTCTGAAGGCGGTTTGGTTTCCCTGAAGCTTCGGCCATTAGTGTCCAAGCCCGGCTTATCGCCGGATTGGGCAGCAGGTGCTTTCCACTCCGCCTCTTTTTTGCGCATGGTCTTGAATGTCATCTGGCCACCTTTTTGACCGACGAGTTCCGTTAACAGAACATGTCCATCCAGTTGCTTCGATTAACACGATTAACAGGGACGTGCACCACTGTCCATAGTGCAGTCGAAACACTGGCGTTAAGTCATGTTTATCATGGCTTTAGTCAGGCACAGCCTGATGATCCGGCTAAGCGGAATCCTGCAGTTTATCACACCTGCCATCTTCTCATAAATGCCGTCAGGTGGGCCAGTTGTTCTGCATCATAAGCCTGCGGAAAATACCGGATGTATCCGCACAGGGCGGAAGGTGTCAGCACTTTGACGTAGCTCTCTGCAGGCTTGGCGGACAATTGTGAGCGGGTGGCTAGTATGGTGCGCACCTTGGTGTTCAGGCCATATTCCTTTAGCATTTTGTAACACAGGTCTGAGGCACGGCGGCACTGGTTGTAGGGGTCGTGGAAATTGCCTGACTCAGCAAAGGCCTGGCTCCATTGTTTAACTTCAATGAGGAATACGCCGGGGGGGGCCGACAACGACAAAGTCGATCTGCGCGGTTCGCAGGTGCTGCCCTTTATAAAACAGGTATTGGCCATAGTCCAGTCGCACATCGGCAAATACGGAAAAATCGTCTGGTAGAGTCTGCAACTGTGCAGCACTTCCAACTCGCCAATGGCGCCTGCATACTAGTTACTGGCCAGCACGTTGTTTACCACATCGAGGCGCTGGCGAATGGGGTGCCTGTAGGCTTCGAGGAACTAGACTCGTGTAGCCAGATGCCTATGCTGCGCTTCCAGTGCCTGCTTTGGTATACGGCCAAGTGCGGCAATTCGACGGTCATGCTGGAGCTGTACGTACATCTTGCGTAAAAGAACGGGCAGGTACGAAAACCACCTACGGATGCGAACCCCCAGGCCGGGGGCAGAGTTATCCGGCTGGAGTTGTCGGCCGAAGGCTGCCATTTGTTTTTCGTATCCAGCATGCAGGCTGGAAACCTACGCGTGGTACTCGGCCTGTTTCGCCTGTACGTAGGTGGCGTGGTGGAGTGTCAGCTGGTCATAGGCTGTTTGCCGCGTCGGTTTCGCTTTGAAGCCAGGCCTGCTCCAGGGGCCCGATAAGTTCCCGAAGGTGGGTTGGGTCTTCGGGATAAAGGCCAATTTTTTGGAGGGGTGCGCGGGCATCGTTCCACGCGCCGCTTTCCCCGTATAATATAGCCATCTAACCGCCTCGATATCCGTAATCACCGCCGGCCGAAACCCCGTATTGCGCCCGCCTCATCCAAAACTCCGCTTGTTCCGCTGCTGCAGATGCGCCTGCACATCTGCATAGCCCTCGGGAAATCCTACTACGGAATCAATGCCGCAGTACGGGCACACCGCTGTCTGGCCCAGGCCTGTCGCTTCGTCTTCATCCAGCCACCCGGTAATCTCATGGGCCGCGAAAGTATGTAGGCAATAGAAGCAGCCGCATATGGCAGCGGATAATATTTGTCTTCTCTTAGACACAGGAACACGTTTGCCAGTTAGGGGGGGGAGAGTTCCAGTAGATTCCAGCCGGTGGCATAAAGCGCAAAGGAGTAATTAATCCTTGCCACCACGGCATGCCAGCCCTATCCCGTTATGCCCATGGCTAAATTCCTGAACACCAGCGCTACGAATTACTTTCTGGAAGAGTTGATCAAGGGGGCGAAGGACCGGCTGATTATTATCAGTCCATTTCTCAAGTTCAACGACCGCATGAAGGAACTGCTGGAGGACAAGAACCGGCTGAAGATTGATGTGCGGGTCGTATTTGGAAAGAGTGAGCTGCAGCCGCAGGAGATTAAGTGGCTGCGGAGCCTGGACTTTGTACGCACGAGCTTTTGTCAGAACCTGCATGCGAAGTGTTACCTGAGTGAGTCGGCGGCGATCATCACGTCCATGAACCTGTACGAGTTTAGCCAGATCAATAATAACGAAATGGGCGTGTTCATTGAGCGCGACGCGGAGCCGGACCTGTACAGGGACACGTATGAGGAAGCGCAGCGCCTGATCCGCGTGAGTGAGGAGATACGCCTGGCGGCGGAGACGGTGGAGAAGACGGCGGAGCCCGACGAGCCCGCCGCGACGGCCTGGGATGAGGAGGGGTCGGAAAAGCTGACGACATCGCGCCTGGCCAAAGAGCTGGGGTGCAAAACGCCGGAACTGGTGGAGCGGCTGATAGCCCGCGGCCTTCTGGAGGGCGACGCCACCAAACAGACCCTAACAGAAGCCGGCAAAGCCGCCGGCGGGGAGTTGCGGTACTCAAAGAAATTTGGCCCCTACTTCCTGTGGCCGCGGGATTTAAAGTTCAACTGAACTGGCGCACGCGGTGGTGGCGCTGTTGGAGGTGGTCTGAGTGAGCAAACCTTTATGGGCATTCCTCGGTGTTCCAACTTGAGGATTACGCCAGGCAGCGCCGACTACCCTCGGGGCGTGGATTTTTGTTCCGCATTAATCTTTGCTGCAAAACACCACCTGAAAAACGGTTACTACCCAGAGGTGCGGTGGGTGCTGGTCGTGAGAACATGCAAGCTGTCAATAATCCTGCCAGCCTGGTACCTTGCTTGTGTCGGTAGCAAAAATGTTTAAACCGCCAAAGCCATCAGATGAAAACAGATAGCCGTTCCAAGTTCCGATCCCACGGTTGGCTGCGCCCTCAGTGTCAAATTTATCCACCACCACTGGATTCGCTGGCATTGTGATATCATACTCCCACACACCAGACTTGTGACTTTGAGAGTAGGCTTTGTTCCCCAGGATTGCTACTGATTCAGTGTAAGGGCTAGCTGCACTACCTGTGAGTTGCGGGGCCGATGGTATGGAAATGTCGTAGGTCTGGATTACCCACTGTGGAGGTCCAATAATACCCACGACTGCGCGGTCCCCCTGAACGTCCACACTGGTCACGTTGCCAGCAATCGACCTGGATGCCAATAGCGATGGGTTGCTCGGGTTCGATAAGCTATAGATTTTAAGACCGCCTGTGCCATCCGCAACCAGTAAACGTCCTTCTGAGATAGCCACCTCAGTCGCAATATCTCCCGTTTGTACCCTGCGAATTAGGATCGGCGAAGTTGGGGTGGATATATCGAGCACGTAAATCCCCGCTTCGCTGCCCGCGACGTATAGATAAGATCCAGAAGCCGAGGCACTCCTTATCCAACCAAAAGCTGTGAAATTGATCGTGCGGATACGCGTGGGGCTGCTCTTGCTGCTTATGTTCAGGACGTCCATGCTTTGTCCCCAAAAGTTACACACGTATGCAGTATTGCCGATGACTTCAACATCAGCGGCTTCGGCAGTGGTTCGGTATTGTCCATTATATAGTGGGGTACCCGGGTCTGAAATATCAAAAATCTTAATGCCGGCTCGAAAATCGCAAACGTAGGCAAATCCGTCGGCCAATTCCAATCCCCAGCCGCGGCCAAGAGGATCGGGCGAACTATAGCTGCCGAGCAAAGCGGGATTTCCCTGGTTTGTAACGTCGAATATTCGGAGCTCTGTGTTCGCTGGAACATAAAGCCGGTTGTTGCTGACGGTGAAGTGCCCCACTCCAACACAACTGTTCAGATTGAGCGCCGAGGTGCGTCTCAGATTGTCAGGGTTGGTTGCATCTATACAGATAATTCCAGGTTTATCCCAAAGATCGCTGACATACAGGTAGTCTCCGGCCTTCACCGCTCTTGTTGCGACGTTGGGGGTATCAATCGTTCCTCGGCGTACCGGGTGAAGAGGATCAGTTAAGTCCAGAACCGCCACGCCCATCTGGAAAGATGCGCTCAGGTATGCGAGGGAGCCCTCTATTAGGATGTCTTCAACTCTTAAATCGGCTGCCCCAGGTTGATATGTGCCCGCCAGGAAAATTGCGGCAGGGTTGGAAACATCGAGAATTTGGATGCTTGGCAACTCTCTATACGCAACGTAGAGGTACTTTCCTCGCGCAGCCATCCCCGAGGGATAGCTTGGCGTGTCGCGAAAATGTCCAGTAAGCCGGGGTGTCGCTGGGTTAGAAACGTCAAAAATATGGATTCCGCTCTGCGCCCCGCCATTCCCACTTCCTATGTACGCCAGATTTCCTGTCACGTAAATGCATGACCACCACACTCCAGCATCGCTGTCTTTTGAGACAGAATACGTGTAGACTATCTGGGGCAAGCCTGGGTTGGATACATCCACCACTTGTAGTCCCTGATCGAGTAGAGTGCAGTAGGCGTAATCCCCAATTCGAGCGATGTCGCTACAGTAACCATTCAAAGAGACTTTGCCGCGAGGATTCGGAGTGGTTGGGTTAGAAACATCCAAGACTCGCAGCCCTGCTCCTTCTCCCACGTAAGCGAAATTTCCTGAAGCAGCTACGCAGTTGATCGAAGCTCCGACATGTGCAACCCGGGTTAAGGCGCCAGCATCTGAAGCCGGCAGCAAAAAGCACAAGAAAAATAGGCTGGCAACGACCGTGTGTGCCACCAGATCTGATCTTAACATAAGCAGGCCCTCTGGGATGCTTTCTGGGAATTGACGTAGTGAAGTACCTTGGAAGCATAAAGCACTACATGTAGGACATTCATGACAAGTTCTCCACTTTCCACCTACTGATATGATGCGCCTGATATATGGGTGGCTAGAGAAGAACAGGGACCTAAGCAGAAGCGACAGCATCCGGTTTTTAGTAACCGTGATCGAGCTTACCTGCGACAACTAGGAATTACAATAGGTGAGCTCCGAAGCAAGCAGGGCTACACGCAAAAAAGCTTCGCTGAAAAATGTGAGATGTCTCGAAACCAAATGAACCTGATCGAAACAGGAAGGACCAACTGCACGGTGCTCAAGCTGAAAACAGTAGCGGAGCACTTGGGACTCTCTATTACGGAGCTTCTGAATCGCGCAGGATGGGATTAGTGAGGAATTCCTTGGCGATAATGCCGATTCGCCTTCCCTAAAGTCCGATGCTTTTGCACTTAGTTTAAGTGCACCAACCAAATGCCGCCGAAGAGCGCCCACCACAGCCCCTCGGTTTTTAGTCCAGCCTCAAATCCTGGGGCCGCAGAAGGTAACTCACATGGCGAGGTTCCTGATTATCTAGCGGTACTGGAGTCCGCATCCCTGCGTTCTCCCTGGAAATAACCGGGACGTGCACTACTGTCGCTGTTGAACAGCAGGTCAGCGCCTGTCGCTTTCAGTACAAGGCCCACTCGCCCACCCGGGTGGGGGGGCGTTTGTCGGCTGCAGCAAGCCGCCGGTAAGGGTGTATTCGCCGCCAGAGGCGGTGGGGCCGGCTCTGGGCTGGCCTACTGATCCTGTGAGGGTATACTCGCCGCCGGCGAGGGTACCGGGGCCGGAATCTATGGTGTACTGGGTGAGGTCGTAGTCGCCACCGCTCTGTGCGTCGGCGGGCTTAGGGGCTGCCAGAATTGTTACCAGCAGCACGGGCGCAATGGCTATTTGCTTTCCAGTGGGCATTAGTCTATCCTGATGATATCAAGATGGGTGAATCGCGGGTCGTTTCCGATTACTGTCCCTAGGACAGATGTATCCTGTACGAATACGCGAACCCGACTGCCCTCCTCGAGAAACATGAGTTGCGTGTCGGCCAGGTACGCACCCCGTGATAACCAATTTGATCTCCGAGTGGCCACAGAGCGTGATTTAAAGTTCCGGCCAAGAGTCTAGCCGAAAGACTAGTCGAGTTGGAGGGCCATCTGAGCGTCAATTTAGCCGTGACGACGTACGTGCCCCGTTTTAATATTTCAACGCCACCGACCACAATTGCGGGTCAGGAAGTGGAGCCCGAAAAGGGCAAAAACACTGTCCTGTTTACGGGAACCGAAACGTCTGAGGTGAGCGACGTCAGCACTTTGGGAGTCACTGTGGGCGCAAGCTTATCGCGAGTTATGGTGCCATTCTGAATTGCTGCGTTGCTGACGCCGCCAGAGGCGACCGCCAAGGCTACGGGCGCGGGCATTACAGGGGCGCGGGGAGCCAGACTGGTGTAGGCTGTCTCACCGGTGGGCCTAACTATTATCTCTAGATACCGCTGTTCCGTGCCAAATGCAGCCGCACCAAAATCTAGGTTTACATGAAACTGGCCATTGGCAACGGTGACATTGGTGAGGCTGATGGTGGTACCGATCTGACCGCTGCCGGTGGCGGCACTGTAGAGGCCAAATTGGAAGTCCTGTGGCGCAGAAACCGGCTGGCCAGCTTTCTTCAGGCTGCCCTGGTAGGTACAAGCTGTGCTGACGGGTGCAGCAGTCAGCGGCAACGCGGCCGTGGCAAGCGCCACAGCCATTAATCCGGCAAAGTTCATAAGAGGTTCCATCTGATAAAGTAGGTCTGAGGGCAGTTGAGCAGAGGACATAGGGGAAAGCAGGACCTTTCGGAATCGTGGGACCGTACAGACTTCCCGCGGCTGTGCGCCTAAATCGCTTGTGGTTAGCGCCGTACGTTATCCCACCCTAGGCGGTAGAGCCGGCGTGGCGGCACGGTATGCGCTTAAATTGCCAAGTACAACTTTTGCGAGGAGTGTGAGAAGAGCCGCGCCCGGTGAAGCTGTTATCCAATCCCTGACTGCGTGCTCCTGCGAAGGCTCGGGTTTGTGGAGTAGAGGTGGCGCTGGCTGCTTACGAACGAACAGGAGAGTGTGGATGAACAGTGGAAGACTTTCGAAACTCTGCTGACAAAGGCATTTGAACCGCTGAACGAGGCCCAGAACGCAGAACCCTATGATCCGGCCGTGCCTAGCCTGATGCTAACCGTTGGTATGGCGGCGGGAATGCCAAAGGAAACTGCCCAGGCTACCATGGATGAGGTGATGGAAAAGTATCCGACCTATGAGCCTGCCTACAGGAGGATGGCTATTTATCTGCTCCCACGCTGGGCAGGCGAGCCTGGTGATCTTGAAGCATTCATGGCCGACGTGCGCAAGCGGCTGCCCGCGCCGCTGTGCGACATCATGTATGCCCACATGAGCAACGCCGTGTTTTATTATGTGGGAACCAGGTTTCTGCTGGAGACAGATCTGAAGTATGACGAAATGAAAAGCGCCTTTGAAACGCTGTTCCAGAACTACCCGGCTGACCAGGCCAACCGCCGCACCTTTTCTGCGATTGCTGCCATTGCGGATGACAAGGAGATAACCCGTGATCTCCTGCAGCAGACGACAGGCACCTGGGCTCCGGATAAGATCAAAAGCAATTATCGCTCACCGGAAGCCTTTGCGCAGGTGCAGGAATGGGTGAATGACAAAGCCCCAAATCCCATGTATGTGACTCCCCTGGAAGCGGCGTTTGAACTCAAAGATGGCGAAAAACTCAAGGCGGCTATTGCGAACGGCGCAGACCTGAACCGCCGATTCAGTAACGGAACGACGCCGCTGATCTTGGCATTATCAGAAGGACAGGCCGGGCTGGCGCGCTTTCTTATAGAGCACGGTGCTTCGACCACTGCCACCGCCCGCAATGGTTACACGGTGGCAGGGGCTGCCGTGTATGGAGACAACGTGGAGATGCTGCAAAAGCTTCTCAACGAGGGCCTGAAAAGCGGCTAAGCGGTGCTTTCAAGAAATATAGGCTCCTTTGCTTATACTATTTTGCCTTAGCCGAGCTATAGCTTCGCACTGAAAGTTTGCTGAGTTCTGTGGCCGACTTCGTTGCCGCTATTGAAGCATTAAGCACGAACGGAACTACGCTTTCTCCGCTTATGGCAGGCTTTCGGATCAACAACGCCAGGCAAAACAACGGAGCCTGACCTTGTGATCCGGGGGACATTTTGTATAAAGGCGGAGAAATTGCCAGTTTGCTATAAAAGCCCAGGCTACCGCCGAAAAGCGGTGGCACCGCCGTTCGCTGGGTTACAACATGTTGTACCGCTGATCCAAAGATTCAGAACCCGTGCATAACGAGTGGTCACCGTATAATGTCCGACATACCATCTTTGCAGCAAATGCTCTTCGCTTACAACGCGTTGAGGACCGGGTTCTTACTACTTAGAATTATCGCGTGGTTTTACGAACGCACCCTTGATCAGGTCCTTCTGGGCTTGTTCAGCGGTTATACCAATTGGCTGTAGATGAGCCGGGTCCCAACCAGTTCGCATTGTTGTAGTGCCAGCCCAGTCCTCTTTTTCTATGCTCAGTTCCACCAATCGAATATCGGATTCTGACAGCCCCCATCGTATGCCTGTGATCAGCCCATGGGACTCGGCAATTTTAGCGAGAGGGAAGAAAAACTTGGGGTTGGTGACTCTAGCGTTGTTATCGTCAACAATGTCGCAGGCCCATGCCCTCTTCTGGCCGTTAGGCCCAGTGATGTTATGAAAACCAAATTGCACCTTGCTTTTGCCTGCAGCGACAGCATCGGCTTGCGATTGAGGAGAGCGCCATGCCGTAGCAATCCTAGGCCGTAGTTTACGGGTTTTCAGGTCTTTGATAACGGCTCTCACCTTGAGACGAAAGGCTGGATGGAGTTCCTTTAATTTCTGTTCGTTTTGGACCCACAGGATAAGATGGGATCTAGGGGCACCGTATGGGGGTAAAGGCCGTGAGAGAGAGTTATAGGCCAGATAGGCTGCGATAGCAACTAACGCGAAAGCCCCCACAAAAGCAGCTTTACACTTATAAAACCCAAATGACGTAATAACTCGTTTGTGCATTCAGTCGTAGCTTGCCTGAGTGGGTTCTGGCGCACCCTGCCCCCGGACAATATCGCCATTAGAGCGCGTACCATTTGAAGGATCATAGTTTACCAGTATTCCGGGGAAATGGGTGTAACCACCATTCTTAGTCCAACTGGCGGTCGGATCCCACGGACCAGCCTTGCCGTCTGGGCCTGATGCTGACAGGCGGTACACCCCGTAGGCGGCATAGCCCTTTGCGTAGGCAGCGCGGGATTTTTCAGAAAGGAGTTTAAGCTGCAGGTTCATAGGCATCAAAGAATAGTTGACGTAGCGTGGCCGAAAGTATCGCTCTGGCAGTGTGGCCTTGTCCTGGCGAAACGGATCCAGGAACACATTTGTGGCCATATAAGCCACCGGTGTCGTCAACCCACTTGGCAGGTACCAGTAGTCGTTGGCGCCAGGACTTTTGCCATCCTTTCCCACAATATCAAACGGGTAGTGATTCCAGTCCAGACGGTAAGTCTCGATCGCGGTAGCAACGGAGTGAAGGTCAGCTTTAACTCGAGCGTGTTTTGCTTTAATTTGCGCGTTTAAATAGTTAAGAGTGGCAATTCCTGCTAGAACGGACAAAACCGCTACTACGACGAGAAGCTCTATCAACGTAAGAGCGGAGGCACGCCGCCAATACAGTGCTGCCATATTCATTTTGGCTTGACGTAACGTATTCATTACTTGGTCTGACTGCAGACGTTCTGGTGTAACTTGCAACTCTTTTCTCTGGAGGTAGAGAGTCATCAAAGTTTTCGATGCATATCGTTCCCACGTGAGCAAGCGAGCTAAATTGCACGAACCGCACAGGTGTGAGATATTATGCGTCTAGTATTTTCAGTCGCAGCTTCTATACTGGTAATTGGTATCTGCAGCCTTGCAATTCTATATGAGCGCTTTTTGCCGGCTTGGGATGAATCGCATTTTATTTTGGGATCAAGGCAATATTCGTCCTTGGCGGAACAGGGCGGACCGCAATATTATCTTGCGCGAACCCAAGCGGAACTCGCTGTCGCATTAGCATTTCCAGAACCGAAAATCATCTTTGCTGATGGGGAAACGGGTCCCGGCGTACAATTTGAATTCGGACCACCAATGCCAGCGACAATGGCGTTGGGCGCTGCAAACGATCTTGATCTGACCCGACGTTTCGCCCGCTGGGCGGGCCAAGGCTTTCGTCTACTGCATATCGACAGCGTCTTTACGCCGCAGGCCGACTTGTTCATTCCCGATTCTACCTCCGTAATCGGATGGCGCAGCTTTGGCAGCAGCCCAGATCGGGTAGCGGCGCATACTAAAGCATACGTGGAAGGTTTAATGTCTGCCGGTATATACCCTATCGTTAAGCATTTTCCGGGTCACGGACTTACGCCTTACGACACCCACGATTTCGTCGGGTTTACGTCAGCTCCACCAGCTGTTGTCGAAGATCATCTAAAACCCTTCCGTCTTCTTACCAAGACCCCCCTGACCTTTGGAATTATGGTCGGCCATTTAAATCTCGATCAGGCCGCTGGTTTCGGTGCGGCGTCAGACGACATCATGGGCAGGCTTCGACAGGATTTCGGCTTTAAGGGGCTTGTTGTTTCCGACTCCGTGAATATGGCTCCGGTCAAAAAAATGATCGGGAGCGAAGCCCTATTTACAGTTGCCTCTATACAGCATGGTGCGGATCTTATCTTAGAACCTATCAGCCCGAAAACAGATTATAACGCGTTTCGCACAGCGAAACAGGCAGGCAGTCTTTCTCAAACTATCCTGGTGAAATCTCATGATCGGCTCGCGGAGCTTCAAACCTCGGTGGCTAAGCTGCGTGAGATCAGACCGCCGGCCACGGCCTTATGGATCGCTGATGGGGAAAAGCTCGGATGGGAATTGTTACAAAAAGGGTGTGTTGCATTTGGCCGACAACGTTCACTGGAACAAACCAGTTCTAGAGTCGTCCGTGTCGGAGAAGCGGAGTTGTCAAATGCTGCCTTGGAGTCTCTCGAACCGATTTTTAAACGGAAGCTCTCAGATATTCCCGAGTTCCACCCACGGAGTATCTCTACTACGACCTCATTAACAATTCTGTACTGGCCTGGCGGTACTGGCCGGAAGATGAACGAGCCGTGGACGTCACAGCAGATTGCCTGGCTGGAAACAGCGCGCGAGCAAAACACCCCGGTTACTCTCGTGATTTTTGGCAATCCCCTGGCTGGCTTTCAGTTGCGCAGTTTTGAGAATGTTCAAGGACTGATCGCATGGGGGCGCTCAACTTTGAGTTGTAAAGCGGCAGCTGCATGGCTGAGCGGGAACTTCGTGCCTACGGGGAACTGGCCACTTGAATAAGACTAACACTAACACCGGGTCGTCAGCACTTAGATCCTTCGGATATTTTCTGCTGTTCTTCCTCATTTTCGTAGCGCCTCTATCCACACAAATATCTGAGTTCGGCAGAAAGTTTCAAAGTATATGCGGGTACCTTCAGACACCGGGGGCGCTAATTCGCGCGACATTGATTGCAAGTGTCGTAAGCTCTCTGCTGGGCTTGATCATTTTTACGCCAGTGCGAAAGTTCTGCTGGTGTGCGTTTATGTTTGTGCTCGCTTTGGCAGCTCTGAAATCGGAGCAAACTCGGCGCGTCTGGCCGATCTGGGAGTCGACCTGGGACTACCCTATATTGCAATCTTACCTGCTACAGATGAGCGTACTTGGCTTAGTCCCCCTGCAGGTCTGCCTCTGGAATCGACGGCAGCCAGTCATTGAGTGGGCTAGAATGTCTTTGGGGGCTGCTGCAGCTATTCAGGCCTGTGTGACTGTATTGCAGTTTTTCATGATCCGGTATGGTCACCGAGTTTTGCTCAGTGAATGGGGACTCGATTCTGCAACGTTTTTTATCCCGCGTGATAGCACTAATGTCTACAGGGAAGCAGGCCGCCTCACAGGCCTTACCACATCTCCGACGCTCTTGGCCATGATCCTTACCATGACGTGGCCTGCGCTCTTAATCGAGAAGACGCAAGGCAGGAAATCGCCATCTTGGGAAAACGCGTTAAAGAGCCTGCTTATTGTTTGCTCAGTTTGGGCAGTCCTCCTTACCTATACCCGGGCGTCCTACATCGGTTTAGGCCTTCAGGTTTTGGCGATCAGCTTCCTGGTATTTACCCAAGCATGGAGAGGGCGCGTCAAAATTTCAAGGGTAAATCTCTTGATGATTGCAGTCGCTCTTTGCAGCGCCTTAATTTTCATTCCCGCTTCTGGGGCGCGGGTAACTGCCATAGCAGATGCGGCTGACGCCTCAATCACCAACAGGTTGGCGGTTTATCACGTAGCAGCGAATCTTATCTCCGAACGCCCCATCAGTGGGTGGGGCCCAGGATTTTTCAACATCCTTTACAACCACTTTTACAAGCTGCCTCACGTGGGCTACAGCTTCTTCGATACCCACAGCGCAACATTTAATACTCTGATGGAGATCGGCATCGCAGGCCTATTTTTAGGTGTGATTGCCATATTTGGAATCCGCTGGAAGACCCTGTTTCGCAAAACTCCACGCTGGGTTTGGATAAGTATACTCGGAGTGGCGCTCCCAATTACCACAGACAACCCGTCAAGTTCACCCGCTCTTATGTTTCCTGCAATATGGATTTTGGGTGTGCTCTGCGTGTCCAGCGTAGCGGTCGAGAATAGATCAGTCCGCCTCAGGGCAGGACGCCATGGGATAGCCAATAATCCAGTCGTGGGCTTTGCATTTGCAGCAATTTTACTTGGGGTATGGCTACTGGGCTATCTACAGCCTCTAAAATCAACGGATCAGCGCTTTACGGAAACATTGCGAAAGGCCATGCCTGTCGGCACTCGCGAATTCGGATTTTATGTCCATGACAACGTGACCGGGCGGACATGGGAATATAATGCAAATAAGCTGATGGACGGCGCCAGTATCGTAAAGCTGGCCATTGCAGCAACTTTACTCAGCAGTACAGAACCCGACGATTCGGTCATCAGCTGTCCCTTGGAAATGACTAATGCCTGGGCTAGGGGTTCGGGAACCCTCCACGTACTACCTAACAGACCAACAACCGTCACCGTGGGCAACGCACTCTATCTCATGTTGTCAGAATCCGACAATTCCTGTGCAAATGTGCTATTCGACTTCCTTGGGCAGGATAAGATTTCTTCCGTAACCAAGGCCCTGATTGGCAGAGCTGTCGTTTTTGAAGCGGGCGGATTTGGACGCGGAGTAACTGCGGGAAATGCCGAAAGCAGCGATGGAGCCGAGGCTGATGAATATGCCGGGGCAAAAATTTCTGCTGGAGAAAATGCCATATTGCTAGAAACCATAATGAACTCCGTAGGACCTCTTGCTGAAACTGCACACGCGGCGCTCCGACGAAACGACAATCGATGGGGCTTGAACCGCTACCTCGTCGCCAATGGGTTGAATTTCACCTACCACAAAAGTGGCACGGCAAACGGCGCTGTAAACCACGTTATGATTTACAGGCACGCCAGTTCAGACTGGGTTGTTAGCGTCATGCTCAACAGTATAGATAACTATGGGGGTGTTGATCGCGCCGCATTCTATACGCTAGCCCGCATTGGATGGGTTTGTTGCACTCTGCTTAAATATGCGGTTTAATCGGTGAGGGGGTGAAAACCTGCCATGCGTGCGCATCATTCGTAGGTCTCTTTGCACCGCGGCAGCTACAGAAACCTGACGAAAACGCCTCCTTCCCTCAATTTGGCAACTGCTCTCACTAACATAACAGCTGGAAAACTTTTAGTGCGATTGAGGAGATTGAGAACGTTGCAGCCTTGTCGACTATGCGTTACACGCGGTATGAGGAGAAAGACGGTGTAAGTCGAGCCCACTGGAAAAGGTAACGTTTTTCCTTGACTCAAGGTCCTGCGATCCATATTAGTTTTAAAGTTAGCTATAATACGGGACTTCTGAAATATCAATTTACGCTCGATGGAAAATAAAAAAATCTAATTTTGCTGGAGATCAATTTCCAGGACTGCTGATCTGCTGCCGGTTTTTCGTGGCGCATCGCGCTGATCCGGACACCGTTCCAGATAAATGGGGCAATAAAACGCCTGGAAAAGACCGCCGCTTCCATCTGGGCGCACTGATCCTAGGGACAGGGCCGCGTAGCGCCTGAGGTTATAGGCTAGTACACCAAACGTCATCTGCAGATGCACCTTGTCGATGCCGATGTAGACCGCTCTGCCGTAGCGCATGAACCGCTTAGCGTCGCGTTGACTCCCTCGATGAAGCTTTGCACACGGCCCATCTTTCGGTTTTCGCGCTGGT
>Ga0182738_1004728_pt1 | contig 14897 bp, 10 predicted proteins | sample eDN5th30CBELigMG_FD_128876 | JGI IMG/M metagenome (GOLD analysis project Ga0182738, IMG submission 128876) | Enriched Miracle-Growth compost microbial communities from Emeryville, California, USA - eDNA 5th pass 30_C BE-Lig MG (version 2)... ... | reverse complement strand
GGCGGAGGAGCGCGCGGCGGTAAGGCGGTTCGGTCAGGCCCCAGGCTCCTGCCTGCGCAGGAGTACTGACTGACCTATGATGGCGCAGCGCTGGACAGGGAACTGGCCATTGCTCGCCCAGAGTCACTCGGCACACCGGGCATGGTCGCGCGGATTGAATGAGACCTGCGGGTCAGAACATGCCGCGGCGATCGGCCCTGCTCCCGAGCATGCAGCACCCAGCCGGACCACAGATTCAACCGGCATGTTGAATGCAACCGGTATCATCCGTTGGCGCCGCAGTCATCCAGCCCCGCGACGCCGATCCTTCAGCGCTTCAGATAGTCGTAATAAGCCCCGTCCGGCGGCCCGCCGGCAGCGGCCTTGACCCCATCCAGCGCGTTGTCCGGCATGGAGGCGAAGGATTTGGCGTGATGCTCCTCGCTCGCCCATTTCTCGATCAGGATGAAGCGATGCTCGTTGCCCAGGTCGCGCAGCAGTTCCACGCCTTCGCTCCCGTCCTTCTTTTCGACGATGGCGGCCAGTTCGGTGAGCGCTTCCTCCATTTCGGCGCTTTTTCCTTCGGCGGCGGGAACGATGTAGAGGCGGGCAACAGTCATGGCAGGTCTCCTGCGTTGAGGGCGGGGCTCAGATGTCCTGGGCCAGTCGCCCGTAAAGTTCTGGCCGGCGATCGCGGAAGAACCCCATGCCGGCACGGTGCGTGCGCGCGGCGGCAAGGTCCAGCGTGGCGACGAGGCAGCCGGTCTGCCAATCCTCCACGTCCGCGACCAGATCGCCCCATTCGTCGGTAATGAAGCTGTGGCCATAGAATTTCTGCGGGCCCACGGCGCCCGGCATCGCTTCCTCTCCGATGCGGTTGGCGGCGATCACGGGCATGCAGTTGGAGACGGCATGGCCCTGCATGGCGCGGCGCCACATGCGGCTGGTATCCAGCCCCGGATCATAAGGCTCGGACCCGATCGCTGTGGGGTAGAAGAGCATTTCCGCGCCCATCAGTGCCATGGCGCGCGCGCATTCGGGATACCACTGGTCCCAGCAGATGCCCACGCCGATGGTGCCGTAGCGCGTCTCCCACACCTTGAAGCCGCTGTTGCCGGGCCGGAAATAATATTTCTCCTCATAGCCCGGCCCGTCCGGGATATGGCTCTTGCGATAGACGCCCATGATCTCGCCCTGATCGTCGATCATGGCGAGGCTGTTGTAATGATGCGGTCCCTCGCGCTCGAAGAAGCTGGTGGGGATATAGACGCCCTGTTCCTTCGCCACGCGCTGCATGGCGGCAACGGCAGGATGCTCATGCACGGGCCGCGCGCGCGCGAACAGCGCCTCATCTTCCACTGTGCAGAAATAGGGGCCCTCGAACAGCTCGGGCGGCAGGATGATCTTGGCGCCCCGCGAGGCGGCCATTGCAACGGCGTCGGCCACGGCCTCGATATTCTCCGCCTCATCATCGCTGAAGGCGAGTTGCAAGGCGGCGACAGTAACCTTCTGTGCGGGCGTGCTCATGGCCGTGTGCCCTTGCGCGCGATGCCGGCGCGGGTGGGGAACTGTGCGTCTGCCGGGCTCCAGCTCAATGTGTGAACAATCGTGGCGGGGACAGGGCGGCTGTCCTCGTCCAATACCGGCTCATAGCGGCCCTGCGCACGCACCAACTCGCAGCTCTGAGCATCGATTGCGGGTTCGCCGCTGGATGCGGTCACGGCGCAGCGCGTTACCGCGCCGCTTTCGTCCAGATCGATGCTCACCGTGACGAGGCGGCTGGCGGAGGACGGCCCCGCCGCCGGATCGATGGAAGCCGGCTGGGCCAGGGCGCCTGCCGCCAAAGGCAGCGCCGCGAGCGTCAGAGCAAGCCGGAAAAAAGCGGGTCGCGTCATTATTCTCCCTTGGCCGACGGCAGATGCTGGCTCATGCAATGGAAGCCGCCGCCGCCTCGCAATATGGCATCGCAGGGCAGGCCGACAAGAGCGCGCCCCGGAAAGAAGGGCGCCAGTGCCGCCAGCGCGGCGGCATCGTTGGCTGCGCCATATTGCGGCACGATCACTGCGCGGTTGGTGACGGTGAAGTTCATGTAACTCGCCGGTGCGAGCGCGCCGTCAATCTCATAGCGGCCGACCGAGGGAAGGGGGGCCACCTCCAGCCCAAAGGCGCGCGCTCGTGCCGCGGCATCGGCGAAAATCGCGGCATTGGGGTCGTCGTCCGTGGTCGCCTCCGGCAGCGCGAGGACACCCGGCGCCACGAAGCGGGCGAGATTGTCGACATGGCCGTCAGTATGGTCGTTCATGAGCCCGTCGCCCAGCCACAGCATATGGGCGAGGCCGAGCGCGCCGCCCAGCAGCGTTTCGATCTGGCGCCGGTCCAGTGTGGGGTTGCGATTGGGGTTGAGCAGGCATTGCTCGGTCGTGACGAACAGGCCCGTGCCGTCCGTATCGATCGCGCCGCCCTCCAGAATGAGCGGGATATGCGTGCAGGGCAGGCCTGTGGTCGCGGCAAGGCGCGCGCCGATGTCCTCGTCCCCGGCCATCCGGAACTTGCCGCCCCAGCCGTTGAAATCGAAGTCGGCCAGTGCACGGCGTCCGTCTGTGGAGACAACGCCCAGCGGCGCGGTATCGCGAAGCCATATGTCGCCGAAAGGCATGGAGGCCACCTCGACCGTAGGCGCGGCGAGAGTGCGCGCGCGTGCGGCATCGTCGGCCGTGCGCGCGACGAGGACCGTGCGTTCGCCCTGCGCGGCGACCGCGGAGGCAAAAGCGGCGGCCTGCTCCTGCGCGCGTGGGAGAGCCGCAGGCCACTCGGCCGGATCGCCGGGAAAGCCGATCCAGAGCAGCTCCTGGGGCGCCCATTCGGGTGGGAGGTGGTGGGTCATGGGGATTTCCAGCGCGTTAGAATGGGTCTTAGTCAAGCCGGGGGATGCTTTGCCAAGCTTGAGCGGTGTGGCACCGCGTCTTATGGCGAAAAGGCAGATGTCTCAAACCCTCTCTTTCCTCCACGGGGTCTCGGGGGTCTTTCGATCGGCTTGTATCTGCGTTCAGCCGAGTTCCCCGTGAGCCGAACCGAGGAGTCGAGGCATATGCCTGCTTTTGCATTGCAAAGCTGCTATTCCATCGTAATGCAGCGAGCGTGATTGCTTCAACAAGACAGACTTTGCCCATAAGATGCTGAACCGCACTTCGAGCCCACCCGAAACTGAGCCGGCGGGTGCCCTGTCGGCTGACAGCCCGTTGCCGCTATGGGCTAAGGCGGTGGAACGAGCGCGCAAGCTTGGGCCGCTGTTTTATGTGGTGGTCGTGGCGCCCACCGTCCTTGCACTGCTCTATTACGGGCTGTTCGCCACCGACGTGTATATTTCGGAATCGCGGTTCGTCGTGCGGGCGCCGGAGCGGTCCATGGCGACGGGGGGACTTGGCATGTTGCTGCGCTCCGCAGGCGCCGGCAGCGGAGGTGCCGAGGCCTACGCCGCACGCGACTATATTCTCTCTCGCGATGCGCTGAAGGAACTCGACAAGGATAACGGCCTGACCGCTTCTTATGGCAGTCGTAAAGTATCCATTTTCAATCGCTTCGATCCGCTGGGCCTGAACGGATCGAAGGAGAGTCTCTATCAATATTATTTGGGCAAGGTGTCCGTCGGCTACGACGCGGCTTCGTCAATCATGACCCTGCAAGTACGTGCTTATGCGCCTGAGGACGCTCATCGGTTCAATACGATTTTGCTTCGTCGTGCCGAAAATCTGGTCAACGGGTTGAGTGTGCGTGCGCAGGCTGACATGATTCAACTGGCCCAGTCCGAGGTCGACAAAGCGCAGGAAAAAGTGACCAAAACCGCGCTCGCACTGGCCCGGTTCCGGGACCGTAGTGGTGTGGTCGATCCGGGGCAGCAGGCCTCGGTGCAATTGCAGATGATTTCCAAGCTGCAGGATGAACTGATTGCGACGCGGATGCGACTGGTCCAACTCAGGCGTCTCGCTGCCGATAATCCGCAAGTTCCGGTGCTGGAGGCGGGGATCCGCAGCCTGCAAAGCGAAATTGACGAGGAGACCGCTAAGATCGCGGGCGGCCGTGAGTCGCTGGCCGGCTCGTCCGTGGAATATCAGCGCGTGCTGCTCGATAACCAGTTCGCCGAGAAGCAATTGGCCGCAGCCATGACGGCATTCGAAGAAGCACGTTCAGAAGCGCAGCGCAAGCAAGCCTATATCGAGCGCATCGTTGAGCCGAGCCTGCCTGACCAGGCGCTGGAGCCACGGCGCTTGAGGGGCATTTTGACGGCCTTCGTGGCCGGGATGGTCTTATGGGGCGTGATTTCCATGCTGATTGCCGGCGTGCGGGAACATCGTGACTGAGGAACGGGCGGCGACAGGTGAGTTTCCGCTGGCGACCAGCTTGCGGATTCAAGGGCGTGTCATAGGCGCGCTTTGCCTGCGTGAGGTGATTACGCGCTATGGCCGACATAATATCGGCTTTCTCTGGCTGTTCGTGGAGCCGATGACGTTTACGCTCGGCGTGACCGCCCTGTGGACGGCGTTGCAGCGCTATCATGGTTCGTCGCTTCCCATCGCCGCATTCGCACTGACGGGCTATTCGACCGTGCTGTTGTGGCGGAACATGCCTTCCCGCTGCATCGGCGCCATTCGGCCCAATTTCAGTTTGCTCCACCACCGCTATGTCAAGGTTATCGATATTTTTGTGTCGAGAGTCTTGGTGGAAGGCATCGGGGCGACGCTTTCATTTGTGACCTTGTCGTTCTTTTTCACCGGGATCGGCTGGATCAATGTTCCAGAGGACATTCTGACGATCGTGGTGGCATGGGTCCTGCTGGCCCTGTTCGGTGCCTCACTGGCAATCATCCTAGGGTCGCTCAACGAACGTAGCGAGCTTGTCGAGAAGTTCTGGCACCCGATGTCCTATCTGCTTTTTCCGCTATCAGGCGCGGCCTTTTCCGTGGATGCGCTGCCGCCCGCGGCCCAGCAGATCGTGCTGTGGATTCCCATGGTGAATGCGGTGGAAATGGTTCGCGAAGGGTATTTCGGGTCGCAATACCGCGCCCATTACGATGTTTTTTATTTGGTAAGCGTCACATTGATCCTGGCACTTCTTGCCCTCATTCTGGTCCGCCAGGCATCTCGGGACTTGAAGCAGGAATGATCCGTCTCGAGAATATCAGCAAGGATTATGCCACCCGGCAGGGGAGGGTTCGTATCCTCTCGGATATCAATCTTACGATCGCTCCGGGCGAGAAGATCGGTATTCTGGGTGGGAACGGCGCCGGCAAATCGACGCTGATCAGGCTCATTTCGGGTGCGGAGAGCCCGACGTCGGGGCGCATTGTCCGCAGGATGACAACCTCCTGGCCGCTGGCTTTTTCCGGCGGCTTTCAAAGTGCTCTGACCGGGTTGGACAATCTCCGTTTCATCTGTCGAATCTATGGCGTCTCGACGGAGGACAAGATCGCGCCTGTCGAAGAATTTGCCGAGTTGGGCCGTTATTTGCGGGAGCCTGTTCGGACATATTCGTCAGGCATGCGTGCCCGGCTCGCCTTTGCCATTTCGATGGTTATCGAGTTCGATTGCTTCCTGATCGATGAGGTGGTGGCGGTGGGAGACTCCCGCTTTCGGGCGAAATGCGAGGAAGAGCTGTTCGGGAAGAGGGCTGACCGGGCCATGATCATTGTTTCCCATAACGCAAGCTATGTGCGGAAGCATTGTGATAGGGCTGCGGTTCTCAACCAGGGCGTTATGCACCATTTTGACGAAATTTCGCGGGCATATAAATATTACGACAAGTTAATGAAGTGATAGTCGCGAAGTTTGCATATTGAGGTGGATTTAGGGGTGCTATGAGGAAAAGATCAAATTATTCGATTAATAGAATCATTAGATTGAATCCTATTAAATCGAAATCAATTCGATCTTATTCTAAATTTAGATCTTTAGTCCATGATTCCGGATTGTTTGATGAGAAATTCTATCGGAATTCCTATCATGACAATGTTCCATCGGATATCGATGCTATCGATCATTATATCGAAGCAGGGGCCGCGCGTGGTTTCTTGCCTAATCCCTGGTTCGATTCACAATTATATCTAGCCAATAATCCCGACGTCAAAGACGCCGGTTTGAATCCTCTTCTCCATTTTGCGCAACATGGCTGGAAAGAATTAAGGGCACCGTCCCCTCAATATGATCTTGTCTGGCACTGGCTCGTTGATAACAAAGGGGATTTTGGGGCTCCGAACCCAATGGTCCGCCACTGCGCCCAATATGCGATTGCGCCGGAAGAGGTCGTTGTGCGGGCGACCGGGTTGTTGTCTGCCGATGAAAAAATCATATTCAGCGATGCGTGTCGCTCGGCGCTGTCTGAGCACGACCTTCCTGAAGGTGCGTTGTACCGCATTGCTGACTATGCCGCTCAAAATGAGCTGTGGACGACCGCGGAAGGGGCGCTTCATGCCTTGCTTCTGAAAAGGCCGGATCATCTCGATTGCAGGCAGTCTCTGGTCGATATTCTGGAGAGGCAGGGCCGCATCTGGCAGGCGATCAGCGTGTTGGAGAATGCTGTCGCGCAAGGGGTGACCAGCGCAGAGCTTCTGTTTCGCCTGGGTGAGATGGAAGAGAAGCGCAAGCGGTACCGGGAGGCTGCGTGGGCTTTCGGAAAGGCCGTGGCACTCAAGGGCGATGATGCATACTGGCATTATCGTCATGGTTATGCCCTGGAGCAGGCGGGCGAGAGCGCACTCGCCAAGCGGGCCTACGATGCTGCAATGCGAGGGGACGACAAGCATGACATTGCTCGCTTCGGTGTCGGAATTTTGCATCAGAATCGCGGATTGTGGAAGGAGGCTGCATCCGCCTATGCCGCCACAGCTGCGCAGCAACCCTCCGATGCCGATTTATGGTTCAAGCTCGGGTTCGCGCATGATCGCTGTTATCAGTGGGAGCAGGCGCAACGTGCCTATTTGGTTGGCCTGTCTCTGGAGCTGACACGGCCCTATTGGCACTACCGGCTGGGCCTCGTGCTCGAGCGACAAGAGAAGTGGCGGGAAGCGGCCGCCGCATATCGTACCGGCGCCGATATGGACGCCGAGCATCGCTCTTATTGGTATTATCGCTGCGGATACGTTCTTGAGAAGGCCGAGGCATATGTCGAGGCATGCGCAGCCTATTTGCTGACCGACAAAGCCTTCTGGAGGGTCTTCAAGGCAAAGGGCCCGACCGCCTATTCGGAGTGGTTTCCGTACGACAGGGCTGGCGCGCGTGATCAGACGACCGCTACGGCTGGCGTGGGGACCGCGTTCATGGAGGCGTTGGCGGATATGGCCTGCGACCATCTGGAGACGGTTTCCAATGCGTCAGGTCATGCCTCAGATCGCGCGTATGTGTTGGCGCGAAAATTGGAGGCGCGGGGGCAATTGGAGTCCGCGGCTGAGGTCTATCAACGCGCTCTAGCCTTGAGCCCGAGGCACATGCCCGCGTGGTATGAAGGATTGGGCAAAGCTCTCACGAAGTTAGGGCGGTATAGCGAGGCCTCTGAAGCATTCAGAAATTCTCGAATTTTTAAGCGTCCGTTCGGTGTTGATATTTCCAAATATGAATCCGACAGGAAAAACGGGATGTTTATGGAATATCGCGAATATTCCGAGACAATGCCGATTGCGGAAAGGACAGTATTTTACGAAACCTTCCTGGGTTCAAATGTAGGCTGTAATCCCTATGCGATTTTTAGATATATTGTCGATCGTCCTGAATTTTCAGGATGGCGTCATATCTGGGTCGTAAACGATAAGAAGGAAATCCCTGAGGAGTATGCCGAGAGAGATAACGTAATATTCATCCCAAGGGGATGCGATGCCTATTACAGATATTTGGCAACATCTGAATATCTCATCAACAATGTTACTTTTCCGTATTGGTTTTCACGGAGGGATGGCCAGAAATATCTGAATACATGGCATGGCACGCCGCTCAAGGGACTCGGCAAGGATATGAAGGACGAGTTCATGGTGCATGGCAATGTCACGAGAAATTTCCTGCATGCCACGCACCTGCTGAGCCCTAATGTGCATACCAGCGACGTCATGATGAACGGATATGATATTGCGGGGATATATGCCGGGAAATTTGCGGAAACGGGCTATCCGCGCATCGATCACCTGATTAACGCAGATTCCGGGAGAAAAGCGCGACTTTTTAGGGAGTTGGGGCTGAATCCCGAAAAGCCGGTCGTCCTTTATGCGCCGACATGGCGCGGGGTGCAGGGAAAACCTGAAGTCGATCGAAACAGGATTGTTTTCGATGTTTCCGCAATGATCGGCGAGGGTTACCAGTTGGTTTTCCGCGGCCATCATTTCATGGAATCGGCCCTGGCTGAACTGGATATTCCAGTCTCCCTGGCTCCGCAGCGTATAGATACATGCGATTTGCTGTCGATCGTTGATGTTCTGGTGACGGATTATTCAAGCATATTGTTTGATTTTATTCCGAGTGGCCGGCCGATCATCTATTATGCCTATGATCTCGAAGACTATGCGAGGGGGCGCGGTTTCTATTTTGATATGAGCGAGCTGCCTGGCGCTCTCTGCAAGGAAATGAGCGAGGTCCGTGCTGCTATCGCCCAAGGCTTGGGCAAGTCCGTGAAGGATGACGCCGCTTATCGCCAGGCCATGGCGCGCTTCTGTCCTTTTGAGGATGGAAACTCCACAAGGCGTGCCGTCGAGTTCCTGTTCTTCGGATCCGAAGAGCGGGTGGTCAATCGCTATGATGATACGCGCAAGTCGATCATCATGTATAACGGCATGTTCCCAGCCAACGGCATTACAGCATCATTCCTTAATCTACTGCGCAGCCTGAAGACGGAAGATCTTCAGATTTCGGTCCTGGTCGACCCGGCCAGGATTAAGATCGATCCGGTGCGTGTGCAGAAATTCGAGGCGATGCCAGATTATATCAACTGCCTCGCCCAGACCGGTAGTCCGGTCATGACGCCGGAGGAGCTCTGGATCGTCAATCGCTATAATACGCGAAACTCGCTGGAGTCTGGCGAGATGTGGGATATTCTGTGGCGAGCCTATCGTTGTGAATATCGGCGCCTGTTTGGTGACATGAAGCACGACGCCTTCGTGAATTTTGAAGGCTACAATGCCGCGGTCGCGGCCATTGGCGCGGCGGCTCCCGAACACGTCCGGAAGACGATATATCTGCATAACGATATGATTGGCGAAAGAGATATGAAATTGCCCTATCTTGATAGGGTGTTTGGAACATACAGCCGCTATGATCACCTGATTTCAGTCTCCAAGACCATGAATAAGGTAAATTTTGAAAAAATAAGTCCGGAATTTCACTTGAACGGAGGGCGGTTCACCAGCTGCGACAATACAGTTGATATCGATAGTATCGTTTCAATGGCGCAAGAGCGGCTGGATGAAGATTTACGGCCCTGGTTTGGCGGAGGCAGGACATTTGTATGTCTGGGTAGGATGTCGCCCGAGAAGGATCACGCCAAGTTGATTCAGGCATTTTCCGGTGTCCTGCGGCAATATCCCGAGGCAAAGCTGGTCATTCTGGGCGATGGCCCACTGCGGCAGGATTTGCGCCGGCTTGTGAATGACCTGGGCATAGACAGGAGCGTAAAATTTGCGGGCTTGCGTATGAACCCGTTTCCCGCGCTGAAAGCCGGCGATTGCTTTGTCTTGTCGTCGAACCATGAAGGTCAGCCCATGGTCCTGTTAGAGGCCATGGTGCTGGCGAAGCCAATTGTCGCCACCGATATTGACGGCAATCGTGGTCTGCTCGGCGAGGATTATGGCCAGCTTGTCGAGAATAGCGCGGAAGGTCTACGACGGGGCATGCTCGCTTTCCTAGACGGAAGGCTCAGGCACTACACCTTCCATGCTGCCGACTATCAAAAAAATGCCGTGTCAACTTTTCGGAATATCATATCAGCCTGATGCAGCTTTGCTGGCAAGGCGCCAAGATGGATTTGATCTCAGGGAGGCTTCGTCAGCCGAAACTTCGAGGTCAAATCCATCTTGGCGTCGTGCCGGAATGGGGCCGCATCACAAGAAAGTTGCTTAGTTTTTAGTCGGCGAAAACGAAGAGGATATGTTCTTAGGAGTGTTGATACAAATACTCTGGGAATGCATCAGCAATTTTCTGAATTGCGTCCTGGTCCGGGAAATTCTTATAGATACCGACGTTCTTACTGGACGCTGAAGCGTCGAACACCGATATATCTGACCGCTTCACTGGATCGATATGAAGATCAACAAGGATTTTCTCTCGAACGGATGCATCCAGAACGAAATCCTCAAATTTGACATCCATGATGTGATCACGGAGATCAAGCGCATCGACTGCACACTCCAGCTCATAGTAGCGTTTCTGAAGAAAGTCGATGAACGCACCCGCTGAGAACACGTCATCTTTTTGAGCTTCGTAGTAACGCGCAACAAACTGGTCGCGCGGATCGCGCCTGACCATAATATTGACTGCTCCCGGGAAAAACACCATATTCCGTATATTAAAACCAAAAATGCAATTACTGAATATTGTACATTGACTCTCCGTCGGTCCCAACGTGCGCATGGCATTGCCAGCAAACGACGCGAGACCGCGCATCACCTGGCCATATGCGCGTTGCAGATCGTCGCCAGTAACGTCACTCAGGCTCCGGATCAGGTCATTGCATGCCTGGATCAGCGCGGATAGATCGGCCTCTGCATCGTCATGATTTGCCTTGAACAAACTTTTGTTACGCCACCCGGCGGCATTCATTTCCGGCAAATGCAGCCCTAAGACCGCAGGCCCCAGCAAGAACTCCATGAACGTCTGCGCATCAACTGTTCCCCGCACGCCATCAAATATGCTGGTTAGCGAAGGAAACCCTTTGGTCCCCTTGAAAAGGGCTAGCTCACGGCCACGCCCCCCCAGACTGACGGCTTCGTGCTCACGCAGGAAATCAACCACGGCACCTGATCCAGACCATCCGAATCCTGATGCAAACACCAATTTTGGGGCACCCTCGCTAACATTCGGACCCGGGTACTTTCGATAGTTCAGATATGGATCTGTGCCCAAGCCATCAATCGGCTCGGCTTTGGGCAGTCGTAACGCAGCCTCGTAAGCCCTGAGGATCAACTGTTCCATGCCATCATGCTGATACAGCGCTGGATGCCCTGCTTCCCGCAGGCACTTTCTGACAAATGGCAGCACCTCAGCGACCGCTCGGCCAGACTTGGCATTGTTTCGAATGTTCTTGGCCATTTCCATTGACTCGTGACCCGACGCGAGCCCCAGGATTCGTTTACGCTCCTTCGCGACCGATGAAATCACTCCCTGATCCTCATCCTTCAGGGTCGATATCAGTCTCTTTGCCTCCTGGATGTCGCCTTTCAAAGACGACGCACGGGCAATCCCTACAATCGCATCTACACGATAGGCCGCACGCCTTGAGTCCTGCGCCGGCGGCCCCCCGTCATCGATCCAGGCCAGCAAATCCTTCCAGTGGGTCAATGCTCTAGAGTTGTTCCTGCTTCTTTCTGCAAGAAGCGCCATGCACCATGTCGCTTCCAGGCGGCAGGGTGCAGAGGCCAACCATGGCTGCAATTCCTGCTGCAGGCCCGCCAGCCTCACTTGCCAGGCATTCCTGTCCGCTTCCTGTTTGCGCGCCGGCTCTCGAATTGCCGCTTCCGCACGTGTAATGACGTCCCGCGCTCGGGGATCAAACCCATGGATATTGTCCACCACATGCATTCCGGCTGGCATGGGCATGCTGTAAAACAGCATGTTCATTGCCATGACGGCCACATTCAGCGTTTTCGGACTGACATCCGGATGCAGCTTGATATCCGGGTTCAGGCTGTTGAAGAAGGCGATACGGTCATTCAGTGGCTTGCCGAGCACGCTGGTAATATAAGGGAACTGCGGTGACCTTTGTGAGCAAATGATGGCTGTTGGCGCGATCCTCTCGGGATCGATCGCCGCCGAGAGCTCCCTGAACTTGTCCAGCTTGTCCTTCGGGAATACCCCAATCGTGAAGTGGGAATCCCGGTGCATTTTAACGTAATGCTCATCGGCCAGGATCGGATCAATCGCGACGACGCGGTACTTCCCCAGCAGGCCATGGTAAAGCGCGGCCGAGCCGCCTTTCGAAACGCCATAGAAAACCGTGTCTTCCCGGGAAATGCCTGCCCGGTCGATTATTCGCGCGATCAACGCCTGGATATGGGCTTCATTGTCCGGCAGTGCGTGGGTGTTCATATACCACCCGCCGACAACGCCGCCCAAGTCCGCGATGCGCAGCACTGCGGTGCCAGCGGGCATGTATTTCTGGGCAGTCGAAAAATTCTGCTCGAAATGCCGCATCATGCTGGCGGTGTATATTTTCCCCGCCATGGAAGAAAACACCACGAGAAGATGTTTGACAGGATGGTCGTTCAACGGACTCTGGAGACTGTAAATCAGCCCATTCTGATCGACTTTGAAATCGCCATCCTTCACCTTGTTCCACAGTGTAGGAAGGCGTTGATGATGCACGAATGATGTCGTCCCTTCGCGCAACGCGTATGCCATGAAGCCACGATTGGCCAAGGCAACAACAATGTCCTTCGCCTGAGCATCCTTGCGGGCGATCTCAATAAAATTTTGTTCAGGCTGCCCAGCCTCGGAATGGTCTACATGAACGAACCGGAGTTCGTCCCCGTCTGGAGATGCTGATAGGGCGGTTTTACCGCCGGGTGTAAATCTTGTGTAAAGAACGACATTGGTCGATTTGTTTTCTATTGCATCTTTATTTTCATCAATATGTCGCACATTTTTGAAAATATTGAGAGTTTTAGATAATATATTCGACATATCAAGCACTCGGCGGTGTGGACAAGTTCGAGCCGGTATCGGGCAGGCGCAGACCAGGCCGATCCGAGAAAGCTGCTGGCAGGCAGGTCATATTTAAATGGAGGGGCTGGCTGCTCATAAGACCCTTGTGTGTATCGCTTATCGGTGGAAGAGCAAATGTGTGGAGCGGCTTAACTCCATCCCGGGGCAAGTAGCAACGGCTTGTGAGTCAGATGTGAGGAATGACAGAGTGAAATCAGTGTATATCGGCATGAGCGCGGATCTGGTGCATCCGGGGCATATGAATGTGATCCGCCACGCCTCCGGGCTCGGGGAGCTGACCGTGGGCCTTCTGACGGACGAGGCCATTGCGAGCTATAAGCGCATACCGTTCATGAATTGGCAGCAGCGCGCAGATGTGGTCAGTCAAATCAAGGGCGTAAGCCGCGTCGTGCCACAGTCGACGCTCGATTATGTTCCCAACCTCCGGGAATACCGGCCCGATATCGTCGTCCATGGCGATGACTGGAGAGAGGGCGTGCAGGCGGGCACGCGTCAGGCGGTGATCGACGCACTGGCCGAGTGGGGCGGGGAACTGGTCGAAGTGCCCTATACGCCCGGCATTTCCTCAACACAGCTGCACAATGCCATGCGCGAAATCGGGACTACTCCGGATATCCGGCGCGCGAGCTTGCGTCGACTGTTGAATGCCCGGCCAATTGTCCGCTTTCTTGATTTGCACAACGCGCTGAGCGGGCTGATCATCGAAAAGATGGGCATTCAGACGCCGGCGGGGCGGAAGGAATTCGACGGCATGTGGGCCTCGTCGCTCACGGATTCCACCGCGAAGGGAAAGCCCGATATCGAAGCGGTCGACACGTCGGCGCGCATGACCACGCTCAATGAAGTGCTCGAGGTCACGACCAAGCCGGTGATCTATGATGGCGATACGGGCGGGAAGCCGGAGCATTTCCAGTTCACTGTACGGACTTTGGAGCGCCTTGGCGTTTCGGCCGTCATTATCGAGGACAAGACGGGCCTGAAGAAGAATTCGCTGTTCGGCACCGACGTCGAGCAGACGCTCGACAGCATCGAAGCGTTTTCGACCAAGATCCAGATGGGCAAGGCTGCTCAGCAGACGGATGATTTCATGATCATCGCTCGCCTCGAAAGTCTTATCCTGGGATTGGGCGTGGACCACGCCATGGAACGTGCGCAGGCATTCCTTGCGGCGGGTGCCGATGGCATCATGATCCATTCGCGCGACAAGACGCCTGACGAGGTCTTCGCGTTCTGTGCGCGGTACAATGAGCTTCCCAATCGCAAACCTCTGGTCGCTGTCCCTTCAAGCTACAATAGCGTCACGGAAGATGAACTGGCCGCACACGGCGTCAATGTCGTGATCTATGCCAACCAGTTGCTCCGCTCCGCCTATCCCGCGATGGTGGAAACGGCGCGCTCGATCCTGGAGCATGGGCGCTCTGCGGAATGCGATGCCCGTATGATGCCGATCAAGGACATTCTCGAACTGATCCCGGGGACCAAATGACGATTTCACCAAAAGCATTTTACGAGGCGTTGGCCGCTGAAGGCGTAGGGTTTCTGGCGGGCGTGCCGGACTCCTTATTGAAGGAGTTCTGCGCTTATGTAGATGCCGTCCTGCCGCCAGAGAAGCACATCATTTCTGCGAATGAAGGATCGGCTGTCGGTCTGGCGGCCGGATACTATCTGGCCACGGGGCAGGTGCCCTTGGTGTATATGCAGAATTCAGGCGTAGGAAATGCCGTCAACCCTCTCCTGTCTCTTGCGGATCGGGAGGTTTATGGTGTGCCGGCCGTCATCATGATCGGCTGGCGCGGGGCGCCCGGTGTCAAGGATGAGCCTCAGCATGTGAAGCAAGGGCGTGTCACGCCGGCCTTGTTGAGTGCCATGGAATATCCTGTCCGGGTTCTGGATGGCGATGAAGGCGAGGCGCTCGAAGCGGCTCGCTGGGCGGTGCGGACGGCGCGTGAAACCAGTGCTCCGGTTGTATTGCTGGCGCAAAAAGGCTCTTTTGGGAAAGCCGAGGCAAAG
>Ga0182738_1004727_pt1 | contig 14899 bp, 20 predicted proteins | sample eDN5th30CBELigMG_FD_128876 | JGI IMG/M metagenome (GOLD analysis project Ga0182738, IMG submission 128876) | Enriched Miracle-Growth compost microbial communities from Emeryville, California, USA - eDNA 5th pass 30_C BE-Lig MG (version 2)... ... | reverse complement strand
ATATTCTACACTAGCCGAAGATGCATCGACTTCAGTGATCCTCAATGTGCATACAGGAATTGATGTGGAAACTTTGGAGGCGAATTATGATACTCGGAAGAATTTTGAAGGGAATAATAATGGTAATGGGGTTTTAGCGATGAAAAAGACAGGATTCGATCTTCTGGTTGATCTTGATAGTACAGGATCAAGATACTTACACTCAATCTATCTTGATAATTTGGAGCCAGCAACAGATTACTACGTGAAATTTATGTATAATGGAAAAGACCTCGGAGAAGCTAATTTCACGACATTCCCTAGTGAGAAAATGGAGAAGAATATCGTGATGGTTGTGGGAGGAGATTCCAGTGGAAATGAGATAGCTACTGCCTTCATTAAAGATCTCAGAAATTACAATCCTGATGTTATCTTAGTTGGAGGAGATATAGTCTATGATAATGGAGATCAAGATTGCTACTATTGCTGGGACTATTATTTGAACCAGTTTGAGGCTTTGAACAAGCACAGGGGTAAGCTAATTCCATTAATTCTGGCATTTGGGAACCATGACGTTGGGCTGGACGACGGACAGTTATTAGGCGTGGACCCTTATCAAAACAATCTGATGTTATTCTTCCCTCAGCATTCTAATTTTGACACAAAGAATCCTGGAGTCCCAAAGCCAGAGGATAGAATGAGTTACTTTTATAAGAAGATCGGGAATATGCTGCATGTGACTTTAGATACAGGATATTTGTCAGAATACAATGGGAAACAGTTGACTTGGCTCCAGAACACAGCAAGAAAATTCCCAACTTTGGCAAAATTTGCAAACTATCATGTGCCAATAATTCCAGCTTGTTTTTATAATCCGCATGAATATGGTTATGATGCTAGAGTTTTAAGTTGGGTTCCAAGTTTTGAAGAGAACAAATTTTTGACGGTCTTTGAGAATCATGTACATTTATTTAAAAGAACTTTTCCTTTGAAGTTTACAGGAGGAGATGGGCCAGGAGTTGTGTACATCGGAGATGGAGCATGGGGAATAAATCCGGAAGATTGTTATAATCAAGATCCTCATAGGAACGTAACTGGTGTGTTTGCTACAATGGGGAATATGAATCATATCTGGATTTTGAATATTTCTAGCGAGACTGTGGAATATAATGCCCTAGGCCGAGATGGAAAAATCTTTGATAAATATTCTCAAAAAGTTGCTGATTATTTGGGGTGATACAGAATGAGAGATGTGAAATTTTTTATGAATAAAAGAAAAATATAAAATTTTTTGTTGTTTTTATCGAAAAAAAGATTGAAGATTGATGTTTATTCTTTTATTATGATTGAAGTAAGAAACATAATATTCAAAATTTTTGCCAAAACTAATAATTTTCTCTCTCATATGGAGTTTTGTGGAAAAGCAAAGACTTTATTTTTCTTGAAAGCTGATGTATATATTTTGGTTTGTTTGAAAATTCAGGGTTCTTTGTAACCTCACCTCGAAAAGGAGGTAATCCATGGTTGATTTTAAGCTAGAATAAAATTTCCTAGCTAAACACTGAAAAACCGAATTTCGTCTTTCTGGTTCTTGAATTTGCCAGAGAGATGACAGAATAGAATTTAATTCTACGAGAGAGCCAAGGTGAAAGAAAAAAGGATGAAGGAAGAAATGAAAAAATTGAATGCAAATTTTGGCGGGGAGATCCTGAATGAGAGATGTGAGATCATAATTCACAATTCGGAATTAATAAAGGAGAGATAAATTTGCAGTGTTTTAACACAGTGATAGTTAAATTCAAAATTTTCCCGGTCAAGAGAATTTCAAAATTAAAACATAAATGGATTATATCAAGAGTCTTTGGAAGGGGCAGAATGCTTATGAAGCCAAAATGCCCGAAGAATGCTCCAGATACATCGGCACTGGTACCTTTTACCACTTGAGAAACGGAAAACCAGAAATTCTGTAACATTTCTCCATCAAAAATTCTCCATTTACATTTTTCCAATCATAGTTTTCCCTCAGCCAACGTCAAATTCAAAGCTGATAATGAAGAATTTAGCTACTTTTTAGAGGTTGAGAATACACAATACCGCACTCGCAACAGAAGTAGAAATTTTCTCGCTTCATTTTCAGATAACCTCTTGATTTAGATAACAAAGAAAACAGCGACTTTGAAACTTTCTTCCAAATCTCTGACCAAATGCGCCTCGTTAGGTAATATAGAAGAACTCCGAAGAAGCTAAGTTTTTTTCTAGTCAATATGAAAGGCGAAATGCAGAAGACACAATGGTATTTGAATGGAGCTATGGCGATAAGTAATAATAACGAGAGATATCTGAAAAACTAATCCACAAAAAGGAATGTGTATGGATTTGAATTCAAGAATCGCAAGAGAGATTTGATAATGGCATCGAATTTCAAAGAAATTCTTTGTAAACTCATTTTCCAAAGCAAGTATCGCCTCTATCTTTCCGATAAAGTTCCCGCTCAAGACTATCTCATCTTCTGCAAGTACCTGATGAGGATTGATTTCCCCCTTTAAACTTTTTCATAGGAATAAAGGAGAGACAAAATTCGAAAAGACAGGAACAAAGAAAGGAAATTTAAAGAATGAATATTTCACCCCAAACGTTGATGATGAAACATTGATGCAAAAGAGTTTCCACACTAAGGGAGGCAAGATGGAAGTAGAAGAAGAGGAGGAGCAACAAAACATTCCTGCTCAAAGTGTCTTAAAGAGTCAGAATTTTAGAACAGTAAAGAATGAGAAGAAGATTCTTCAAACAAAAGACATGAATTCTATGGCTTATCAATCCAGTCAACAAAGCAGTATCTACTTGGATACTGAAGACAAAACCTTTTTATTCCAAAGAGTCGGAGAATTATTCCAATTGGACGATGCTTACCAATTTACCAAGATGCAAGAATCGATTACTTTGTGTATCAGGTATATTGATCGACTCAAGCACCAAATGGAGATTTACGGGCCCAAGAATAACTTGCTTTATGTCAAGATTATTGAAAGCGACAATAGCAGCTATTATATTGATTTGGACGAGGAGATCTTTAAGTGGATTGATATGGATGAAGATGTGATGAGAGTTTTGGCATTCAGATTGACCCAAGATAAGAAGGACGTGTTGTTGGAATTAAAGAATGTGTTGGCTCATGAATCTACCATTGAAAAGAGATTGGAAGCTGGTGAGAATAACAAGCAAAGTCCTTCATCAATTCACTGCAGTGCTGTCAAGACAAATTTGTTTGAGAAATATGAAGAAGAATTCACTCAACAAATTCAAATCCAAAAAGAAGACGAATATGACTGGGCTTTGTCTGAAGCTTCAAGATCCAAATACTGCATTATTGGAGATGAAGAAGTTTCTGAAAGACCTGAAGAATTTGTTGATGAAATTGAAGAGGAAGAAGGCGAAGAAGTATTGGAATACAAGCAAATTTACACATATCACGAAACCGAAGAAACAATGGGATATGAGAACAACAGTATTTCTCAATCCAAGTTATTGGACAGATTGTTTGTCTCAAGAGGTCCGGTCATCAGCGTTTTCAAAGCCGATGATAGTCTCAAAGTAAAGTAGGTCGGGGAGGGTGAAAATTTATTTTTTTTCTAGTTTATTTGCAATTTGCCACATTTGACAACATTGGATAAGGATCCAATTCATCCCAAGAAGATTTTGTTCTATCATAATGACACCAAGATGTTGATTTTAAATCAAGTTAAAGACACAAAGATCTATTCTTTAGATCTCGAAAAAGGTATAGTCACCAACGAATGGGTAAGAAATCAAGTGGAATTTATTAATCAATTCAACACTAGGTGGTGGATGGATATAATAGCATATTGGATGTGGAGCACTTTAAAAAGAATGGAGAATTATCAAGAGACGATACCTTTATTGGTATAAATAACAAGAATATTTTCCAATTTGATCCCAATACTCATGATCATTCTTGCATTAGTGCAAAGAAATACTCTTCAAACCCCAAGTTCTCTTGCTTTGCTACAACTCAAGATGGATATTTCGCTGTCGGAAGCTCGACTGGAGAAATCAGATTATTTAAAGAAACTGGTAAAAATGCCAAGAATCTCTTACAAGGAAAAGGAGGTACATTTAAAAGAAAAACCCTTTTGTTAATAATAACTAGAGGAGATTTTGGGATTGGACAGCACAAAAGATGGCTCATTTTTAGTGGCAACGACAGCGAATTATTTGATGGTATATAAGACAGCAGTCGGAAATGTGAATGGATATTTGACCTCATTGAAGAAATTGAAATTGAAGCCAGCAAAAATTGAGTTGTCTGAAGAAATAAAAGACAAATATGGGCTTCATGATTTCAACTTTACAAAGGCTAAATTTGATAATCCTTTTGACAGTGAAGAAAAATACATTATCAGTACTGTTGGTCGTTGCTTATTAATGTGGAGCATTGAAGATGTTTTCAACGGAAATATTGAGCCCAAGGTAAGAGCCATTTTTGAGAAATTGTAGTAATAAATTTCAATAGGTATGCGGATTGAAGACAGAGGTTTTGGATAGTGAGTTTAAGGATAATAATGAGAATGCAATGGTGACAATATTGGGAGGCGAAGTGAATTATATTGTATTATAAAGAGCCAAGAAATAAGATTTGATTTTAAGAGAAAAATAAATGAGATAAAATGTTTATGAATGAGAATTTTCATTGCGAATTTGTTGTTTGTCAATACATAAATTTATATAAATAAGTGGTGGTTTATACTTTGATAGTGTAAGAAAGAGTTTGTTTTTGGTATAATCCGTATCTACACATATAGTAGTGAATATAAAATTTTACTTCTTTTGCTTTTAAAAATCTTTCTGGATATCCTTGATCAAAAGAAAACTTTTTGTTTCCAAAAAATACAGTATGGAGTCAGATTAGCGACATTATTGTTCAACAGTATCTTCAGACAGGGATAACTGTTTCTAAGTCTCATCATTAGCGTAGATATATAGATGCATACAGGTGAATCTATTTCTTAATATCAATACTGCTCTCTCTCATTTATCCCTTCAGAATTTATCCCAATTTTCTTATGGGTCATAATTAATTACTAATGGGCGAGTATGATCGATCACAAAATCCTTCCCATTCAATTTTTATTTCTTGTTTGTTTGGAGATCATGACATCTTGTTGTTTCAAAGCAACAAGAGAATTCCCAAGATTCTGAGTCCTCTCATAATGTGACTTTTCCTAAAGAAATAATATCCTCTGAAGTTAAAACCTTGAAAATTCATATTGATCACATACCAAACAAACAGAAAAAAGTTGTGAATCTAAACCTTCCATTCCAAACCAGGGAGAAATTAATTTTATTTGCTTTATTTAATGAATACCGAGAACGATATTGAGTCTGTTCACACCTTACACGAACTTCCTCCTCCAACCTCTCACAACCCCATCTGCCCCATTCTTGTCGGTATTGCAGGGTATCTCTTCCTCCTTTTATTTTTCTTTGGAATTAAATCTCCTTCATAGAGGTTCCGGATCAGGCAAAACAACTCTTTGTAACACAATTGTGAAAGAAATTGGAGAGAAGAACTGTCTTGTTATTTCTTTAGATTCTTTCTATAAACCGTATGCTATTGGCATTTTCACTTCTTAATGATCTCCCTAAAGATTGACTGAAGAACAAGCTATTGGATTTAATTTTGATCACCCTGACGCTTACGACTTTGATTTATGCTATGATGTCATCAAGAAATTGTTACAACGTCAACCTGCTCAAATCCCCATTTATAATTTCGTGAAAAACACCAGAGAAGAAGAAACCCTCACTGTCCATGCTTGTGAGCTCATCCTCTTTGAAGGTATCCTGGCTCTCTACAACCCCGTAATTGAACTTGTGGTTAAATTTTTTCTTACAGAGTCATAGAAATTGGTGGCATTGATGAATCTCAAATTGTTTGTTGATTGTGATAATGATATCCGTCTATATCGTAGAGGTATAATTCAATTCAAGCGATTTTTGTATAATCTCACCCATATCATAGTCTTGAGAGATGTGAAAGAGAGAGGAAGAGATGTCGGGGGAATATTGTACCAATATAACAATCATGTGAAGCCAGCTTTTGATGAATTGATCAAGCCAACAATGCATCACGCCAATTTGATTATCCCAGGAAGATCTGATAACAGAGTTGCCACCAGATTTATTGTGCAAAACTTGAGATTACAATTGGCAAGATTACAAGAAGTCAAGGCAGATATGAATAATAATGCTTATTATGCTGATGTTTTGGATTCTTGCTGGTTGAATGTTCAAAAAGAAGACGCCCAAGATACTGATGATTTGAGTCTTTATCAATCTGACAGAATTTTGTTGATCAGAGATGGAGCTGACAAAACTGACTGCTTGCAAATTTTCAATCTTTTCTCCAATAAATTCACTGATTCTCTTTACATGTAAGAAATTTTTAAGAATGGGCTTTTTCTGATAAAAATAGGACATTGATGATCAGATTTTTGAATTATGGAATTAAGATGATGTTACAGAACGTCTTGAAGAAGGCATCAGGCTGCAAGATGGTATATTTCCAAGATGTTGTTCATGAAGACATCAAAAACTTGGCTCCCAATAACGCTGTCGGTGTTATTGTTCCTTTCCTTTATGAAGAAACTTTGACTAAAGTTCATGAAAAAGTCGAAAAATTGCTTGAAAAGGAGCCCACATTGAAGATTTACGTGATTAGTATATTTGCTGATTTGTCAACTGTGGCACATTTGTGTAAATGGAAGGAAGATATACATCTTGTGAATATTTTGTGTATTGTGCACATGAAGGCCTTGTTGACAAGATTGAGAGATAATTGTGAAAAGGAAGAATTTGATTTCTTGTATGATAAAGTTTTGGTTCAATTGATGTTGGATACCAGTAAAACTGAGCTTTTGAAAGAACAAAATCAACTTCAAATGGAAGATGAAAAAATCAACCACGAAACTCTGTAATTGGGGGGGGGTATTGGGGATAGCTGGTTATCTATATTTTATTACATTATGTGAAATGTGAACGTTTGAATATTTTATTTATTGATGATTGATATGAAGAAGCTGTTGCGGTACCTTATTATATTCATATTTATTTATTGGTCAGTTCAGTTCGAGTCAATAAAAATCAAAATTTCTTTTCTTTGGGAAATTTCCCGGGTTCTTTTTCTCTGGATAATTAAAAATTTATTTCCCCTTCAAGGTATCTTGGTCAGTTTTTCCGATCAAAGTATCTTCCAAATCAGTTTAATGCTTCCATTCAACTCTCAAACTCACATTATAAATCCTCTAAGTGAGATTCTTAAATTATAATCTTCATCATCATGATCAAATTCAATCTCCTCTTATTATTAACTCTCACTCTAATAATTCCTCTATCCTTTGGTTTTGATTGTTCTTCACTGACAAATCAAACCTTTTGCGAAGCTTATGGCTGCACTTTTGCCAATCAAGCCTGTTCTGGCTCATTTACTCCGAGTTGTACAGGAAAATGCTATTATGTGGAGGCAAAGCCTCTTGTGACTCCTGGCTCTGGGACCCTAGCTGCTCCTTATGCCAATGTGAAGGATGCCTTTACAAAATTAAACTCTGCTCAAACTAATAATGGAGTGTATTCTATTATTATCCTGCCAAAAAGTGAGAATGATGAGTTCAATTTGACCGGAACCTTTACTTACAATACTCAAATGAAGTTCTCCATCAGGTATCTGTGAAAGAGGATGAAACGTAAACTTTCCTAGGCCTTATGTTGGGATTGGAAGACCAACAATTTTTGTGGGACAACTGAGCATGCTTTTGACGAAACTGACATTTTCAATGGAGAATTTAAGATTTTCAACAAGATCTGGAGACTATGATGCAATAAAAGAGATCACTCTAACACTTTTAAGTGAATGCAATATCACAGTAATAATTATTTTGGCCCCATAATTAACATAATAGAATCTCATCTTTGAAGATTTTTATACAAATAAAAATGATTTAAATTATGGATTCCTGCATTTTTCAAGTGTGAATCCCTTACTAAGTAACATACAAGCATTCAATGCTCCTGGGTTTCAGATCGGTGGTGATCTTGTTCGAAGCTTCACTATGAATAATATTACTATCTCAAACACCCAATTCAAGCAATATTTTATCTTGTTGGAAGTTCAACAATTCACTGCATCAGATCTCACTCTTTTGTAAAGATTTCAAAAGAATTTTCTCTCTTATTATTTATAGAAACGTGACACAGAATTTTTCAATTCAAGGCAATGGCCTTTTTCAAGTGCTTCCTTCCAACTATTCCAGCACTCAAGACACATTTGTCAAGTACCAGAACGTCTTTGTGAAGGACTTTACTGGCCTTCTCATGAGTAATTCAATTGTCGCTACTGATGATATTTTCGCTTCATTATATCATATCTCAAATTTCACTGTCCAAAATGCTGATGCCACTGATCAATACCTCCTCTTTAATTTCCGAGATGCCTCTGATATCGTTATTTCAGACTCTTCCTTCTATGGTATAACAAGCGTTATCACCTTTCTAAATATCAACAATGTGCTGAATTTCACCGTTCAAAACACCGTAATTTCAAATATAAAAGCTTATCAGTTTGAAGAGATTGATTCTCTTTATAATCTCATGGAAACTTCTTTGATTGGTAGCTGTATAATGCTAGCAGATTCTCATCTATATCTCGTCAATACAAGCTTCTCTTCACTTGACTACAATTGCTTCAGTTTCAACCAAGCCAACTTTACATTTGAAGGCGTTGTTGTTGATTATGAAGGCGCAATAATCAGCCCATTGCCTGCTTTTATTAATACGCAATCAGTTGGTCCAATTATGGCTTTAAATAATGTGCTTTCTGGCGAAATCTCAAATAGTTTCTTCTTGAACAATAATCAATACTTAAGCCAACAAGGATCCGTAAAAAATGATTGATGTACTTTGATACTAAATTTTATAAGGGAATTTTGATCGAAGGAGAAGATACAAAGCCGGTTTTATTTATTCAAGGAACGACCTTTAGTGGTCTAAAAGCACAAAGAGGAGCAGCAATTTATTCAATGATTCCAGAAATTGACCTAACAATTGATGGTTGTAAGTTCCAAGGTAATGAAGCTACTATCGAAGGTGGTGCAATCTACTTGAATTCCGGTTGATTTTTCTTGAGAAAAAAATGAGAGGTTAATAATTTTTCCTAAGGATCATGGAGCAGCAGTTTAGAAGTGAAGATAACAGGATCAAAGTTCAAAGGAAACATTGCAGGAGAAAAAGGAGGCGCAATTATGGCGAAGGATCTGGAACTTGAACTGGATAATTGTAAATTTACAGAGAATTCTGCCGAGAATGGAGGAGCTATTTTTGGAATCATAAACAAAACAAGCAGCAATGGTATTTTCATTTTTTTATTTGACATGTTAAATCCTACAAGGTTCTGATATGATGCTAGCTATTACAAATAACTATTTTTCAAAGAACAAGGCTGAAAATGTCGGAGGTGCTATCAGATTGATAGTTCCTGAGAGCCTAATGAAGATAACTGGAAACACTTTTCTTGACAATGTTGCGGAGAAAAGTCCATCAAATAATAATATTCTCACGGAAAATCCAACTAGTGTTCGAGTCAATCTTTATAAAATCAGCAAATATTTTGACAAATCAGACATCGTAAATACTGATGTGTTTGCTACGAAATTAAAGAAAAACAATGATTTGGTAAAGAAATTATTTCATGAATTATTCATTGAATAGACCTTGGTAGCAAGTTCAGATAGCGCGAGTGAATTGGTAATTCCTCATAAAACAGGGCAATCTCTTCAGTATATAATTGAAGTTCAATGCCTTGGTGATGATAATCAAGTCTTTCAAGCCGTCAATGGAGAGTAAATTTTCGAGCATGAATTTTTTCTCATCTAGAGTTAGTCAATTGCGAATGTACTTTAACAGTTCTCAATCTGATATTTATGCACGAGGTGATGTCGAATTCAGTTTTTCACAAGGAACGATATACATTTATAATCAGATCCAATTATTTGGAACACTACATACCAAGGAAACTCTTTATTTATCTCCTATTTCGGGTAGGCTCCCTAATCTCGGCGTAAGTAACAATGAGAGACAATGAATAATAATTTTTAGGGGGTTCTTGATTTTACTTTGAAATTTACAATTGATTTTATTGATTGTGAAGTTGGCGAAATTTATCAAAAAGACATCCAAACGTGAGTATTCTCATCTGTATTATGACAATAATCTTTATTGCCAGATGTTCTATTTGTGAAGCAGGATCAGTAAGCTTTGGAGATCCATACAAGACCAAAGCCTGTACACTATGTCTTGAAGGGACATATGAATGTTTGGGTGGAGCAATGGTCTCAGTAAACCCAGGATATTGGAGATCTGAAGAGGACTCACTTGATGTTTATGAATGTCGAGTTGAGTCAGCCTGTCTGTAAATAAAATTTTTATATTCAAAAAAGCTAATATTTTTTCGATAAAGAGGCGGTGTTTATGAAGACGAATATAATCCTTATGGCCATTGTGACGAGAATTATAAAGGAAATCTTTGTAACAATTGTATCAAAGGATATGCAAAAGCTAGTAAAATCTTGGAATTTGCTATGTTTTAATATGGAAAAAAATAGATGGTTTAAAGTGCAGTGAGTGCAGTGGAAATGTTGGAAACTACCTTAGATTCTTTGTTTACAGTGGCCTTCAAGTGCTTTTCATGGGTTTTGTAATGAAGTAAATCTCTCAAGATTATTTGTTCTAATCAATTGACTGAAAGGTTTTATCTTTCTCAATCGAAGGCTATTATGGAAAATACCACCGATGAGAAAACTATTCGAGATTCTTCAATTAATGGACTTAATAAAGTTCTCATCAGTTTTATGCAAACTCTCTGTATCTTGTCAAATATGGATCTTCAATGGCCTTTAACAGTTAGAATATTTCATTTTTTTCCCCTCCTCATAAATAATAGTTTTCTGAGATTCAGACTGTAATCACTCAAGTCGTACCTTCAGATAAAAATAGCTTTGCTATTGATTGCTTTATTGAAACGTTTGGAGGAGACCATAATCCAGTTTTTGTCAAATTTGCAATATTTGCTTTGCGACCTTTGATCTCTTGTGTCATCATGACCGTCTTTATTCTAAGACCTTTGATTCTCCAATGGAAGAAAACAAAAATAAAGGAATTGAAATATAAATTTATTCGTGTGTTTGTGTTGATTGGATTCACTATGCAGCCTGGCATTATGCAAATGGGAATTGAAATTTTGAAGTATTTTTTTTGTAAAAAATCAATCAATAAAATTTTAGGTGCATTGATCTCGACTCAAAAGCAAGTTATATGTACTTGGATTTGGATTTAGAATGTGGCTCAGAGGTCTATCAAGAAGGAACAAGAACCTTGCTTTGGCCACTTTTCATCATTTGGAGTAAAGTGTTATTTTGAGCTAGTTGTCTCTAAAAATTCTCATAGCTAATGTTTTGCCTGTACTTTTGATTCTTGCTACTTTCAAGAAATTCCAAAATCGCGACAAAACGTTCAATTCCCAATACTTTTGGTTATTTGCTGGATACAAACGATCTTACTTCTACTGGTAATTTTTTCTTTCCTCAATAAACTTTCAATTCTCATAGGGAATATTGGGTTTACTTTAGAAAGATGTTTTTGATAATTTTAACCATATTCACTTACACAATCCCTTCACCAATCAGAGTCTGGTTGATCTTGTTTCTGTTAACAATAATGTTCTTGGCCCAACTCGTCGTCAACCCTTTTGAAGCCAAACTCCACAATAATTTTGAAGCTCTTTCACTATTTTGTCTTTGCCTTATTGTTGGTTCTCAAATGTACATTGTTCGAGGAGGTATTTTTATTGAGAATCACTTGACTAAACCTTCATAATTATAAAGGATATGGAGAGGATTCTGATGAAAAGGCGACAGCTCTTATCGTGCTTGGAACAATTGTATTGCTTGCGTTTATTCTTCGATATTTCTGGCTGATAATTTTTACATTGAGAAATAAGGTCAAAGTTGTTCCATTGAATGAAAACGCAGAAAGTCCAAGAGAAAAGTTGAACCCAGTCGAGGAAGAAAGAAATGAAGAGACGCAAATCAAGACTGATCATAATGAGAGAGGATATAGAAGGATCAGAATGGCTAGCAAGACCTCAGAAGATTTTACTAATCGTGCAGAAATGTGGAGAGGAGCTGAAAGCTCAAGAGAATTGAAAGCAGTTACCACTCCAAGAGATGGAATTCTGACTTCCCCAAGGGGCTTGCTAACTGAGAGAGAGACATTAAGTACTCAAAGAGGATTGATCACTGATCGTGACCACTAATAAAAATTGTCAAGTTTATAATTATTATTTTTTACTTATCTCTAATTACTCCTTTATTTTCATAAGAAAAGCTTTTTTTGTCATATCGAGAACTTGTTTTTATTTTATTACACAACTATCAGTCAATTATTCTATAAATAATAATGACATCATCATCGTAATCATCAATACATAGTTACTAAACAAACTTATTCTTTCTTTGCTTTTTGAGTTTTAATTGCATTGAGGTGTCTAATTCTTTCAACAAGGGTGGGATGAGTATAATGGAAGGAAGCATAAAGTGGATCAGGGTCAAGGTTGGAGAGATTTTCCTTGTGAATTTTAATCAATCCGTGAATTAACTCATCTCCATATCCAAGTCCATCAGCAAACTCATCAGCTTGGAACTCATATTTTCTGGACATTTTAAGAGAGACCAAAGTAAACACGAATTGAAGGGGAGAGAAGACCATTAAGAAAAGACTAAGTCCCAAGAAAGTGGATTCTTCATGATACCCAAAGTCCAAAAAGATGCTTGCTTCTTTTCTAAAGAAGCTGTAAACATAGAACAAGACGAAAATTTGAATAAAGGTCATGATCATTTGCTTTTGGGTATGAGATCTTTTCCAATGGCCAATCTCATGGCATAAAACTCCTTCAATTTGTTTCTCTTCCAAATGATTCATCAGGGTATCAAACAAGACTATTCTCTTATTATTTCCAAAGCCATACATGTAGGCATTAGAATGAGCTGATCTTTTAGATCCATCACAGACAAAGAGTTTTTTGAGAGGGAATCCGACTTTCTCAGCGAGTTTATACAAGGCATCCTTGAGAGTTCCGTCAGGGAGTTCAGTGAACTTGTTAAAGAGAGGAGCAATGAAATTAGGATAGATCCAGAGCATGATAAAGACAAAGACTATGACAAGAATTTCAGCCCAGATATAGAAATAGTCGCCTCCTTTATCAACAGCCCATAAAAAGACGCAAAGAACAAGAGGCCCAAGAGTGAATTTAAGCACAAGAGTGATGATTTCATCTTTTATGAACAAAAGAGGAGTATTTTTGTTAAATCCGAACTTCTGTTCAAGGACAAAAGTGAAATAGATATCGAAGGGCAAATCTACGACTTTATCAAGAAGAGAGTCCAGGATAAGAAGGAGAGTAGCTCTGTAATATTCATTAGTGGCGTCATAACCATAGCTTTCAAGGATTTTTCCAGTGAGGTTCCAAAGCCAAGGGCCAAAAAGGAAGAAGATTCTGAGGACTTGGAGAAGAACAGAGAAACTATCATGGATAATTTCAAAGCGAAGTTTAGCACGAGTATATTCTTTGGATTTGGCGTATTCTTCTTCAGAAATGTTGAGTTCTTTAAGTTCAGAAGGGATTTTTCTATTTTGTTGGAGTCTCTTCATTTGCCTCCAATTAAGATAGTTCTCAAAAGCATGTTGGAGAATAATCATTCCAAGCACAAAGTTTTTATATGGGAATCTTGATCCCGTTGATTTTATTGGTATCACTGTCATTGGAGAGGGAGTGGTGATGGAAAGTTTTTGGTGTGTTTTTGGTATTGTGTGCGGAAGGTAAAAATAAATTTAATTAATAATATTTGTTTCGAATTCAAATAGAGGTGGTACAATGCGAAAAATACAAAGTGAGTGAGTCATGATGAATAGATGGATATTTAGGTTCATTGACAATCATTTATTTGAATCTTTGAGTTTCATCATACGGGGAAAGCTTGAGTAATTTTAACTTTTCTGTATTTCATTATTCAATGGTTTGGAGACACGTGCAGGAGGTGACATTGGGAAATAGAGACTGATGGATGATTTGTTGGGCTGCAAAAAATTGTCAGAAATATTTTCTGATCACCTTAGGAAAATTTGTAAAAAAGGAGAAAAATTTCTAGACTTTTTTTTTGTTAATCAGCAATAAGATGGCATTTATCAATATATTGCATGAGAAATAAAATATGAATCCCGCAAAGAATAAAAATGCACTTTAAAAAAAAAGTCTTTGGGATTTGATTTTATTTTTTATGACTTCAAGTCGAGACCTCTTTCTAATTTATAGAACATGCCTTGTTGAGCATTCAATGAATGGTAGCTTCCTCTTTCAATAATTTCACCGTCATTAAACACCAAGATTTCATCAGAATCTTTAATAGTTGAGATTCTATGAGCCACAATAACTGATGTCTTTCCGTCCATGATCTTATCCAAAGATTCTTGAACTGCCTTTTCATTTTGGGCGTCAAGAGCACTCGTAGCTTCATCAAGGATCAAAATAGAAGGATTTTTAAGAATAGCTCTGGCAATAGCAATTCTTTGTTTTTGACCTCCTGAAAGTTGACTTCCCTTTGGTCCAACCAATCTCTTGAATCCTGTTCCTTGTGCTTTATCATCATGATTAACAACATCTAAAAGAGGTAAATTTTAAGTTAAACAAGAATTCTTCTTACCGAATTCATTATTTTCAATGAAGCTCAAAGCGTTAGCTTTTTCAGCAGCGGCTTTCATTTCTTGTTCTGAGGCATTTTCTTTAGCATACCTAATT
>Ga0182738_1004726_pt1 | contig 14903 bp, 12 predicted proteins | sample eDN5th30CBELigMG_FD_128876 | JGI IMG/M metagenome (GOLD analysis project Ga0182738, IMG submission 128876) | Enriched Miracle-Growth compost microbial communities from Emeryville, California, USA - eDNA 5th pass 30_C BE-Lig MG (version 2)... ... | reverse complement strand
GTAATGACTATTTTGTCACCTTGATTGAGATGATCTAGCAAATGACGTAATTGCACTCTTTTTTTAGCTGAGGAATGCTCTTCTGAAATGATAGTTTGACAATTGACCTCTGTTAAATAGCTATGTTGCAGTTCACAGTTTGGATCTTCTTGGGAAGGCCTCATATACCCGATTAACATTGTATATTCTCCTAACAATCCTTTGTTTAGTGTATCATATCATAAAAAAATTCTTTAATAAAAAGTTCCCAAAATAGTTCTTTTTCGGGGCGAATGGTGATAAACTCATTCTATTAATTATCGATTCTTGGCTTTTAGGAGAAGTAAAAGTTGAAAAAATCTACGTGAGGTGTAAATAACTAACATGACAGAAAAGTTGAAAAAAGAATGGTTTTCAAATATTAGAGGAGATATTCTTTCTGGGATTGTTGTCGCATTAGCATTAATTCCGGAAGCTATTGCCTTCTCTATTATCGCAGGAGTAGACCCCATGGTTGGGCTGTATGCTTCTTTTACTATGGCAGTTATTATTGCATTTGCTGGCGGAAGGCCGGGAATGATTTCAGCTGCAACCGGAGCTATGGCATTATTAATGCTTCCTTTAGTAAAGGAACATGGATTGAACTATTTGTTCGCAGCAACCCTTTTAACAGGAATTATTCAAATTATTTTTGGTGTCTTTAAAATAGCTAAATTGATGAAATTTATTCCGAGAGCGGTCATGATTGGTTTTGTTAATGCTTTAGCTATTTTAATTTTCATGGCACAGGTGCCTCATTTTATTGGAGTTTCCGCTATGACATATGTTTTTGTCGCCATTACATTAGTGATTGTATATGTAGTGCCTAAGTTTATTAAGTCCATTCCGGCTCCTTTAATAGCGATTATTTTATTAACCATTATTGCAATTTACTCAGATGTGGAGCTGCGCACGGTTGGCGATTTAGGTACGATAACACAATCATTACCGACGTTTTTTATACCAGATGTACCGTTAACATTTGAAACGTTGAGCATTATTTTTCCTTATTCTATTGCTTTAGCTATTGTAGGGTTATTAGAGTCTTTACTGACGGCCTCAATCGTTGATGATATGACGGGAACGGAAAGTGACAAAAATAGAGAAGCTAGAGGACAAGGTATTGCGAATATCGTGACTGGTTTCTTTGGAGGAATGGCAGGTTGTGCGATGATTGGGCAGTCCGTCATCAATGTAAAATCAGGTGGACGCGGCCGTTTATCTACTTTTATCGCAGGTATATTTTTAATGTTTTTGATTATTGTATTAGGCGATTTAGTCGTGCAGATTCCAATGCCTGTTCTAGCTGGAATTATGATTATGGTCTGCATTGGAACATTCGATTGGTCTTCTTTCTCTTATTTAAGAAAAGCACCAAAAAGTGATGCAGTAGTCATGCTAGCTACGGTATCTATCGTAGTAGCCACGCATGATTTATCAAAAGGTGTCATTGCAGGTGTTATTTTAAGCGCAATTTTCTTTGCAGCTAAAATCTCTAAGATTAAAGTAACGAAACGTAACGTAAATCAAAATTTAGTGTTTGATGTCGAAGGTCAATTATTCTTTGCTTCTGTTGAAGGTTTTGTAGACTCGTTTGACTTTACCGTTAAACAGTCCAATATTATTATTGATTTCTCAAACTCTCACATATGGGATGACTCGGCTGTAGGAGCTATTGATAAAGTTGTGATGAAATATCAAGAAAGCGGCAATACAGTAACGATTAAAGGCCTAAATACAACGAGTCAAAAGCTTGTAGATAAACTATCTATATATGATGATTCTCATGCAAAGTTAGGTACACATTAATCTTTCAATAGGAGTGGGATGATGTATAAAAAAATCTTATTAGCTGCGGATGGATCGGAAAATTCATTGAGAGCAGCTGAAGAAGCTGTAAAGGTAGCTTCTTTAGATAAACAATGTGTGATTGAAATTGTATATATAGTGAATTTCACAAAATCTAGAAGTGAGGTTCTTCACGCTCAAGGAAAAGAAGAATTAGAATTATCGCGTCGAAAAAAACTTGAATCAGTGGAAAAACTGTTAAAGTCCCATGAACACTCTTACCGAATTAATATTATGCATGGAGAGCCTGGTCCAACGATTGTTGAGTATGCGAATAAAGAACAATTTGACTTAGTTGTCATTGGAAGCCGCGGACTTAATTCTTTACAAGAAATGGTGCTGGGAAGCGTAAGCCATAAAGTGGTAAAAAGAGCTAATTGTCCAGTTCTTATTGTAAAGTAAGTACAAATGTTCATCTTTGCTTAATTTAGAGAGTATTTTACTTAGCTGCTTATTTGTTTGACTTAAATAAATAGGGAATAAAGAGACAAAACCACCGATTAATGATCCGGTGGTTTTGTTTATGAGTTGGATTATGCTTAGTCATAAATAAAAGTAATTCATTGTTATTGATTTGAATAAAATACATAGTAAAGTTAAAATGAGTAATCAATCACTTCTTTATAAATGGAGGTATGATATGTGAATATAAGCATTGCAATCGAACGAGTTAGTAAACGTTTCCGTAAAAAAGTGGTCTTATTATTCCTGTTGTTGTGATTCCACAAATCTTTTTTGCTGGTATTCTCCCGCTTGATGGAATGGCGGATTGGCTGCAAGCAGTAGGCAGGATTATGCCTATCTACTAGGCGGCTGGTGCTTTGAAGGGCATCATGTATCAAGGACTGAGTTTAAGTGAAATGAGCGGAAATATATTTACCCTAGTTGTCTTTGCTATAATCTTTATTACTCTCAATATATTGGCATTGAAAAAGTATCGTAGGTTATAATTAAGTCCAGAGGATAAAGGAAGTGATCTTAATTGTCTGAAGAAAATCTATTAGATGCAATTATTGCCCAAGCAAAGTTGTCAAAGAAGCAAACTACTAAACAACGAAAAATCGTTGAAACTGCTGTTAAATTATTTGCTGAAAAAGGGTATGCCAATACGTCAACGAGTGAAATAGCAAAATTCGCTCAAGTAGCTGAGGGTACGATTTTTCGCCATTATGGAACGAAGGATAATTTATTGCTTTCGGTTATTCTCCCGTTTATCAAAGATGCAATGCCTACTATGGCTGAATCGGTTTTTAGTGGGATTATGACCCAAAACACAGCTTGCTTTGAAGACTTTTTAAGAGCTTTGATCAAAAATCGACTCCTTTTTATTAAAGAAAATAAAGAAATATTTCAAGTGGTAGTTAAAGAGTTACTATATAATGATGAATTAAGAAAAGAGCTGCAACCTTACTTTTTTGAAAATATTATGCAGCGTATCAGCAAAGTTATTACGATGTTTAAAGAACGTGGTGAGCTTATTGACGTATCAAGTGATACACTCTTAAACATGATATTCAATGTTGTCGGCAGCTATTTCGTATCACGTTTTGTATTACAGCTTGCTTATTCAGATATGGATGAAGAAGCAGAGGTAGAAAATCTAGTTCGATTTATTATGGATGGAATAAGAAAACCAAGCCAGGGGATGTAATTTCCTTTGGCTTGGTTTGTTTGGGATAAAAGTTAATAGTAAGTTGGGAGTCTATTAAGCCTCTTTGAGAAGGCTGTAGCTTAGTCTATTCTTTTTTCTTTTTGTTCATTTCGATTTTTTAAAAGAGTTCCTTTTCGCTCTTGGTGGCTTGCCCACTTCTCTGATAATGGCTTCCACGCAATTGCAATAAGGGCCCCTAGAAATGTATTCGTAATCATATTTGCAACAGCTGGTACAGCAGCAATCGGACTAATATGGTGCATAGCAAGGATGGAGGCAAGCGCTGTATTACAGATTCCAAACTCATAAAACATCGAAATTCGGTCCGATTTTGGCATATTGAAAAAGATTCCATATATATAGCCAAGAATCATTGGAATCATAATTTGCAAAAACACACAGAAAAAGATAAGTGGAAGTAGACTAATGTTTTTCTCTAAGATGCCTTGTGCACTCGATACAATTGCTAAATTAATAATAATAATCGCAATAGATGAGAGATACGGTAAAATTGGTTTCACTTTTACGGTATAGTGCTCCCATTTGTATTGAATGAATAGTCCAAGTGCAATAGGAACCAATACGACAAGCACCATTTGTTTAAACATTGATAACGCATCAATCGGAATTGTACTATTGATAGTAACTTTCATAAGCAAGGGTGTTAAAAACGGCCCAATTAACGTATCGACCGCCGACATCATAATACTAAGCGCTAATGTTCCGCCTGCCATAAATGTGTATAAATTAGCCGTTGTCCCACTCGGAACCGCTCCTGCAAGCAGCACACCTGCTTTTAGTTCGGGATGATTGGTAAAAAACAATGTAGCTAACAGAAAAGAAATCCCAAGTGTAATAGTCCATTTTCCTAATACACCGAGAAATGCATTTTTCGGTTTGGATATTACTTTCTTCAAGCTATCAATGGACAGTGTTAGCCCCATTGTAAATAAAATAAAAGCTAAGGCGAAAGAAGGCCATTTTCGAATAGGAATAAAAGTATCAGGAAAGAAGTAGGCCGAAACAGAACTACAAACAATCCATAATGGTAGAAGTGTGACAATGATAAAATGTAAAAAGCGTCTCATTATAACCCCTTGTTCCTCTTTTCTTCAGCTCGATAGGAACCGATAATTTACAATATTTCTCCTTATTATCTCGCGATTAGAACAAAAAGGCTAGAGCCAATGTAAGATATTGGTCTATATGAATGACGCATGTTTAGTTAATGTTCATTTCCCCATTAAATATTTATCTAATTCATTAATATTTGTATGGTGTTTCTCTTTCATTTCTTGTAAAAATAGTTCTGTATCAGGGTGGATATCATAAGCAAGGGCTTCGTCAATTTTGCGTGCGACCCATGCTTGACCTTTGTTGAGAAGAGTCAGCTTTTCTTGTAAAGTATCAAGAGCAATCACTTTATCAGCAAATGCGCCTGTTTGTTTGCTCGGAGTGCCGCCTTCTCGTAAGATTGCTTGGTGGAGACCAGCACAACTCCAAGCTTCGTCTTTTTTTACTTGCTTATATTGAGCGTCCAGTTCCTCTGATTGGTGTTTTTCTAAAAGATAATTAGCTGTTTGTACACCTGCTCGTTCGGCTTCGAGTAATGCATTTAAAAGATCCAATAATGCTTGCTTTTTGTCCATAATTCTTCCCCCTTACAATTTTTAGGATTAATATGTTAAGTTAATTATAAGCTTTTATCGTGATTTTATAGTGATATTTATCATTGCAAACAGGTGGTAAGTTACAAGGGGAGATTACTATGCAGGCTAATATGAATAGAAGCGGCTTTATTTCACAAGAGCTCTTTCAATTATTAGAAGAAATCGGGACAATCAAAAAAATTGAAAAAAATACATATTTATTTCAAGAGGGGATGGAGGCCAATGAATTGTATCTGATTAAATCCGGTATGGTTCATTTGCATCATCTAACAATGGAAGGGAGAGAATTGACGTTACGAATATGTAAGCAACATGATCTTATAGGAGAACTCATTTTGTTCGCGGAACATGCAAAATATATATTAAGTGCCAAAGTAATAGCGGATGGCGAGGTACTGATGATTCAGAAAGATCAACTTGAAAGAAGATTAAGTTCAGATGGAAAGTTAACGTTTGAATTTATGAAATGGTATAGCGACCATGTAAGAAACATTCAATCGAAACAAAAGGATCTTTTGTTAAACGGCAGAAAGGGTGCTCTTTATTCGACATTGATCCGTTTGGCAAATAGTTACGGAGTCGAGCATCGTGATGGCATATTAATCGATATGTTGTTAACAAATCAAAATTTGGCTGACTTTTGCGCTTGTACTCGCGAAAGCATGAATCGGATGTTAATTGAATTAAGAAAGCAGGGCATTCTTTCTTATAATCATTCTGGAAAAATTGTTATCCATGATATTGACTTTTTACGCCAAAGAAATGGATGTGACAGTTGTCCAATTGAGAAATGTAGTATTAATTGAAATATGAGATAATCAAGCTGTAAGCTTTAAATGGAAAGGATGTTTTTATTGAGTAAAACCGTTGTTCTAGCCGAGAAGCCGTCGGTCGGAAGAGATATAGCAAAAGTCTTGAAATGTGGGAAAAAAGGAAATGGTTATTTTGAAGGAGACAAGTATATCATTACATGGGCGCTAGGTCATTTAGTGACTCATGCCGATCCAGAAGCTTATGATGAGAAGTATAAATCATGGCGTTTAGAAGATTTACCGATGCTTCCGTCACCTTTAAAATTAGTTGTCATTAAGCAGACAGGTAAGCAATATCAAGCAGTTAAAGCGCAATTGAATCGAAAAGATGTAAATGAGGTAGTTATTGCAACAGATGCAGGCCGTGAGGGAGAACTTGTAGCACGCTGGATTTTGGAAAAAGCAAATGTGAAGAAGCCAATTAAGCGTCTATGGATTTCTTCTGTTACGGATAAGGCGATTAAAGAAGGATTTAACAAGCTAAAAAACGGTAAAGAATATGAGAATTTATATGCGTCTGCGGTTGCTCGTGCTGAAGCAGACTGGCTTGTTGGGATGAGTGCGACACGTTAGGTAGTGAAAAGCTATCTTATTCCAAACGTGCTGTGAAAAGCCGTAAATGGAATAAAGTCCTATTTTGAATAGTGGAATGATAGGGTAACGCCTTGAAACGCTATCTTTAATACTCCGACATGCTATGAGTAGAATGTGTAATCAAAAGTAGTGTGAAGCTCGGTGAAGTCGGGCGAAATATACCGTAGTATTCAATTGAATAACCGAAAAGGCAATAGAGGTATTGTCCGTATATGATAGTCCGGAAGTCGTTAAAAACTTAGTATGGTGAGAATGTGGTAATACACTGACGAACTGGCGAATGTACGTCCCAACGACTGGCCTTGAGAAATCTGGGTTCATCATTTTGTGGTTGAGTAAGAATTCATGCTATGAAAAACCATGCAACGTTAAAGGCGTTGGATAAAATGGTGGGATATAGTCAGCACCTAACCTAATGTAATGTAGATAAAAATAGGGCAACGTGGAAAGCTAGAAACGTGGAGAGAACACACTCGATGAAGCGTTACAAGGGAATGCGTGAATAACGAATAACCTTGTTTAGTTCTAGTGAGAGTAGTGGCATGAGCGTTGAAGTTCTTGTAATGAGAACTGAGCAACAGCCACAAGTCAATTTTAGTTTAATTTATCAGAAACCCTAATCATTTTTCATAGGTTCGTGTAAGACAACTAAAACACGTCCGTAAGGAAGTGATTAACTATGAGTAGCAAGCAACCAGGAGAACTGAAAGATAGCAAGCTAAGACATGCGGAATATTATGGCATGACTGATATATTTGACTCGCTCTATCTCAAAAGCTCCGAGAACGCCAATTTCAAAAATCTTATGCAATACGTCATTCTTGATGATAATTTATTACTTGCTTACCGTAATATAAAACGGAATAAGGGTAGTTACACAGCAGGAATTGATAAGCAAACAATCAAAGATATCGAAAAACTTAGTACCGATGAATACCTAACAATCATGAAGAAACGCTTTGCTTGGTATCAACCAAGAAAAGTCAAACGTGTCGATATACCAAAGCCAAATGGCAAAACAAGACCTCTTGGAATCGGCTCGATATGGGATAGGTTGGCACAACAAAGTATCCTTCAAGTGCTTGAACCAATCTGTGAATCGAAATTTAGCGAACACAGCTATGGTTTCAGACCTAACAGGTCAGTAGAACAGGCGATAGTTGCCTGTGGAAACAGAATTAACTTCAACCAGTGTAAATTCGTAGTTGATGTCGATATCAAAGGTTTCTTTGATGAGGTATGTCATAGCAAACTGATGAAACAACTATGGACATTAGGTATTAGAGACAAAAAGCTTTTAGCCATTATTGGTAAGATGCTTAAATCTCCAATAAAAATGCCTAACGGCAAGGTGGTTATTCCAACAAAAGGAACCCCACAAGGAGCTGTGCTTTCGCCCCTACTTGCCAACATTAACCTTAACGAGTTTGATTGGTGGATGTCTAAGCAATGGCAAGACCGCCGTTGTAAAGAAATCGTCAACCAACATGCCGAAGGTAAAGGTGAAGTGAAATCTAACCACTACCGAAAACTTAGAAAAAGTACGTCACTCAAAGAATTCTACTATGTCAGGTATGCAGACGACTTTAAAATTTTCTGCAAAGACAAGCACATCGCTGAACGTATTTTCAATGCCAGTAAGCTGTGGTTGGAGGATAGGCTTAAACTCCCTATTTCAACTGAAAAATCAACGATTACTGAATTACGAACGGAACGAAGTTCGTTCTTAGGATTTGAAATTAAGGCTGAAAAGAAAGGCGAAAGATACGTCATGCACACACATGTGTCGCAAAAGGCTATCAAGAGTATCAGGCTTCAACTCAAAAATCAGATACATGCCATTCAAAAAAGCCCAAACTCAAATCAAACAATCATTGAAATTAGTAGATATAACGCTTTAGTGATAGGTATTCACAATTATTACGGAATTGCTTCGCATGTTTCAACTGATATGAATGGAATTCATTACTCTATAATTATAAGTATGAAAAACCGTTTACGTGGCTTGGGGAAAACTGGTGAACTCAAAACCAAAGATAAAGGCATTGCAAGATACATGAAATCTAGAAACATGAGATTTTTTTGTGGTTTCCCTATCATCCCTATTGGATATGTGAAACACAGAAAACCAATAGGTAAAAAGAAAAGTGTGTGCAAGTACTCCCCTTCGGGGAGAGCTGAAATACATAAAAATCAAACCCTAGTATCTGAATATGTTATCCAATGGTTACGAGAGAATCCAGTTGTTAACGACAAGGCAACAATTGAGTATAATGACAACAGAATATCTAAATTTGTCGCTCAACATGGGAAATGTGCAATTTCTGGACGTGAGTTGTTTTTTAACGAAATTCACTGTCATCACATTACGCCCCATTATATATCCAAAGACGATAAATTTAACAATCTTACGATTGTTCATAGGGATATTCATAAATTGATCCATACCAATGAATCAAAGTTGTTTAACTCGATATCAAGCTCTTTTTCCTTAAGTCAAAGTCAGTTAGAAAAACTCAATAAATTCCGTTTGAAAGTCGGTAACAAAGTTCTTTAATATCAATATGATTCAAAAGGGAAAATGAAATTTTGTGCGTAATTAAAAATGTTACTAGATTAGGGAAACAAAGATAAAACTAAGTTGAGGGAACGCCGTGTGCGGTGAAAATCGCACGCACGGTGTGGAGCGGGGGAAAAGTTAGAGATAGCTTCAAAGACTTACCTATCGCTATATGCTACACGTGCATTAACGACAAAGCATAATGCTCAATTATCATGCGGCCGTGTACAAACGCCAACGCTTGCAATGATTGCTGCGCGAGAAGAGGAAATTAAGAAGTTTGAGCCGAAACCGTATTATGGAATTACAGCAATGGCAGAGCCTAAGTTAAAACTAGTTTGGCAAGATGCTAAAACGAATGATTTCCGTACATTTGACCGAGAAAAGGCGAATCAACTTGTCGCACGTTTGCGAAACGAACAGGCAGAAGTTGTCGAAGTGAAAAAAACGCATAAAAAGAACTTTGCCCCGCAGATCTATGATTTAACAGAACTGCAAAGAGAAGCGAATAAGAAATTTGGTTATTCAGCAAAAGAAACATTATCGATTATGCAGCGTTTATATGAAAGTCATAAAGTATTAACATATCCGCGAACTGATTCACGTTTCTTATCATCTGATATTGTGGATACGTTAAAAGAAAGACTGCAAGCGGTGAGCATTAAGCCTTATGCTCCAGTCGCAGCAAAAATTTTGCGCCAGCCAATTAAAGTGAATAAATCATTTGTTGACGATAGTAAGGTTTCAGATCATCATGCGATTATTCCAACAGAGCAGACACCGCTTCCGGGAAAATTAAGTGATAAAGAATCAAAAATTTATGATCTTGTGGTGAAACGATTTTTAGCTGTTCTTCTCCCTCCTTTTGAATATGAGCAAACGACAATTAAAGCAAAAATAGCGGATGAAATCTTTGTCGCAAAAGGAAAAGTTGTGTTGAAATCTGGTTGGAAAGAAGTATATGATCATCAATTTGATGATGAAGAAACGAAGGATGATGTAGCTGAACAGTTGCTGCCTGCGCTGCAGCAAGGGGCTAAGCTAACGATTACTTCTGTGAAACAAACAGAAGGTGTAACGAAACCACCAGAACCATTTAATGAAGGAACATTGCTATCAGCGATGGAAAATCCAGCACGTTTCATGGCAGGTGAAAGTAAGGATTTAATTAAAACACTTGGTGAAACAGGCGGGATTGGAACGGTTGCTACCCGTGCAGATATCATCGAAAAGTTATTTAAAAGCTTCTTAATTGAAAAAAGAGGAAAAGGTCTTCATGTGACATCAAAAGGGAAGCAATTGCTCGAATTAGCACCTGAGGAATTGCGTTCGCCGGCACTTACCGCTCAATGGGAACAAAAATTGACGGCAATCGCTAAAGGGAAGCTGCCAAAACAGGCGTTTATTAGCGAAATGAGAACATATGCGAAAGAAATTGTAGATGAGATTAAAGGAAGCGACAAAAAATTCAAGCATGATAATGTAACCGGCAGCAAATGTCCAGAGTGTGGAAAGCTGTTACTTGAGGTCAACGGAAAGAAAGGGAAAATGCTTGTCTGCCAAGACCGCGAGTGTGGATATCGCAAAGGGGTTTCACGTGTAACCAACGCACGCTGCCCACAATGTCATAAAAAAATGGAAATGCGGGGGCAAGGTGAAGCCCAGACGTTTACTTGTAAATGCGGCTTTCACGAGAAGTTATCGTCCTATCAAAAACGAAAAGGACAAAATAAAAATCAAAAAGTATCTAAACGTGAAGTATCGAATTATATGAAGAAACAAAATAAAGAGGAACCGCTAAACACAGCCTTGGCGGATGCGTTAGCAAAGTTAAAATTTGACGAATAGATAGAAAAAGGTGAAGCGTGTAGCTTCATCTTTTTTTTAGTGCAAACGACCTACTTTTTTGATGTAATTTCCCATGATTGAAGGTCATTTAATGTTATAATGATTCGCATGTAGTATTTTTTTAGAATACTTTTGTAATAACTAACATCAAGGTGGGACTGTACATAATGAAATTTTTGAATAAATGGTTTACTGTGTCCGTTCGGCGCCAAATACTTGTTCCATTTCTAAGTTTGCTAGTAATTAGCTGTGTTCTTATTTCCTTTTTTAGCTATCGAAATGTCATTAAAGTAGCGACAAGTGAACAAACAAGGGCTACGGCGGAACAAGTTCATGCATTAAATACTTCCTTTGGACTCTTTTTTGAGCATATGGAATCAACAGTTAATCGACTTGCTGCGAAAGATGAGTTAGATGATATTTCAAAAAAACGTTCTATTATATTGAAAGAATTAGAACAAACAACAGAGCACAATCATGCAATCGGTAGCTCATACTTTGGTATTGAACAATCTGGCAAGGTACTCATCTATCCTAAGGCAGATTTAGGGGCTGATTTTGATGTACGTACAAGAACGTGGTATCAATTAGCACAGAAAAATCCAAATCAGTTGGTCTGGACAGAGCCTTATAAGGATGCACGTACGGGAGATATGATAGTCACATTAGCCAAAAGTGTGGATGATGCAGGGGTTGTAGGGATTGATATCACACTGGCGACTTTAACGGAAATGATTAACGAAACAAAATTAGGTGAATCAGGATTTGCCTTTTTACTTGATCAAAATGGATATTATATGGCCCACCCTGATGCAGCTAAAGTGACAGAGGATTTTTCAAAAGATTCACTGTATGCAGCGATGGGTGAAAAAGAAGGGTCGTTCATTGGAAACTATTATGATGAAGAGAAGTTAATTGGTTATGTGACAAATGAAACAACGGGATGGAAGATTGTTGGACTAGTAGATAAAAGCGAGATTGTTGGACGTGCCAATGTCATTCTTATACCAAACTTACTTGTACTGGGCATAATTATTTTAGTAGCTATTGCGCTTGCTAGTCTAGCTAGTCGCTTTATTACGCGGCCCATTAAGCAGCTTAGAAATACAGTAAGAAAAATGGCAGAAGGAGATTTTACCGTTAAAGTAGATGTACAACGCTCCGATGAAGTAGGGGACTTGGCCCGAAGCGTAAATACAATGAGTGAATCCGTGCATCAGGCACTTACTAGAGTAGAACAAATATCTGATCAAGTCGCTCATTCTTCAAAGGCTCTTGCCACAAGTGCAGAGGAAACTAGCGCAGCTTCTAATGAAGTAGCGGTAACAATGGAGGAAATTGCTTCAGGAGCAACGAATCAAACGGAGATTATTCAGGTGAATGAAGGGGCTATTCAACGTGTTACACGGCATATTACATCAATTGATCAATATGCACAGAAGGTAGCCGTTGATTCAAAAATGATGATCGAAGTGTCGGAAAGTGGAAGACAGACGGTACTTGAAATGAAGCAGCAGTTTGAGGAAACAACAAAAAATGCCGATACGATGAGCCAAGCTGTTCATTCATTGGATGCTCGTTCTCATGAAATTAGCAAAATTATTAATACAATTACGAATATTGCTAGTCAGACGAATTTATTGGCCTTAAATGCAGCCATTGAAGCTGCTCGGGCAGGGGAGCATGGCAGAGGCTTTGCTGTTGTAGCCGATGAAGTGAGAAAATTAGCAGAGCAGACTGATCAGTCGACAAAAGAAGTTACAAATATTATTAGTACCATGCAGGCTGATACATCTCATACTGTACATTTAATTGGTTTAACAAATACACAAATTCAACATCAAGGAAAAGCAGTAATTGAAACAGAAGAAGCCTTTTATTCGATTGCAACGATGATTCAAGAAACATTTAGTAAATTCACGCATATGACCAGTTCTTTACGAGATATGATTGTTCAATTAGAAAAGACAATGGAAAACTCCGAACAATTAATTTCCATTAGTCAAGAAACAGCGGCGGGTACAGAAGAAGTATCTGCGTCAATTGAACAAACAGCGGCTTCAATGGAGCAATTAAATCACTTAGCAAGTGATTTAGAGGACATGTCCCATCATCTTTATAATGAAATTAGAAAATTCAAGATATAAATAATCTTTGTGAGACATATGTTTATATGGAAACCAAAGATTAAAACAGCCCAAACCTTATGAATGAAAGGTTTGGGCTGTTTTTTAGCGTCCCAGATGTAACCGTCAAGCGAAAATAACAGTTTTTGCTCGTTTGAAATGAACACTTTTGCTTAAAATACATGCTGTCTATTTTTCATTCGATAGCTATCACCGTTCATATGAACAATTTCTACTCGATGTAACAGACGATCTAGAATAGCCGTTGTTATCCTTTCATCGCCCATCAATTCACTCCATTGCTCAGGACTCTTATTCGAGGTTAATATAATTGAACTTCGTTCATATAGGTGATTAATCAGCTGAAAGAATAGATTTGCTTCGCGTTGATCCATCGCCATGTACATCAAATCATCGATGATCACTAAATCAGAAGCCTGTAATCGTTTTATCTGTACCTGTGACTTATGCGCAAATTCTTGTGTTTTCAATAGCTGAATTAGTTCTCCCATCGTTATGAAATACACTTGAAACCCTCTTTGAATTGCCTCTATGCCTAGCCCTACAGCTAGAAATGTTTTTCCTACACCAGGTGGTCCTAAAAATATTAAATTATATTGCTTTTCTAACCAGCTGAATTCTAGAAGCTACGTTAATTGTCGTTCTGTTAGGGCTGTTTGTTCTTCTATATTAAAATCTTGAAGTTTTTTGATAAAAGGGAAACGAGCCCATTTCATCCGTCTCTCAATACTTTTAGCCTCTCGTTTATTTAGTTCAAATGTTGTGATTGCTTCTAAAAACTCTAAATAAGTCCAGGATGTTTTTTCAGCTTCGCGAAGGAGCTGCGGAAGCTCCTCTGCCGTTTCAGCTAATCGTAGTTGACGGAAGTGTTCTTGTAACTCTTTAACGGTTTTATTCATTGGGTACGTCCTCCTAAAATACTTGTATACGTACTAAGAGAGCGCGTCGTTACCTTAAGTTTCATGTTAGAGGTTGGCACAACCGTATTCTTTTTGGTATTCATTACAGAATTGGTGCTTGACTTCTTCAAATTCAGAATCGTTTGTGCAGTTTGTTATTCAACTGATGTTTTATCAGCATTTTCTTTCAAAAATTCTCTAAAATTATCTCCCCAATCACAAATGGAAGTTACAACGGGTTCTAGGAGTAAACCAATTTCACTTAGTTGATACTCCACTTTAGGAGGTACAACCGGGTATACAACTCTAGTAATTATTTTATCTTCTTCTAATTCCCTTAATTGTCTAATTAACATACGTTGATTGACATCGGGAAGGTATTTTTGTATTTCACTTAACCTTAATGGAGACTGTTGGAGTAAACACCATATAATCGCTATTTTCCAGCGTCCACCTATAACTGATAAAGCCAAATCTTTGCTAGTGAAAAAAGTTTTTTCTTTATGATGAATTACCATATATTACCACAACTTTCTATTGATATTTTGTTTATAGTGACAAAAACGTCAGTATTGTTCAATGAATTATAATATGTAATTATGGAAAAGTAAATTAGAAAACAAAAGAAAGAAGGGATTCATTTGAAAAGTAAAGCTGCTGTTGCATTTAAACCAGGAGAACCACTTAAAATTGTAGAGATAGATGTAGAAGAACCAAAGGCAAAAGAGGTATTAGTAAAAATACTGTATACATCAGTCTGTCATACAGATGCTTTTACATTATCAGGCGATGATCCGGAAGGCGTATTTCCTGCTGTACTAGGTCATGAAGGTGCTGGTGTTGTCGTTGCTGTAGG
>Ga0182738_1004725_pt1 | contig 14906 bp, 14 predicted proteins | sample eDN5th30CBELigMG_FD_128876 | JGI IMG/M metagenome (GOLD analysis project Ga0182738, IMG submission 128876) | Enriched Miracle-Growth compost microbial communities from Emeryville, California, USA - eDNA 5th pass 30_C BE-Lig MG (version 2)... ... | reverse complement strand
TCGGCCGGCACGTGGCCGGTATCGAGGATGGCCTTCATGATGCGGTCGGCGACAGCGCTGTATTGCGGCCCCGTTCGGGAGATTTGCGCGCGCACGATATCGATCAGCGGCCGGCCGGGGGTGCCCGCCAGCACCAGCGCATAGGGCGCGCGCTTGCCCATTGCCGCCGTGGCGGCAAGGGCGAGCAGCCCGCCTTCGCTGTGACCCAGCAGGGCGGTCGCATAGCGCTTGATCTCGTCGTGCCGCAGCAGCTCGGCATGGGCGGCCATCACGTCGCCGACATAGTTGTCCCAGGCATGGAAGCGCTCCTGGGCGTCGAGACCTGTCGGGACCTGCTTCGCCGAAGCGGCGACGCCGCGCTTGTCGTAGCGCAGCGAGGCGATGCCATTGCTGGCCAGCAGCTCGGCGATCTGCTTCAGGAGATCGATGCGCAGCGGCAGGAGAGCGTTGTTGCCGTCGCGGTCGGTCGGCCCGCTGCCGCCGATCAGCACGACGCCCGGCACGCGCTGCAACTCGCTGACCAGGGGCAGCAGCAACGTCCCGCTAAGCTCGACTTCGCCCACGCCGGGGAAGCGCAGCAGCCGCTGCTTGGTCCCCATCGGGTATTTCTGGGCGGCTGCCGGCGGGGCGGCAAGCACGGCCGCACCCGCCAGCAGCGCGCGGCGCTTCATGTTCCGTCGCCGGGCCTGGGTGCGCCGCCGTTGACGCCGCGCATATGCTGGCCGCCGATGATGTGGACATGGAAATGGAAGACGACCTGGTTGGCGTCCGGCCCGTGATTGGCGACCAGCCGATAGCCCGGCCCGTCGAGGCCGAGCGCCGCCGCGGTCTTTCCCACGGCGCGCCAGAAGCCCGCGATCAGCTCGGCCGGCGCCGAGGCGCAAAAATCGGCGTTGGAAATGTATTCGCCCTTCGGCACCACGAGGACATGTACCGGCGCGGCCGGATGGATGTTGTCGAAGGCGAGCGCGAACTCGTCCTCGTAGACCTTGGTGCAGGAGGCTTCCCCGCGCAGGATCCTGGCGAAGACATTGTTGCGGTCGTAAGGCGGCATGGCCGCTATTTCTGCTTCCGCGCCGCCTTTTCCGCAATGCCCGACAGGCCCTCGCGCTTGTCCAGTTCCGCCCATATGGCAGCCGGCTTGACGCCAACCGACGCCCACAGCGTCAGCAGGTGATAGAGCATGTCGGCGCTCTCGCCCACGAGCTTGGGCTTGTCGCCGCGAATGCCTTCGATCAGCGTCTCTACCGCCTCTTCGCCGAGCTTCTTGGCGATCTGCTGGCGGCCGCGGCTGAACAGGCGCGCGGTGTAGGACGTGTCGGGATCGGCGCCCTTGCGGCTGTCGATCACGTCATACAGCCGGTCGAGCACGTGCTCTTCGGTGCGGCTACCGCTCTCCTCGCGCTTCTTGAGCGCTTTCTTGCTGGCTTTCTTCTTCTTGGCCATCGAGGGGTACTCTTCGGCGCCTCTTGAATGGGCGCTGACCCCACTCTACGCCAAAATCACGCAGTGCGCGAGATTTCCCGTATTGGAACACCCGCTTGCGCGAGGTGTTCCTTGGCCTGGGCGATGGTGAACTCGCCGAAATGGAAGATCGAGGCGGCGAGCACCGCCGACGCGCCGCCCTTCGTGACACCATCGACCAGGTCGTCGAGCGTGCCGACGCCGCCCGAGGCGACCACCGGTACCGTCACCGCGTCCGACACCGCCCGCGTGAGGGCGAGATCGAAGCCCGACTTCGTGCCGTCATGGTCCATCGAGGTGATCAGGATCTCGCCCGCGCCGTGGTCGGTCATGCGCCGCGCCCAGTCGATCGCGTCGAGCCCGGTGCCCTTGCGGCCGCCGTGGGTGAAGACCTCCCATTTGCCCGGCGCGGCCTGGCGCGCGTCGATCGACACCACGATGCACTGGTCGCCGTACTTCTCGGCCGCCTCGCGCACGAATTCCGGGCGGGTCACGGCCGCGGAGTTGATCGAGACCTTGTCGGCGCCGGCCAGCAGCAGGCGGCGGATGTCGGAGAGCGTGCGCACCCCGCCGCCGACCGTCAGCGGCATGAAGCACTGCTCGGCGGTGCGCGCGACCACGTCCAGGATCGTATCGCGATTCTCATGGCTGGCGGTGATGTCGAGGAAGGTCAGCTCGTCGGCGCCCGCGGCGTCGTAGATCCGCGCCTGCTCGACCGGATCTCCGGCGTCGCGAAGGTCGAGGAACTGCACGCCCTTCACCACGCGACCGCCCTTGACGTCGAGACAAGGGATGATGCGGACCTTGAGCATCGTCACTCGCCCTTCAGCACGCGGATCGCATCCGGCACGGTCACCCGGCCGTCGTAGAGCGCACGGCCGACGATGGCGCCGACGATGCCGTGCTCCTCGGCCGGCTTCAGCTCGCGCAGGTCGTCGAGCGAGCTCACGCCGCCCGAGGCGATGACCGGTGTCGTGAGGTGCTGGGCCAGCGTGATGGTGGCGTCGATGTTGACCCCGCCCATCGCCCCGTCGCGATCGATGTCGGTGTAGATGATGGCCGCCACGCCGGCGTCCTCGAAGCGCAGCGCCAGGTCGAGCGCCCGCATCGTGCTCTGCCTGGTCCAGCCGTCGATCGCGACCATGCCGTCGCGCGCATCGATGCCGACCGCGATCAGGCCCGGCCACTGCTTGCACGCGGCCTTGACCAGCCCCGGCTCCTTGACCGCGACGGTGCCCAGGATGACGCGCTGCACCCCGGCGTCGAACCACTGGGCGATGCTCTCGATCGTGCGGATGCCGCCGCCGAGCTGGGTCGGGACCTCGACTGCCTCCAGGATCTCGACCACCGCGGCACGATTGACGGGATGGCCCTCGACCGCGCCGTTGAGGTCGACGAGATGCAGCCATTCACATCCGGCGTGCGCGAACGCCCTGGCTTGCGCGGCGGGGCTGTCGTTGAACACGGTGGCGCGTGCCATGTCGCCGCGCAGCAGCCGCACGCACTTGCCGTCCTTGAGGTCGATCGCGGGAAACAGGATCATCGCGGCGCTGGATTAGCGCGTCGGATGATCCCTGTCATCCGCCCGTCACCGGCCGACGGGCTGTACCGCGAGCTCGGTCGAGCGCTTGGCAAGCGTCGATTCGATGGCGCGGCGATCCAGGCGCGTCTTGTCGTCGCCCTCGATCAGCCAGGCGATGCCGCCGGCGCGAAAGACCTGATTGGCCCGGCGCAAGGCATCGTCGAGCGCCTCATAGGCCGCCGGCAGGAGCCGGTGCTTGGCGGCCTTGAATTCCTTCTCGGTGGTGCAGACGTAGCCGACGGTCCACCAGAGTCTATAGGTCATGCGAGTTCCCCTCGACCCTGAATGGACCGAGGCTCACCCTACCTCTTTCCAGGGGCCGCGGCGAATGCGGGTCCGAGGGCGAGGCGCAGAGCTGCCATGGGATCGGGAACTCTCGTGCCCGTTTCGGGGTTGATGGCCGTGCAGCCGCCTTCTGAAGCCGGAATAAATACTGCCGCGAGTTGCATGATCGCCTCGCGAGTCGAACGAAGTATCATTTGAGTTCGCTTCAATACCCACCGCTATCGGTCGTTCAGATGGCAGGCGCTCGTGTGCCCCGGTGCAATTTCCTTGATCGCCGGGCGTTCGGTCCTGCAGCGGTCGAAGGCATGCGGGCAGCGCGGGTGGAAGGCGCAACCGGGCGGCGGATCGAGCGGCGAGGGCAACTCGCCGGCGATGGGCTTGTAGGTTCGCTGATGCGCCTTGAGCTTGGGCACTTCGGCCAGCAGGGCCTGGGTGTAGGGATGGTTGGGACGGGCGAACAGCTCGTCGGCCGGGGCGATCTCGACCAGGCGGCCGAGATACATGATCGCCACGCGATCGGAGAGATGCTCGACGACCGCGAGATTGTGGCTGATGAAGAGATAGGCGAGGCCGAGCCGCTGGCGCAGCTCCATGAACAGGTTCAGCACCTGCGCCTGGATCGAGACGTCGAGCGCCGCCACCGCCTCGTCGCACACGATGAAGGCGGGCTTGACCGCCAGCGCGCGGGCGATGCCGACCCGCTGGCGCTGGCCGCCCGAGAACTGGTGCGGGTAGCGGCTGGCGTAGATCGGGTCGAGGCCGACCTGCAGCAGCGTCTCGGCGACGTACTCGGCCTGGCGATTGCGCGCGACCAGCCCATGCACGCGCGGCGCCTCGCCGACGATCTCCGACACGCGCAGCCGCGGATTGAGCGAGGCGAAGGGGTCCTGGAAGATCATCTGCACGGCAAGTTGCCAGGCCTGCCTGTCGCCCGTGCCCATCGTGGCGACGTCCTGGCCGCGCCACAGCATGGCGCCCGCCGTCTGCGGCAGGATGCCGGCGACGATGCGGCCGAGCGTGCTCTTGCCGCAGCCCGATTCGCCGACCAGCCCGACCACCTCGCCCTCGGCGACGTCGAGATCGACGTCGGACACCGCCTGCACGACCGTCTCGCGCACGCCGGCGCCGAAGACATTGGCGACCTTGCCGGCGAGATCGACCCGCTGGACGAAGCGCTTGGTGATGCCGCGCAGGGAGAGGATCGGACCTCCCGCCGGGCTCATTTGATCAGCGCTTCCTGATACAGCACGCTCCACCACTTGCCGTTGCGGCGGGCATAGATGCTCGATGCCTGGACCATCACCGTCTGCGGCCTGGCGCCCAGGATCCCGCTCGTATAGGTGGCGCGGTACAGAAGCGCGGCGACATCGGGGCTCAGCATGCGCACCGCGTAGCTCGGCTCGATCGCGACGTCGCCGACCAGCGCGAAGTCCTTCATCAGCTCGAGGGTCTGGCGCTTGTTGTAGCGCGATCCGTCGCTGAAGATCAGAAGGGCGTCGTCGGCCAGGAAGCTCTTCATGCCGTCATAGTTCTTGTCGCGCATGAAGCCCCAGCTTCCCTTCTCGAGCGCCATCAGCTCCTCGCGCAGCCGGTCGAGGTCGGGCGACTGCGCCAATGCGGGCGCGGCAAGGGCCGCCGCCGCGATCGCGCCGCCCAGCATCGCGGAACGTCTTCCAATCATGTTCGTGCCTCCCCGTTTCAGGCCGCGGCGCGCCAGCAGCGCGCCCAATGGCCCGGCCGATGTTCCTCCAGCGCCGGCATCTCGTTGCATTTGTCGATGGCGATCGGACAGCGTGCCTTGAAGGCACAGCCGCGCGGCAGCTTGAGCAGCGACGGTGTCATGCCCGGGATCTGCGCGAGCTTGTGGCCGCGGGTGTTCTGCGAGGGCACCGAGCCGATCAGCCCCCTGGTGTAGGGATGCATCGGCCGCTCGATCACGTCGGCGGTGCTGCCCGTCTCGACGATGCGGCCGGCGTACATCACGGCGATGCGGTCGGCGAGGCCGGCCACCACCGCGAGGTCGTGCGTCACCCAGATCATCGCCGTGCCCGATTCGCGGCAGAGCCGCTGCGCCTCGAACAGGATCTGACCCTGGATGGTGACGTCGAGCGCCGTTGTCGGCTCGTCGGCCACGATCAGCCTGGGCTTGTGCAGCAAGGCGATGGCGATCGCCACCCGCTGGCGCATGCCGCCGGAGAACTGGTGCGGGTAGGCGCGCAGCCGCTCGTCGGGCGAGGCGATGCCGACCTGCACCAGGGCGGCGCGCGACCGTGCGAGCGCTTCGCCGCGGCCCACGTTCGAGTGCGCCTGCACCGTCTCGATCATCTGGGTGTCGACCCGCAGGACGGGGTTGAGCGTCATCATCGGGTCCTGGAAGATCATGGCGATCTCCGCGCCGCGGATCGCGCGCAGGCGCTGGGGCGAGGCGGTCGTCAGCTCCTCGCCCTCCAGCCGGATCGAGCTGCCCTCGACGATCCGGCCCGGCGGATCGATCAGCCCCAGGATGGAAAAGCCGGTCACGGTCTTGCCCGATCCGGACTCGCCCACCAGCCCCAGGATCTCGCCCGGTGCCACGTCGAAATCGACGCCGTCGACGGCCTTGGCGACGCCTTCCTTGGTGAAGAAGTGCGTGCGCAGGTTGCGCACGGTCAGCGTCGTGCTCATCGCAGGTTCCGCGGGTTGAGCACGTCGCGCAGATGGTCGCCGGCGAGATTGATGCCGATGATGGCGATCGCCAGCGCCACGCCGGGGAAGAAGCTGATCCAGTAGCTGCCCGAGAGCAGGAACTCGAAGCCGTTGGAGATCAGCATGCCGAGCGATGGCTGGGTCACCGGCACGCCGACGCCGAGGAAGGAGAGCGTGGCTTCGAGCGCGATCGCGCGCGCGAGCGTGATGGTGGCGATCACGATCAGCGACGGCATGCAGTTGGGCAGCATGTGGCGGAACACGATGCGCCACGCCGGCAGCGCCAGGCAGGTCGCGGCCTCGACGTATTCCTTGTTGCGTTCGACGAGGGCGGCGCTGCGGGCGGCGCGGGCGAAATAGGCCCATTGCACCAGGATCAGCGCGATCAGCACCTTGTCGATGCCCTTGCCCAGGATCGACAGCAGGATCAGTGCCACCAGGATCGCCGGGAAGGACAGCATGATGTCGACGATGCGCATCAGGAAGGCGTCGAGCCTGCCGCCGGCATAGGCTGCGACCAGGCCGACCACGATGCCGATCGCCAGCGCGGCGATGACCGAGACGGAGCCCACCATCAGGCTGATCCGCATGCCGTAGAAGATCGCCGACATCATGTCGCGCGACTGGCCGTCGGTGCCCAGCCAGTAGGTCATCTTGCCGTCGCCGGAGACGGTGCCCGGCGGCGACTTGGCGTCGAGCAGGTCGAGTCCGCCGATGTCGAACGGGTTCTGCGGCGAGATCCATGGCGCGAACAGCGCGACGAAGGCCGACAGCACGACGAGCACGAGGCCGAACACCGCCAGCCGGTTCTCGAAGAAGTCCGAGACGAGCCGGCGGAACGGGGTTTGCGCCGGCGCGGCGGCGACCGGATCGAGCGTGGCGTCGGTCATGAGCCGCGGCTTTCGAGGCGCACCCTGGGGTCGAGCACCGAATAGAGCAGGTCGACCACGAGGTTCAGCGCGACGAAGAAGAAGACGATGATCACGAGGTAGGCCACGACCACGGGGCGGTCGATCAGCAGGATCGAATCGATCAGCAGCTTGCCGACACCCGGCCAGGAGAAGATCGTCTCCGTGACCACGGCGAAGGCCACCGTCTGGCCGAACTCCAGGCCGCTCACGGTGGCGATCGGGATCATGATGTTCTTCAGGACGTGGACGCCGACGATGCGGCTTTCGCTCAAGCCCTTGGCGCGGGCGAACTTCACGTAGTCGGTCGGCAGCACCTCGCGCGCGGTGGCGCGGGCGAGGCGCACGATCAGGGCGCCCTTGTAGAGGGAGAGGGTGATCGCCGGCAGCAGCAGGTGCAGCAGTCCGTCGGCGGTGAGGAAGGAGAGCTTGACGCCGAGCACGTCGACGGTCGCGCCGCGGCCGGAGGCGGGCAGGCGCGGCCACCAGGGGATCAGGTCGGGCAGCAGCACGGCGAAGACCATGATCAGCATCAGCCCGACCCAGAAGTTGGGCAGGGAGAAGCCCAGGATCGAGCCGGTCATGATCGCCTTGGAGCCCGGCGTGTTGGGCCGCAGGCCGGCATAGACGCCCATCGGCAGGCCGATCGCCAGCGACAGCGCCAGCGAGGCGAAGGCGAGTTCGAGCGTCGCGGGGAAGCGCTCGAAGATCAGGCCCATCGCGGGCTGGCCGGCGAGGAAGCTCTTGCCGAAATTGCCGTGGAGGGCGTCGTTCATGAACACGAGATATTGCCGCCACATCGGCAGGTCGAGGCCGAGCGTCCTGCGTACCGCCTCGCGCTCGAGCTCGCTCGCATCGGGACTGATCATCATCGCGACCGGGTCGCCGATCAGGTAGATGCCGGCGAAGACGAGCGCCGACATCACGATCATGACCAGGCCCGCCTGCATCAGGCGGCGGATGACGTAGACGATCATGGGAGCGCGCCGACTCTGTCGTCCTGAGCGTAGCGAAGGACCTGACGGATCGACCGAAGGCCCTGTCGAAGCCTTGGATCCTCCGCTTCGCTCAGGATGACAACGGGCCTCACTTCGCCGGCTTCACGCCGACGGCGAGCGTGTTCTGGTCGGCGCGGCCTTCATAGGTCAGGCCCTTCTTCATCGCCCAGACGGACAGCTCGAAGTGGATCGGGATCAGGCCGTGATCCTGCTGGATCGCGATCTTGCTCGCCTCGGCCAGCAGCGCCTCGCGCTTGGCGTCGTCGACCGTGACCAGCGCCTCCACGAGCTTGGCGTCCATCGCCTTGTTCGAGTAGCGGCCCGCGTTGGTCGTGCCCATGCCCCTGGGGCGGTCGGGCGTGGCAAGCAGCGCCTTCAGCGCGTTGCTGAGTTCGCCGGTGCTGGCGCCCCAGCCGGCCAGGTAGGCCGAGTACTTGAAGCTGTCGCGGTTCTTGAAGAACACCGGCGGCGCGGCGGCGTCGACCTCGGTCTTGACGCCGATGCGGCTCCACATCGAAGCCACGGCCTGGGCGATCTTCAGGTCGTTGATGTAGCGGCCGTTGGGCGTGCCCAGCGTGATCGAGAAGCCATTGGGATAGCCCGCCTCGGCCAGCAGCTTCTTCGCCTTGGCCTGGTCGTACGGGTCGACCGGCGTATCCTTTCGCGTGCCGCCCATCGGGTAGGGCAGCAGGTCACCCGCCGGCACTGCGACCCCTTCCATGATCTTGCTGGCGATGCCCTTGCGGTCGATGGCGATCGACAATGCCTCGCGCACCCGCTTGTCGAGCAGCGGGTTCTTGCCATTGGTGTCGGGAATGGCGATCGGCGGCTCGCCGTGCTGGTCGAGATGGATGTAGATCACGCGGTTGGAGACGGCGCGGTCGAGATGGATCTTCGGATCCTTCGTGAGCTTGGCGAGGTCGGCGGTCGGCGGATCCTCGATCAGGTCGACGTCGCCCGACAGCAGCGCGGCGACGCGGGCGGTATTGTTGCTAAGCGGGCGGAGGATCACCTTCGACCAGGCCGGCTTCCCGCCCCAGTAGTTGTCGTTGCGCTCGCCGACGATGCGGCTGCCGCGCTGCCACTCGACGAACTTGAACGGGCCGGTGCCGACCAGGCCGTTGCCGGCGTTGAGCTCGGCCGAGGTCTTGCCCTCGGCCGCCGGGCCCGCCATCGCCTTCTTGGACAGGATCGGCAGCGCCGCAAGATCGAGCGGCAGCAGCGGCGCGGGACCGTTGGTGTGGATGCGCAGGGTCAGCGGATCGACGATCTCGAAGCTCTTCATCGAGCGGGTGTAGATCGTGTAGGGCCCTGGACTGTTGGGCACCTTCGGCACGCGCTCGTAGGTGAAGACGACGTCCTCGGCGGTGAAGTCCGAGCCGTCATGGAATTTCACGTTGGGGCGCAGCTTTATTTCCCAGGTCGTGTCGTCGATCGTCTTCCACGACAGCGCGAGCGCCGGCTGAGGCTTCAGGTTGGCATCCTGCCTGACCAGGGCGTCGAAGAAATGCTGCGCCACCTGGATGTTGGGATTGAGCGTGTGGAACTGCGGATCGAGCGAGCTCGGTTCCGTCTTGATCCCGATCTTGAGCTCCTGCGCGGCTGCCGACAGGCTCATCAATACCAGAGCGCTCGCCGCGGCGGCGGCGAGCTTGCCAATCCTGCTCATCACGTTCCCTCCCTACGCTGGTGTCGCAGTCTTATGGCAAGGCGCGGCGGCGGGGGCTAGTCTCCCGGATCATGAGCCACATCACCCCCGATCGTCTGGCCGGCTTTGCAGCCGAGCTGACGTCCCTCCGACGCGATATCCATCGCCACCCCGAAACGGCCTTCGAGGAGACGCGCACCGCGCAGATCGTCGCCGACAAGCTCGCCTCGTGGGGCATCGAGATCCATCGCGGGCTCGCCACCACCGGCGTGGTCGGCACGCTGAAGGGTATGCGGCCGGGCCAGAAGACGATCGGCCTGCGCGCCGACATGGATGCGCTGCATCTGCAGGAGAAGAACGACTTCGACTACGCCTCGTCGATCCCCAACAAGATGCACGCGTGTGGTCATGACGGCCATACCACCATGCTGCTCGGCGCGGCGAAGCACCTCGCCGCCGAGCCGGACTTCGCCGGCACCGTGCACTTCATCTTCCAGCCGGCCGAGGAGGGCCTCGGCGGCGCGCGGGTGATGATCGAGGAAGGGCTTTTCGACAGGTTCAACTGCGACGCCGTCTACGGCATGCACAACATGCCGGGCTTCGAGAAGGGCCACTTCGCGATCCGCACCGGCGCGATGCTGGCGGCATCCGACAGCTGGGAGGTGACCTTCAAGGGCACCGGCGGCCATGGCGCCATGCCCGACCGCGGCACCGATCCGACCTTCGTGGCGGCGCAGTTCATCGTCGCGGTGCAGGGTATCATCGGCCGCAACGTGACGCCGGCGCAGGCCGCCGTGCTGAGCGTCGGCCATATCCATGCCGGCACGCCGGGCTCGCCCAACGTCATTCCGTCCGAGGTGCTGATCAAGGGTACCGCGCGCAGCTTTTCTGCCGACGTGCGCGACCTGCTCGAGCGGCGCCTGGCCGAAGTCGCCGAAGGCATCGCGAAGGCCGGCGGCTGCGAGGCGATCTCCAGATACCATCGCCGCTATCCGGCCCTGGTCAATGCCGTCGACCAGACGAAGATCGCGGTGCAGGCCGCCGCCCTCACCGTGGGGCGCGAGAACGTCGAGGCCAACGTCCAGCCGATCGCCGGCGCCGAGGACTTCGCCTTCATGCTGGAGAAGAAGCCCGGCGCCTACATCATGATCGGCAACGGCGGCACCGGCGAAGGCGGCTGCCAGAACGTCCATTCGCCGCTCTACGATTTCAGCGACGATATCCTGACGACCGGTGCGGCCTACTGGGTCAACCTGGTGCAGGTCGAGCTGGGCGACGCGGCGGCGTGAATCTTTCCTCCCCGCGCTGCGCGCAGGGAGGAATCGAGTCAACGAGCTCCGCTTGAGTCGAGCCACGCGGCCCGTGTCCGATCGTTCGGTGAGGTCCTTCGCTGCGCTCACGATGACGGGATGTCTTCGTCGGTTTGAGGCCCAGCCTCGTTAACGAACAGAGGCCCTCGGCTGGACGAACTGCGCCAGGGTCGCCTGGTCGGCGCGGCCGGCGTAGGTGAGGTCGCGGCGCATCGCCCACACCGCCAGCTCGAAGTACAGCGGCAGCAGGCCGTAATCGGCGATCACCAGCCGGCTCGCCTCCTGCAGGAGCGCCTCGCGCCTGGTATCGTCGACGGTGCGCATCGCCTCTTCCAGCCTGGCATCCATCGCGGGGTTGGAATAGCGGCCGCGGTTGGTGCCGCCCATGCCCTTTTCCCGGTTCGGCGTGGCGGCCAGTGCGCGCAAGGGGTTGGACATCTCACCCGAATCGCTGGCCCAGCCGGAGAGATAGGCACTGTACTTGAATTCGTCGCGATTCTTGAAGAACGCCGGCGGCGCCGCCGCCTCGACCTCGGTCTTGATGCCGACGCGGCTCCACATCGCCGCGACCGCCTGCGCTACCTTGACGTCGTTGACATAGCGGCCGTTGGGCGTGCCGAGGGTGATCGAGAAGCCGTTGGCATAGCCTGCGTCGGCCAGCAGCTTGCTGGCGGCGGCGGGGTCGAACCTGTCGGGTCGGGCACCGGCTATCGTGCCGAAGGCCGGAGAGGGCAGGAAATCGCCGGCCGGCACGGCGGTGCCCTCCATGATCCCGTCGACCATGGCTCTGCGGTCGATGGCGTGGCTCATCGCCTGCCGGACCCGCCTGTCCTTCAGCGGATTCCTGCCGTTGGTGTCGGGAATGCCGGGAGAGGGCTCGGCGAACTGGTCGAGCGCGAGATAGATGACCCGGTTCGACACCGCTTCGGCGAGCGCGAGCATCGGGTCGCGCCTGAGGTTGGGCAGGTCGGCGGTCGGCGGATCCTCGATCATGTCGACGTCGCCGGCCAGCAGCGCGGCAACGCGCGCGGCGGCGTCGGCCAGCGGCCGGAACGTCACCTTCTCCCATGCGGGCTTCGGTCCCCAGTAGGCGTCGTTGCGCGCCAGCACCACTTCGCTGCCGCGCTTCCACTCGACGAACCTGAACGGTCCGGTGCCGACCAGCCCTTCGCCGCGGTTGAGTTCCGCCGTCGTCCTGCCTTCGGGAGCGGCGCCGGAAGCGGCGGTGCGCGACAGGATCGGCAGGCCGGCGAGATCGAACGGCAACAGTGGCGCGGGCGAGGCGGTCGAGATGCGCAAGGTGAGCGGATCGACGATCTCGAGCTTCGTGACCTGCCGCGTGATCGGGGTGAAGGACGAGGGACTGTTCGGCACCTTGGCCGCGCGATCGACGGTGAAGGCCACGTCGTCGGCGGTGAAGGGCGAGCCGTCACTGAACGTCACGCCGGGCCGCAGCTTGAATTCCCACACCGTCTCGCCGACCGGCTTCCACGACAACGCCAGCGCCGGGACAGGGAACTGGTGCACGTCCCTGGCGACCAGCGGATCGAACAGATGCCGGGCGATCTGATTGTTGGCGGCGACATTGTCGTATTGCGGGTCGAACGAGTTCGGCTCGGCCTTCAGCCCGATCCGAAGCTCCTGGGCCAGGGCTGGCAGCGCGAGCGACAACAGCGCGGCGGCGAGAAGGAGTACGCGACTTTTCATGCCGCACGACTGTCGGCAGCCGCGACGGGATTGGCAAGGCGTCAGGACGACCGGGAACGTCGACGACCGCCGCGGACCGGCGCGAAATCCTCACCTGAATCGGCGTGGCCTCAAGGCGGGCTACGGCTTAGGGTAGCGCCCCAATTTCAACGCAAGTGGCGGGGAGCTGTGGCGATGAACGGTGCGGAAAGTCTGGTTCGGACCCTGGTGAAGGGCGGCGTCGAGGTCTGTTTCGCCAATCCCGGCACGTCGGAAATGCATTTCGTCGGTGCGCTCGACCGGGTCGAGGGCATGCGCTGCGTGCTCGGGCTGTTCGAGGGCGTCTGCTCGGGGGCCGCCGACGGCTATTACCGCATGACGGACAAGCCCGCCTCGACCCTGCTGCATCTGGGGCCGGGTCTCGCCAATGCCGCAGCCAACCTGCACAATGCCAAGAAAGCCGGCTCCGGCGTCGTCAACATCGTGGGCGAGCACGCGCTCTATCACATCAAGTACGACACGCCGCTCACCGCCGACATCGAGGGCATCGCCCGGCCGTTCTCGCATTGGGTGAAGACCTCGCCGACGTCGAAGACCGTGGCCGGCGACGGCGCGCTGGCCATCCAGGCCGCGCGGGTGGCGCCGGGCCAGATCGCGACGCTGATCCTGCCCGCCGACACGGCGTGGACCGAGGCCGACGGCCCCGCCGAGACGCCGGCGACGCCCGCTCCGGAGAAGCCGGGCCAGGAAACGGTCGTGGCCGCGGCCAGGGCGCTCAAGAAGCCGAATGCGATGCTGTTCGTCGGCGGCCGTGCGTTGCGGGCGCGTGGGCTCGAGCTCGCCGGCAAGATCGCGGCCAAGACCGGCTGCAAGGTGCAGGGCGCGGGCGGCACCGCGCGCATCGAGCGCGGCGCGGGCCGCATCCCGGTGCTGCGCCTGCATTTCGTGATCGAGCAGGCGCAGGCCCAGCTCAAGGGCACGCAGCAGATGGTGCTGTGCGGCGCCAAGGCGCCGTTCGCCTTCTTCGCCTATCCGGGCAAGCCGTCGGTGCTGACGCCGGACGGCTGCGAGACCATGACGCTCTGCCCGGTCGACGGCGATCCGCTCGCCTCGCTCGAGGCGCTGGCGATGGAGCTCGACGCGATGAACGAGACGGCGGCGGGCGTCGCCCAGCCGCACCGGCCGGAGCGGCCGAAGGGCAAGTTCACGCTCGACGGCCTCGGCCAGGCGCTGGGCGCCACGATGCCGGAGGGCGCGATCGTGGTCGATGAATCGGTGACGACCGGCCGCGGCTTCTTCCCGTTCAGCGCCGGCGCGCCGCCGCACGACTGGCTGAACAACATGGGCGGCTCGATCGGCTTCGGCGGGCCGGTCGCGGTCGGCGCCGCGGTCGCCTGCCCGGATCGCAAGGTCATCTGCATGATCGGCGACGGCTCGGCGATGTACACCATCCAGTCGCTGTGGACGATGGCGCGCGAGAACCTCGATGTCTGCGTGATGATCTTCTCGAACCGCTCCTACAATATCCTCTACAGCCAGCTCGCCGATGTCGGCGCCGCCAATCCCGGCCCGCGCGCCATCGACATGCTGACGCTCGACCGGCCGACCCTGCAGTTTACCGACCTCGCGAAGGGCATGGGCGTGCCGAGCGGCAAGGCGCACGATCTCGAGGAGCTGACCAAGCATCTCACTTACGCCATGTCGCAGAAGGGCCCGTACCTGATCGACGTGGTGATGTAGGTCCTTTCTCCTGTCATTTTCCTCTCTCCCGTTAGGGGGAGAGGTTGGGAGAGGGGGTTGCCCACAGCCTTCGATTCCCCCTCTCCTAGCCTCTCCTCCCAGCGGGGAAGAGGAAGCGGAAGGTATTTGCGTTTGCCGACCCCGAATGAAACACCGTCGCGCACCCTCTACGGCCGTCGCCGAGGCAAGAAGCTGCGGGCCGGCCAGGAGGCGCTGCTCGATACGCTGCTGCCGAAGCTGCTGGTCGCCATCCCGCAGGAACCGCAGGAGATCGATACGGCGGCGCTGTTCGGCCGCGCGTGCGAGGTCTGGCTCGAGGTCGGCTTCGGTGCCGGCGAGCATCTCGTCTGGCAGGCCGAGCACCGTCCCGATATCGGGCTGATCGGCTGCGAGCCCTACATGAACGGGGTTGCCAAGTGTCTCGCGCATATCGAACGCACGGGCGTCGGCAACGTACGGCTGTTCACCGACGATGCGCGGCTGGTGATGGGCGCGCTGCCGGACCGGTCGCTGTCGCGGGCCTTCGTGCTGTTTCCCGATCCGTGGCCCAAGACGCGCCATCACAAGCGGCGCTTCGTGCAGCGCGACACGCTCGACATG
>Ga0182738_1004724_pt1 | contig 14911 bp, 9 predicted proteins | sample eDN5th30CBELigMG_FD_128876 | JGI IMG/M metagenome (GOLD analysis project Ga0182738, IMG submission 128876) | Enriched Miracle-Growth compost microbial communities from Emeryville, California, USA - eDNA 5th pass 30_C BE-Lig MG (version 2)... ... | reverse complement strand
TCGACACCTCGGTCGAGCCCGACGATCCGTCAGCTCCCGGGCCATTCACGCTCGCTGATCGCGACGCCACCGCCGACCTGCTGACCTCGACCGGCTTCGACCGCATCGACGTGATCGACATCACCCAACCCCGCCGCGTCCGCCACGGCACCGCCCGGGACTGGGCGTCTGTGGCACTGCGTCTCGGGCCGTTGCGCGACGCGTACGACACAGCCACCCCCGACGCGCAGCACGCAGCCGTCGACGCGGTCGCCGCCGCGCTCGACCGCTACAAGCAACCCGGCCCCACCGGCGGCTGGTCGATCCCCGCCCACGCCCGCGCCTTCATTGCCCGCCGAGCCTGAAGCCATTATCGCAGCACGAGTCCATCGAGATCGGTTACCCTCGAATGTGACCCAGGGCACACCAGGTGTCCCGGCGGGAACAGACGGGAACTCACCATGGCCTTCACGATCCGCCACGACCTGGACGTCGAGCAGTGCGGGGAGAGCTACCTGATCCTGCGGCCCGGCCACCACGACGTGTTGCACCTCACCGGCGACCAGGCCGCCGCCTTCGCGCACGCCCAGGCCCGCCACCACAGCGACCAGCTGCCCCACACGCTTCACCACGCCATGGCCGGTCTGGTGGAACTCGGTCTCGTGGACACCAGCGACTGGTCCCGCCGGCGGGTCCTGCAACTCGGTGGAGCCGCCGCCGCAGCGGCCGTCGCGGTGGTCGCCCTGCCCGGCGTCGCTGCCGCGGCCTCGCCGACCGACCCGCCCCCCACCACCTCCGGACCCCAGCCCGTTTCCATCGCCTACCTCATCGTGGGCGGCGGCGGTGCCGGCAAGGTCGGCGGAGGCGGCGCTGGCGGCGTGCTCGAAGCCACCGTCGCGCTTGCCGCCGGCAACTATGCAGTGGCGGTTGGCGCCGGTGGCCAACCGACCCCGTCCTCGGAACTCAGCCGGAGCGGCAACGGTCAATCCTCGTCGCTGACGGGCCCCGGTGTCAGCCTCGCCGCGATCGGGGGAGGCGGAGGCGGGTACACGGTCACTGTCAGCCGTGGCGGAGCCGGTGGATCCGGTGGCGGCGGGGGTGCCGCCGGTGACGGTGGCAACGGAACCGGCGGTCAAGGCACTGCCGGCGGCGACGGGACGACCACGCCCGCCGCCGGTGGTGGCGGAGGCGGGGCGGGTGGTACTGGAGGTGGAGGAAACGACGGAGGCGGCGGGGGCGGTTCCGGCGGGATCGGCGTCGCCTCACCACTCGCCGCCGCTTGGTCGAACATTGCCGGAACGACGATCGGCGAACCCTCGGGCGGTGCATTCTTCGTCGGCGGCGGCGGGGGCGGCGCCAGTAGCCAGTCCGGTTCGCCCGGTGGTCTGGGCGGTGGCGGGACCGGCCTGTTGTACGTAAACGATCCCGGACTCCCCGGAGGAAACCCGGGTTTGGCGAACACCGGCGGCGGGGGCGGCGCCGGGCTCGGCGCCGACGACGACCCCGGACTGGGTGTCGGCGGCTCGGGCGTCGTGATCATCCGCTACGCCGAGGCCGACGCATCACGGGTCAGCACCGGCGGGGCAGACGCAACCGGCAGCAGCGGCGGCTTCACCTACCAGATCTTCACCAGCACGGGAAGTCACCCGCTGGTCGTCTCCTGAGCGGGACAGCGCGCGGGCAGGCGCCGGTCAGGGAACCGTGGTGGTCGTGGTCGGGCCGGCACCGGCGCCGGCGGCCTCGAGTTGCGCCGCGATCGTCTTGGCCCGCTCGATCGCCGCGGCGTAGCCGGTGAAATCGCCGGCCTTGAGCGCCGCGTCGGCCTCGGCGAACGCGGCGTTGAGCTGACGGATCAGGTCGGCCTGTGAACCCGTCGCTGCCGGCAGCGTCGAAGTCGTCGTGGTCGACGTCGACGACGGAGCGGTCGTCGTGGTCGTGGAACCCGACGAACCCGACTGGTTCGCCATCGACAGATCCACGTTCTTCGCGTTCCGCTCGGCGGTCTCGGGCACGCCGTTCCCGAACAGGTCGACCAACGCCCCGCGGAACGTCGACTCCACGGCAACATGCAGGTTGCCCTTGTCGTCTTCGTAGGCGACGATCACCTGCTGGAGCTCGGGCAGCGAGTTGCCCGACGCCTTCACGTACCACGGCCGGACGTACAGCAGGGACTGGTCGATCGGGATCACCAGCAGGTTGCCGTACTCACACTCGGACCCGCCGCTCTGCTCGCCCGAGTTGCACAGCAGCGTCTGGGTGGACGACACCTTGCCGTCCGACATCATCGACGCGGCCACGTTGTAGGGGCCGGAGGGCAGATTGCTTCCCGGCAACTGGAACAGGTCGAGCCGGCCGTAGTCGTCGGGGTCGCTCTCCGCGGTCATGAATCCGGTGAGCACCTGTTTGTTGGGCGCACCGGACTGCTTGGGCACGAACGGCCGCAGGATCAGGAACGATTCGGACTTCGCCGAAGGCAGCCGCATCAGCAGGTAGTACGGGTCCATCGGTGCCGCCCCCGACTCGATCGGGTTGCCGTTCGCGTCGACCGCACCCGGCGCCGTGCCCGCCTGGATACCGGCCTTGTTCGGGTCGGCGGAGATCTCCCAGGCGTTCTCCTGGGTGTAGAACCCGTTCGGATCGGTCAGGTGGTACCGGCCGTACATCTTGGTCTGCACCTTGAACAGGTCCTCGGGGTACCGGAAGTGCTCGGCCAGATCCCGCGGCACCTTCGATCCGGAGGTGAACAGCTTCGGGAATGCCTTGGAATAGGCACGGATCAGCGGGTCGTGGGGGTCGATCACGTACATCGTCACCGTGCCGTCGTACGCGTCGACGACCGCTTTGACCGAGTTGCGGACGTAGTTGAAGCGACTGTTCAACCCCGACGAGTTGGCGAGATCCGAGGTGACCGCCCGCTGCGCGTTCGGGTAGTGCGCGGTGGTCGTGTAGCCGTCGATCACGTAGTCGATGTGGCCATTCGCGCGCACCACCACGTACGGGTCGTTGTCGAAGGCCAGGAACGGCGCCAGGTTCTGCACCCGGGTGCGGACGTCGCGGTACATCAGCACCTTGGAGTCGGCGTCGACGTTCGAGGAGATGAGCGGGTTCACGTCCGCGAAGCGCAATGCCACCGCGGCGCGGTGCACGAAGCCGCCGAAGCCGGAGCCGATCCGGATCCCCCCCTTGCCGTCGTACCGGTTGAACTTCGTGTTCCCGGCCTCGTCGGTGTAGTCGATCTCCTTGGTGTTCGAGTCGGCGATCACATACCCGCTCAGCCCCTCGCCGTAATAGGTGGCCGGTTGTTCGACCTTGGTGCCATTCCCGGTCGACACGACCGGGATGTCCTTGTTGGTGAACACCGGCTGGCCCGAATCCGACGCGTTCGTCGCGGCCATGATGTTGCCGTAGCCATGCGTGTAGGAAAGGTGCTGGGCGACCCACGACTTCTGCGGGAGCGATTCGCCGTCGATGTCACGACCCGAGGTGAGCACCTGTGTGATACGTCCGTCGATGTCGTAGCGGTCGATGTCGGGTTCGGGAACCTTGTAGAAGCTGCGGATCCCCTGGAGCTTGGTGAACACCTCCTGCATCACCGCCGGGTCCCACAGCCGCACGTTCTGCACCGTCACGGCGTTGTCGTTCAACGTCGCGGCATCGAGCTCGCCGTCGTTCGCGAACGGTTCGACGTGCACCTTGTCGAGACCGAACGACGCGCGGGTCGCTTCGATGTTGTGCACCAGGTAGGGGCGCTCCTTGGTCTCCTCGGAGGGCTGCACACTGAAGCGCTGCACGAGCGCGGGCACCGCCACCCCACCCAGCACCGCCACCACCGCCCACAGCCCCACCGCCATGATGGGAAGCATCCAGCCGCGTCGCCAGATGTTGACGAGGAACAGGACACACGCGAAGACCGAGATCACCAGCAACAGGTCGATCGCCTTGAGCTGGATGTTGGTGTCGGTGTAGAGCGCCCCGTCGACGGTGCCCCGCGTGGAGAACACCAACTGGAAGCGTCCGAAGTAGTAGTCGGCGGTCTTGGTCAGCGCCAGCAGCGCCAGGAGCACCGACGCGTGCACCTTGACCCGCTGGGACACCCGATCCGACAGGTGCACGCCTGGCGGCGCCTGGACGAGGATCCCGCCGTTGAAATAGTGCGCGACGAGCGTCGCCAGCAGGGTCACGACCAGCGCGGCGAACAACCACGAGACGAGGAACTCGATGAAGGGCAGCCGGAAGACGTAGAAGCCGAGGTCACGACCGAACGTCGCGTCGGTCTTGCCGAAGGCGACCTCGTGGTTGAACAGGATCCAGTCCTTCCACTGCGAGGCCGCGCCCGCCCCCATGAACAGGCCGAGCAGCAGTGCGAAGGCGACCCGGATCTGCCAGCGCCGTTGCCCGAAGAGCTCGTGGAACCGCAGCACGACCGGGTCTTCGTTGGTGATGAGTGAGTACTCGCCCGCGACGCGGTCGGCGATCCAGAGGTTCACGAGCACGATCACAAAGCCGACCGCGACGAAGATCGCCCCGAGCACCAACTTCGCGCCGAGCACGGCGCGCCACACGCTCGTGCGGTCCTGGGACGCGAACCACAGGTAGTCGACGTAGAACCCCGAGGCGCCCCGCAGCGACGCCACCACCACGACGAGGATCGCGAGGACGATCAGCGCGATGACGCGGCGTCGCCGACGCGTCTCGAACGACGAACGCGGGCGCCGCCGGGGCTGTCTGCCTTCGGAGCGTCGCATGACCGGACCAGCCTAGTGGTGCACGGTGCTCAGACGAGTTCGGGCAACGCCAGGCAGCGACAGCCGGGGTGAGCCGGGGCGACCGATTGACCCGTCGGGAATGCGTCGCCCGCGGCGATCGGGCCTTCGAGTTGGTTGTCGTTGCAGTCCGAGCACGGCGCGTCACCCGGTCCGCAGTACCAGCGCAGGCCGGTCGCGGCCGGGATCGCCGCCCGGATGCCCAAGCCGAACGCCCGGGCACACGCATCGGCCACGGCCGCGGCGAGCCGTGCGCCGCGCCACTCGCGGTAGCAGGCCCGGATCCGGTCGGCGAGTTCGAGATCGTCGATCGCCGCGACCTGATCGTCTTCGTCGTCGGTGGCGCCTTCACCGAGGGCGAAGACGAGCCGTGCCCGCAAGGGCTCGGCGATCGAGTCGATCAGCTCATGGGTCACCGCGGTCACGTCGACGTCGCCGTGATCGGACGCGTCCGGGTCGAGGTCTCCGGCGAGCGCGACGCCCGAGGCGACCGCCCCGGCGAGGTCGTCGCGGATCACCTCGACCCACTCGGCAGCGAACGTCTCGGAGGGACCCAACACGTCATCGACCGAGGGGGTGCCGCGATGGCGTCGGAGCTCGTCGAGCAGGCCGCTCTGTTGGTCCGACAGGTTCCGCTTGAGATGTTTGGCCAGCCGTCTGGCGACCTCGTCGATCGCCGCGTCCCGTCGCTCGAAGACGCTGGCCAGACGTTCGTCGCCCGCGTCACGTGCCGCTTCGACCGGAGGGTCCGGTGGCATAGGGACGGACTCCTCGGCAGACCCCGACGTCGCCGCGGCCGACTCGTCCGCGGGCGCCTCGGCCGTACCGCCGTCTTCGGCGTCCTCCGGCGCGGACGCCGCTGCGCCCGACGCGTCGGCGTCGGGTTGCTTCTCGGCCTCGGCCCGCAGGCGGGCGAAGATGCCCGAGACCGCGTCGCCGGCAGCGTCTCCGCCGGTGCTGGATCCGGACGCATCGGTTGCCTCGCGGCCCGTGGGCGCATCGGGCCCGCCCTCGGATATGGCCAGGGCCGACGCGGCGGTCGCAGTGGTCGTCGCGCTTCCCGTCGGAGCAGCGACCTCGGGAGCGTCAGGGGCGTCTTCGGCGACGACGCGGACCCGTTCGAAATCGGCCGACGCGTCGACCGGTGGCATGGGCACGTCGGGCAGTTCCTCGCCGCCGAGCGGATCATGCCGGCGCTTGGTGCGACGCCCGTGGCGCCGGTGGTTCGTCGATGACGCATCCTCGGGTGCCGACTCGACGGGACGGTCCTGCTCGGCATGCTCCGCGCCCTCGGCCACGTCGCCGCCGGACGCGACGTCCGCGTCGGATTCGGTGACGGTGGGCGTCCCGGTCGCCGCGTCGCCGCCGGACGACGTGTCGTCGACGCGGTCGGTCACCTCGGCAACGGCTTCCGGCGTGGCCTCCGACGCCGCGGTCCCGTCGGCCGGTGCCCGGTCGGCCTCGACGGTGTCCGAGTCCGCCGGTGCCGAGTCGGCGTCCGCCGGCGCCGGCGCCGGCGACGGCGAAGCGACGATCGGCAGGCCGGCGGAACGGGCCAGGTCGAGTTCTGCGAGCATCTCCTCGGGGGTGGGCAGTGCTTCGGCACCGATCCGGCGGGCCGCTTCGTCGGCGACCCGCTTGGCGTCACCGAGCACGACAGCGAGTTCGCCGGTCGCCTGATCGGTCGTCGCGCGGATCACCTCGTACGCGGTGATCAGCCGGTCGCGGCCCGCGTGGAGCTGCTCGAGGTGTTGGCGGGCCGCACGCCGCTTCCTCGACAGATCCGTCAACACCCGGTCGCGCATGCGCTCGGCCTCGGCGACCTGGGCCATGGACCGTTCGGTGAGCGTGCGCAGTTCGTCCTCGCTCGCGGCGCGACTGCGGGCGAGCTCCGCCTCGACCTCGGCTCGGCTCGCCTCGGCCTCGGCCTGCGCATCGGCACGGACCCGCGTCGCTTCCTCGTCGGCTTCGCGTCTGACTCTCGTCGCGTGCTCCTGAGCCGTGGCGAGCTCCGCTGCGGCCTCGTCGCGGGCGGCCTGCCGCTCGGCGGCGAGCTCGGCCTCGAGCTCTTCACGCCGGGCCGCCAGATCGGCCTCCCCCGCCGCCTGCACATCGGCCAGATGCGCTTCACCCGCGGCGCGCACGGCGGCCGCCGTCTCCTCGGCCTCGGCGCGTATCGCCTTCGCATCGGCTTCGGCCCGGGCGCGTTTCTCGGCGGCGTCATCGGCCGCCTGACGGGCCAGGAGCTCGGCCTGAGCCTTCGCCTTCGCCTCGATCTCGGCCGCCGCCGCGCGAGCGGTGCGCAGCACGTGGGCCGTCTCCTCGCCCAGCACACGGTCGACCTCGTCGGGGTCGAGCCGGGTCAGATCCGCCCGACGCGCCGCCGCTTCGGCCTCGGCGAGCAACCGCTCCAACTCGCCCTGTCGCTGGGTCAGTGCACGGACGATCTCGGCGACGCCGACCAGATGGACCCTGACCTCGTCGGGGTTCCAACCCCGGAACGAATTCGAGAATCTGGGCGACGCGATGGCGTCGATCTCGGCGGCGGACGGGGTGGATTCGGCGTCGGAAGGCACAACCATGGCACCTTCGATGCTACGGCCGCGCGAGAACCGAACGAGGGATGCCCGCGGGCCGATGCCCCGGCGCCGACACCATCAGCCGCGCGAGCGGCGGGACCGCGCGACGACCCGCGCCCGGCGCCGACCGGCGCCCCCGAATGGCTCAGTTCGTGGACTTCCGCGGCAGACCGCGCAGCTTGGCGAGGGCGTCGTCGAGGTTCTTCACGGGGATGATCCGCACGCCCGATCGGGCATTCCCACACGGCGGCGTGGCATCGGTGGCGGTGGCGTCGTGCGGGTCGGTGGCCGTTGGCCCGGGCGATACGGGATAGGGGTCACCGATCGCCGCGCACGCGTCGGCGGCGTTGGCCGTCGGAACCAGGAAATAGTGCACGCCGGCGTCGCGGACCGCCGCGACCTTCTGGCGGATCCCGCCGATCGGCCCGACCGAGCCGTCGACCTGCATCGTGCCGGTCACGGCGATCTGGCGGCCGCCGGTGAGCCCCTGCTCGGAGAGCTTGTCGATCAACGACAGGGTCAAGGCGAGCCCGGCCGACGGGCCGCCGATGTCGCCGGTGTCGAATCCGACGCCGAAAGGGAAGTGGTAGTTCGGTCGGGTCTCCATGTAGATCCCGAGGAACGGCGCCCGCTTGCCGTCACGTTCGGTCGAACCCAGGGTCACTTCGAGCTGCTTCGACTGCGACACCCCGAGCCGGTCGACGGTGATCGTCACCTGCTGTCCCGGCTTCGCGTCGTTCATGAACCGGGCGATGTCGTCGACGGTCGAGATCTTCTCGCCGTCGATCGCGGTGATCGTGTCGCCGATGGTCAGCACGCCGTCGGCCGGGGAACCCTCGACGATCTGGTCGACGAACACCCCTCCCCCGGTCATCTTCGCCGACATGCCGAGCACGGCCATCGCCTGGTAGATGGCCGAGAGCTTCGCGTTCTGCATCAACACGAGCTGGTAGCGCATCTCGTCGGCCCGTGGCGTGTCGCCGACCACCTCGACGCGCGGAAACACATCGGAGTTCGGATCCAGCCAGCCGACCAGCGCCTGCCCGAAGATCGGACGGTTCGTCTCCGCGACCGTGACGAGTCTGAACCCGCCGGGATGGGAGAAGGTCTTGACCGAGTCGGGCACGGTCACGAGCTGGCTCGTGTCGAGCGCGTTGCCCGGCGCGTCGACGAGATAGCCCGACGGCAGGAACGTGATGACGAGCGCCGCCAGCACCGTCGCCACCCACAGGCCCGAGGTGACCCAGATCAGGCGGGGGACGCGAGGCAGCCTGGCCGTCGTGTCCGGCGTCCCGCGCCCGTCGGTTGCTGCCGGCGACCCCGGTGCGGTCGATGCGCGGCCCTCGGGGCCACCCGCGATCGGGCCGTCGGCTTCGGTTCCGCTCGTCGCCGTATCGTCTGGCGACGACGGCCAGCCTTCAGTCACGCGCACCCATGAACATCACCCGGAGTTCATCGTAGGACTCGACACAGCGACCGGCACCAAGCACCACGGCCTCGAGCGGCGCGTCGACCAGGTGCACGGCGATGCCGGTCTCTGCGGCGATCCGCTGGTCGAGGCCCTGGAGCATGCCGCCGCCACCGACCAGGTTCAGGCCACGGACGATGAGGTCCTGTGCCAGCTCGGGCGGCGCGCCGCCCAGACACGTGATCACCGATTCCACCATCGCCCCGACGGGTTCGGCGATCGCCTCACGCACCTCCGCCGGTGACAGGATCACGGTCTTTGGCAGGCCGGTCATCAGGTCACGCCCCCGCACCTCGTCCTTCACGTTCTCGGCGACGGGCCACGCCGACCCGATCGTCATCTTGATCTCCTCCGCGGTCCGCTCCCCCACGGCGATGCCGTACTCGCGTCGAATGAACGTCTGGATCGCCGCGTCGATGTCGAACGAACCGACCCGCACCGCCTCGAGGGACACGACCCCACCGAGTGAGATGAGCGCGGTTTCGGTCGTGCCACCGCCGACGTCGATGACCATGTTCCCGACCGGTTCGTTGATCGGTAGATCCGCACCGATCGCGGCGGCCATGGGCTGCTCCAACAGTTGTGCGTCGGCAGCGCCGGCGCGACGGGTCGCCTCGATGACCGCACGGCGTTCGACCTCGGTGATCGCCGAGGGCACGCAGATCACGACGCGGGGCCGGTTGAAACGCGACACGCCCGACCGCTTGAGCAGCAGACGGATCATCCGCTCGGTGACGTCGAAGTCGGTGATCGCCCCCTGACGCAGCGGGCGCACCGCGACGATGTACCCGGGCGTGCGGCCGATCATCTTCCAGGCCTCGTGGCCCATCGCGAGCACCTCGGTGGTGCGCGAGTTCAGCGCGATGACCGAGGGCTCGTTCAGGACGATGCCCTTGCCCTTCGCATACACCAGGGTGTTGGCCGTTCCCAGGTCGATGGCGAGGTCGCGGGCCAGAGTCAGGACCCCCCGGTGCGGGGCTCGTCACGATCCTTGGGCGACAGGGCGTCCATCTCACGGCGGAACGAGTCGATCGACGATTCGGTCGAGGACGGACTGCGACTGGTCAGCCACAGCACGACGCCGCCGACGGCGACGACCACCACGACGATCGCGAGAAACCAGAGCGCGGTCATCGGACCGACCGATCAGCGCGCATCGGCGGTTCTGGTCGGCTCGGCCTGCGGTGCACGACCGTCGAGGGGGTCCGGGGACACGGCTCCATGGTAGATCGTGCCGTGAGCGCTCACCGCTGCCGACGTCGCAGGGCCAGGCCGGCTCCCACCGCCGCCACCGCCGCCAGCGCCCCGGCTCCGCCGAGCAGCAACTCCTGGCGGCGTCCGGACGGGACCAACGACCAGGGCGCGGCGCGGAACGCCGCGGTGTAGGCCTGCTCGTTGGAGTGGGACGGGTTCCATCCCATGGCCCGCAGACGGTCGTTCGCGAGCAGCCATTCCTCCGCGAGATAGGGGCGGATCCCCTCGGGGGCTCCGGTACCGCTGACGGCGGAACGGACCGATGCCGCCAGATGCGCCACCTGGTCGGGAACGCGGAACCGCGGACGAGTCTCGAGCGCGCGACGCTCGGCCCCGGACAACGCGCCGTCGGGAGCCGCGTGAACGACCCCGCCGGGTGCGGCGTGGAGCACCGTGGCGATCGCCGAACCCAGATCCTCCGCGTGAAGATACTGCAGACCCGGATCCCGGTCGGCCACCGGGTAGGCGAGTGACCGGTGCAGCTCGGCCGCCAGCCAACCGGGCGCGTCGTCGGCGACGATCGGTGCCGCACGCACGACCGTGACCGCCTGGCCGCGGTCACGACATTCGGCGACGAGGCGCTCGATCTCGGCCAACTCGACCGCGGGGCGGAACCCGGGAGCCGGGTGCACCACGGCCGCCTCGGTGAGCGGGACCGGGTTCGACGACAACGCGCCCAACACCAGCGCCGAAGAGACCACCACGACCTCGGCCACGGCAGTGCGTTCCGCTGCAGCGAGCACGGCACGCGCCTCGTCGACCGCGCGCCCCTCGGAGCGCTGGTACGGGTCCGCGTCGTCGACCGGACACCCCAGGTGCACGAGCACGTCGACCCCGCGGAAATGTGCGTCGAGATCGTCGTCGACCAGGTCGACGACGTGGCCGGTGGTGCCGGGCACGTCCGTCGACCTCGCCGCCAGAACGATCACCGGGTGCGCGTCGAGCGACGCGACGACCCGCCCCACGACCGGGGCCACCGCGGGGCCTGCTGCGCCGGTGAAGACGATGGTTCGCACCTCATCAACGATGCCCGGTTCACTGCCCGGAGGCCACATCGGTGCCGCTCTGCGCTCATGTGGACCCGACGTCGGCGGCGCCGGTTCACCGTCGTGGTCCGAAACGCGCTCGGGAGCACCGCGACGGCGCCCACGCCTCTACGATGGCAAGCGTGCCATCGCCATCGCCGCGTGTCGCTCACCGCCTGGGCCGACCGACCCGTCCGAGCCGACCATGAGCCAGGACAACCCCTTCGGCGGCATTCCCTTCTTCGGCGATCTCGGACGCCTCGTCGGTCGACAGGGTCCGGTCGCCTGGGAGCCGGCGACCCAACTCGCCCTGGCGATCGCCACCGAGGGCGTCGCCGAAGCCAACGTCGACCCGCTCGAGCGGATTCGCCTGGAACAGCTCGCCCGAGTCGCCGAGGTCCAGATCAACGGCGCGACCGGTCTCTCGGTCGTGGTCGAGGGACAACCGGTGTCGATCGAGCCGGTCAATCGATCGACCTGGGTGCTGCGCACCATCGAGGCGTTCAAGCCCCGGTTCGAGGCGCTCGCCCGTCAGATCTCGGTCGACCCTGGCGACGCCGCCGACGCCGATAAGGGTGCGGATGGGCCTTCCGATTCCAGCGAGACGTCGCGTCCGCCGAGTGACGAACCGCCCGTGCCGGGCCTGGAAGACCTGGTCGGACTCGGCGACGAACTCAGCCAGTTCGACGCCCCACCGGCAGAGAACCGACCCGCCGAGACCGATGCCGACGACTTCGACGACGGGGTCGAGTCGTGGCTCACCGGCATGCTCAACATGCTCAGCCCGATGTTGTTGGGCATGACCGCCGGTTCGCTCGTCGGCCACCTGTCCCGCCACGACTTCGGCACCTACGACCTGCCCCTTCCCCGGCCGGTCGGCGCTCCGATCATGGTCCTGCCCGCGGTGATCGATGCGTTCGCGACCGAATGGGATCTCGACGGCGACGGCGTGCGGCTCGCCATCTGTCTGCACGAGCTGACCAGTCACGCGGTCCTCAGCACGCCGCACGTGCGCGCGGCCCTCGATGCGCTGCTCGCCGACTACGCCGCCGGCTTCCACCCCGATCCCGACGCCCTGGAGCGTCACCTCGGTGAGATCGACCCGACCAATCCCGAAGCCCTCGCGTCGTTCCAGCGGATCCTGGGCGATCCCGAGATCATCGTCGGCGCGTCGACGGGCCCGGATCAACAACAGCGCCGCGCCCGCATCGGGGCGCTCGTCGCAGTGATCGTCGGCTACGTCGACCACGTGGTGAACACGGTGGGGTCCCGACTCATCGACGGCTACCCGCGGATCTCCGAAGCGTTGCTGCGACGGCGCCTGTCGGACTCGGAGGCCGACGACTTCACCAGTCGACTGTTCGGCATCGAGCTGGGACCGGCACTGATGGAACGTGGTCGCGGCTTCGTCGACGGGGTTACCGAACGGGCGGGCAGCGAGGGACTGAACCGGCTCTGGGAGTCCGCCGAGCACCTCCCCACGGTCGCCGAGGTAGACGCGCCCGGCTTGTGGCTGGCCCGCATCGATCTCGGGTCGCCCGACGACCGCGACGTCGACTGAGCGACCGCGCGCGGCAGGGACCGACGCTCAGAACGGCGATCCGCCGGGGGGAGGGGCCGGGCCGTGGCGGTGGTCGCCGCGCTCGGGAGCACGCTTCGTCGGTGGCCGAGCCGCCTCGGACGGACCGGGTGCGCCTTCGAGGGGTGCGCGGCGCCCGGGTCCGGATGCGTCGCCACGGCGTGGGGCGGATCGTTCCCCGCGGCGCGATCGCTTCGTCGGGCGGACCCGGAGCCACAGTGTGTGCACCGTCCGCCCTGCCCGGCGGCGAGCCGCGCTCGACATCGCCGTCATCTTCGCTTCGACCTCGATGGCCGCGGCCGTCGCCATCGTGGGCTCGGCACCCGACCGTTGCCGGGCGGCCAGGAGACCGACCCCGTAGGAGAACGCGGCGAACGTCGACACCGCCAACACGATGAGGAAACCCGCCTCGAGCGCCATCGGAATCACCGCGATCGCCGCGCCGACCACCCAGAAGATCTGAAAGCGGGTCTCGAAACGCGCAAAGGCCCGTCCCCGGTTCGCCTCGGGGGCGTCCCGTTGCAGGATCGAATCGAACGACTGCTTGCCCGCCGCCGCGGCCACGCCGACGGCCGTCGCGATCACCAACGGCGCTACGACTCCTCGGAGCACCACCGACGATGCCAGTGCGGCGACCACCGTGACCACCAGCACCGTGATCAGGATCGCCTCCTCGCGCATGACCTCACGCATCCGCGGCGCGATGAGCGAACCGGCGAGCGACCCGCCGACCGCACCGGCGCCGACGACGCCGTAGTGCCACAACGGTTCCCCGTCGCTCCGCAACGAGAACGCCACCAGAATCGACAGGAAACCGACGATGCCGCGCAACAACCCCATGCCGCCGGCCGCCAGCAGGATCGAGGCCGCATGCAGTTCCGACCGTTCGCCGCTGGTCGGAGCGGCCCGCGCCACCTGAGCCGGCGGGAGACGGAACGAGAAGAACAGGCCGACCAGATAGACCGCGCACGCCAGGGTCAGGCTTCCCTCGGGACCGACGAGCCACAGGGCGAGCGCGCCCGGCCCCGCGGCGACGAACCCCATGACCCCACTCAGCACCGACAGTTTCGAATTGGCGCGGACCAGCTCGTCGTCGGACTCGACGGTCGTGGGCACCAACGCACTCCGGGCGACCGAATAGCCCTTCTGGAGCACGAGAATCCCGAACGCCAGGGGCAGGAACACCGCCAGGTCGTCGAAGGTGGTGATGAGCAGGAAGGCGAACACGCCCCGCAGGCCGAGCGAGGCGATGACCATCAGTCGGCGCCCCCCGACGACCCGGTCGATGGCCGGACCGATCAGCGGCGAGAGCACCGTGAAAGGTGCCATCGCGCCCGCCAGGTAGGCGAACACCTTGGTACGGGCCTCGCCGACCGGGATCGAGAAGAACAGCGAACCGGCCAACGCGGTCGCGAACAGCGCGTCGGCCGCGGCGGACAAGGCGTGCACGCGGGCCAGGCGCGTGAACGCGGGCGTGGGCACCACGTCGCCGGGTTCAGCGGGGGACGTCAGCGGCCCCCATCCCTGTTGGTCGCGGACAGTGCTCACTGTCAATGAAGTGTAGAAGTGGTCGCTGCGGCCTCCGCGTCCGCCCCGACCGCTCAGTCGCCGGAGTCGCCGGCCGCCGTCACGGCGCGCTGCACGACCGACCCGTCTCCTGCCGGCTCCCTCGGCAGCGTGACCGCGACCGCGGTGCCCCGGGTGGTCGCGACCAGACCCACCGATCCGCCCAGGTCGGCGACCAGGGCCGAGACGATGGCGAGCCCGAGGCCACTGCCGCTCCCGTCGACCCCCCGCGCGCGGCCCGTACCGGCACGGTAGAACCGATCGAACACATGCGCGCGGTCGCCCTCTGGGATCCCGGGCCCGTCGTCGGCGACGACGATCCGCACCCGATCGCCCTCGGGCGAGCGGGTCACCTCGATGGTGGCGGTGGCCTCGGGCGGGGTGTGGCTGCGGACATTGGCGAGCAGGTTCGACACGATGCGGGTGACGTCGTCGCGGGGAAGCGTCACCTCGACCGGCTCGTCGGCCTCCACGCTGACGATCTGCGGTCCGATCGCCATCGAGTCGGCCGCACACGCCGCACACACCTCGGTGACGTCGAAGCGGGTCGCGTCGGACCGCGGCGACGATCCGTCGGTCCGCGCGTCGATCCGGTCCAACGTCAACAGGCCTTCCACCAGCCCGGCGATCCGAGAGGCTTCGTGATGGATACGACCGAACACCTCATCGAGACGGTCCGGGTCGGCGAGTGCACCACG
>Ga0182738_1004723_pt1 | contig 14913 bp, 11 predicted proteins | sample eDN5th30CBELigMG_FD_128876 | JGI IMG/M metagenome (GOLD analysis project Ga0182738, IMG submission 128876) | Enriched Miracle-Growth compost microbial communities from Emeryville, California, USA - eDNA 5th pass 30_C BE-Lig MG (version 2)... ... | reverse complement strand
TCAAGCAGAGATATGAGCTAGAAATCCCTGAGCACCTCGTGGAGGGCACAAAGAAGCCAAAAGAGTACACTTTGACCTCGAAAAAGAAGGGGTATGTGAGATTTCATACGCAAGAAATATTGGACCTTATCGAGAAATTAGAAGAGATGGAACTCAGATTACATAAAGTGATCCTTCCTTTTATTGTAAAATGCTTCAAGGAGTTTTATTCACATAACAGTACTTGGCAAGAAGTTATTCAGTGCCTTGGTGAGCTTGATTGCCTTGCTTCTCTTGCCCAATTAGCCAAAACCATGCCCTTATCTTGCCGCCCACAGTTCGCTAAAGGTCAAATATTTAACCTTAAAGGCGTGGTTCACCCCTTAGTAGCAATGAGATCGGCTGAATTTATCAGGAATGATGTGGAATTAGAAGAAGGGCAAAAGGTATTTTTAATAACAGGACCGAATATGGGAGGAAAGTCCACACTGATGAGGAGCGTTTGTATAGCAACAATAATGGCTCAGATGGGAAGCTTTGTGGCGGCAGAGAGTTTTACTTTGAGTGTGAAGGATCGAATCTTTACGAGAATAGGAGCAAGTGATAATATATTTGAAGGAAAGAGCACATTCTTTGTAGAACTAGAAGAAACATTGAATATAATCACAGAAGCTACAAAAGAATCTCTTGTTATTATTGATGAATTGGGAAGAGGAACTTCGACGTATGATGGAATGGCAATAGCTTATGCAGTATTGAAGGATTTAGCAGAGAATATAGGATGTCTCTGTTTCTTTGCGACGCATTTTCATTTGTTATTGGAGGACTTTAAACTGTTCAAGACGGTGATAATGTATTATATGGACTCGGAATTCTTCGAGGATGAGCTGGTTAGATTCTTATATAAATTTAAAAAGGGATCTGTGGGGAATAGTTTTGGATTGAGTGTGGCGAGATTTGCAGGGCTGCCGTTGAGTGTGGTGGAGAAAGCGAGAAAAAGAGCAGCGGATATGACGAAGGAGCTTGTCAGTGTGCAGCAATTTAAGGAAATTACTGGGAAGTTTGGTGAGATCATCATGTCTTTGGAGAACGATGGTAAAGATATTGATGATGTGATAAAGAAATTAGCAAATCTATAATGTCGTTCTGTTTTGAATAGAGAATTTTTTTGTAAAAGAAATGAAGGAAAAAAGGAATAAGAGAGTAATTGTATAGTTTTATTTGAAGAATATTTGATTTCTGTGAAATTCAGAGAGGAAAAAAATTTCACAAAGATTTTTTTTGATTTTTAGAGCTTTATTAAAAATTTCCTTCCTTTTTTCTCAACCCATAAGACACAGATCGGGATGATATTATTGAGCTAACAAATTAAATCTTCCAAAAAATAAATCGCCTCAAATTAAACTAAATCTCTTCAAGATTTATCCTTTGTTAAATTCTGTCCCCTGTCTAACGAAACCACTCTTTCTCCCCTATGCACCGTCATTTCACCAAATCCTTTCGTTTCTTCAAAGTCCAGCATCTTCCAAAATCCCTCATCCTCCCTCAATACCCTTCTTCTTTTTCATACTCCTCAACGCAAGATAACCCACATGAGCCCTCATTTAATTCGTATCAGAAAACCGAAGAACCATTTAGCTTCCAGGAAGAAGATCCTCGATCATCATCTCCACCAGATATCAGTTCCAAAATGAGCGTGACAGCTCTTTATATAACTGGAATGGCTGACATTCTCAGATTTGAAGCTCAACCAGCTCAACTTCTTGAAAAATATTTCAATCATATGATTGCTGTTTTGACAAAATTTCAAGCTTTTTCTTCACAAACAAAAACCAAATCTCGTGATACTCTCCTTTCTGCTCTACAATACGACTTCCGATTTATCAATAAAAACATCCTTGAAGCTTCCCAGCAAGACATTTTCGATCCTGAATTATTAGATCTTGCTTTCCAATTATTCAGAATGATGGGCCAATCACAACTCCAAAATAGGAATTTTTACGATTTTATCGTCTACCCTTTCCTCAACTCCAACTTCCTTCAACAATCTGATCTCAAAAGTAAACTCAAAGCGCTTCGTTTCATTGACAAATTCGATCCTTCAGCCTGTCAAGGCCTTATGAGTCCTTCGTTTCTATCAAGTTTAACAGAGAATTATGAGAATATTATCAAAGATTTCTCCTTAGAGGAGTACTTCGAGACCCTTGATAACCTTACCCGTATCGAACTCAAGGATAAGCCTCTCAAGAATAAAATATCCAAACATGCTTTTAAACAAATCGAATCAGGTTCTCTTGCTGATTCTGATGTTCTTAAGCTGTTTGTCTATCTTTGCAGAGGTGATTTGCTCGAGAGATACACTCCAGAATTCAAGAAAATACAAACAAAAATCCTCGCTATGAACTTCTTAGATCTCACTGAAGCCACATTACTATATTCTCTCATGTTCTTGGACCATATCCATGAATATTCTCCATCAATCCATTCCAAATTCCTCACATTCTATACACAGAATCCTGATAAATGGACAGAGATCATGTTATTCAACCTCATGAGCTATAATTTCTACAAAAAGAAGCTCACAAATTCGTTTATCAAGTCCTTGGAATCTTTCATTATCAACTCACTTGACCAGCAGAATAGGCTTTCTATATCAACTATTCTTAAATTCTGCCATAAAATGATCAGTGTTGAAGGTTTAGAGCCCGAAACCTTCCAAAAAATTCAAACTTATTTCATGAAATATGACCCACAATACTCATGGACAGCGTCAGATTTACAAGCGATTTTCTCTTGTTGTATTCAACAGAATCTGGAAAGTTCTCCTTTATACAAACATTTCGAGCCAGAAGTGTATAGAATCCTCAAGGATCCCAAAACAAACGTAGAAGATTTTTTGGATTTGATCAATGAATATGCTTATGGAAGCTATGTGCCGAATTTCAGCATCTTCCATTCAATTCTAGAACGTTGTAAAAAGGGAATAAGAGGACTTGTTGGCAAAAATCAAAAGGCTTTGAGTTTATTAGTTGATGCTCTTTGTCATTACATTATCAATTACAGCCTTTTTGCTGATAGAATGACCAAAGAAATTTACAAAAGACATATTGCTGGAGATATAAATCTCATTGTAAGCTCGATATTTGAGCTGTGGGACGAAGAGCCAACGTTGTTTGAAGGCCAGAAATTCCAAGGAAAGCTTTTCCAGTTTATGTTTACGATATTTTTCGAGTTCCCTGAGGTCCTTACAAAACATGAAAGAGCTATAAAAATTATCAGAGTCTTTAAAGATATTGAAGTGTTGCCCAAGACACCTTTCGGAGTGTTAGAATTCTTGAAATCTGTACTGGAGAATATGGGCTTAGAGACTGAGCTGAATAAGAAGGAGTATATTTATTCAATTTCGGCGTTGGTGAAGCCAAATATTGCAATTTTGTTACAGAGTAACAGAGAAAAAGGGAAGCTGAGGAAGATTGGAAAGTATCAGATGAGAATAAAGCGGTATCATTTAAGTAAATTGGGATATAAAGTCGTGATTATTCAAGATCATGAGTTTAAAGATCTGTATGGACAATCTTTGCAAAGCCAGAAAGTCTTTTTTAATAATCGTTTGTTCAGTAAAAAGTTGTAATGAGCTGAGAGGATTTGTATTATATTTGAATAGAAAGAGAATCTTTTGTATTTATTATTTATCTAAAGTTTCATTTTACCTTGTCGAAAGTGAGAAGATGATTGTAAATATTTGAAGGAAAAAATTTGCCTTTGAAAATTCTTTCAATTTTTTCTGCCATATAATAACGCAGTTTTCTCATTCAAAAAGTGAAGTTTATTTTCCCTTCAAAACAAAAGGATCCTTAATCAATGAGCGCAAAAAAAAAGTCCTCTAATAAATCCCTATATAGTTTACTTTCATTCTCCTTTTAATTTTTTCCTCCACTTACCAATTTAAACCCCTTTCTCCTCTGCTCTATGTTCTCTACAGCAGGTCACAACTACAGGTCAGCTAAAGTCTATCGCGATCTCGTTCAATCAGGCTCCATCAAACCCAATACTCCTCACGAAAAATACAAATACATCTCCAATTATAAACCTGTAGGAAGCACATGGGATGCTCATCACCTCGATCAGTTCCTTAATACCTCTCAATTCGCCACAATTTCCACTACGACCTCCACAAGAGGCTCCCTTCGCCCACAGACCCGCCAAAGCATCAATATTCTAACAACAAATTTCACACAGCCGACTGACAGAAATTATAGTGTGACTCCAGTTGATAATCGTCCATATTTAGAGACCAAAAAGGCCGATTATCTGACAGGAAACTCCACGAATTTCATGATAAGAGAAGCAAGAAACGCGACAAATAATTTAGTAGCGGACCCTCAAGTGAATCCCATGAAGACGACGGCATTTTTTGAAAGGGAATTTAAGATTCCTGAGCAGACTTATGACGTGAAGAAATTGGAGTTTTCTGAGCAGCCTGTGAGGTTCACTGGCCCAAGAGAAAGAAGATCAGAAGTGTTGGAAACGAAAAGAAATCAAGAAGAGTTGTCGAAATGGAAGGAACAAAGAGCATCAGTGACGAGAAAATTTAGAATAATAAAAGGAGCTTTTAAAAGCGGAGTGATTGGCATTGATAACCCAATGAATGACAGCACTCTGTTATATACAGATGAGCACAGAAAAATTCAGACTGTGAAGGCAAAAGCTGAAGAAATTGAAAAGAAAAGGTTGACACATCTGATTAAAGTGAACAAGACTAATTCGATGATTGAGGCCCACAATAAAAATTTCGACCCGAAATATGCTCTGCCAGCTCTTAAAATTATTGATGATAATGCAAAGAAACCAGTTATTATGCCACATACGGAAAAGTGGAAGAATTCTGATGAAAGATTGTTTAACCAGCCTTTGAAAAGATATTCAATTGACAGAAGCAATTTCTTGAAAACCATGGAAACTAGAGGAAGAAATTGGAATATCTTGAATTCGGCAAGTATTGATTTCGATGCTTCACAAATTAAGCGCCCACAAAAAACTATGGAATAGGGAAGTGAAAAAGTTATCTTGTTATGTTAAATATTTTTTGAAAAATTATTTTTTGAAGGAAGATTGCTGTCCAATCTCCCTTTTTATTGACTGCATTGAATTACATCATTCCTTCCTTCCTTATATTTTTGACAACAAAAATTTCATCAAGATCTTGAAAAAAAAAATTACTTTTTCTTTCCCTTCTTTTTTCTCGAGAATTTTTTTGGAACAAAAATTCACATTTTTTCAAAGAGATCTATCTCAAAAAGAATTTGTTTGAGTCTCCTAGACAACAAGGGTGGAAATATCTCGAACGAAAAATTGGCTTTTTCTGGGCCTCCTCGATTTGGAAAAAACTGGGAGAAAAAATTACCTTATTTTCGAGAGGAAACCTTAGGAAATAGCCTAGATATGACTCTCTGGGAGCCGACCCCTAAAATCTGGGATCTCAGGCAAATTAGGATTTTTTCCATCCCTGCTAGACAAGATCCTTGCTTGCTAAGATTGTCAGAAAAATCACAATCTATCAAGATCTTCTCGAGACAATTAAAACATTCTACAAAATTTTTGTTTCAACCAAAGGTTTATTTTATCCAAGCCAATTCCTCCATAAAGCCCATCCCTAATGCCCAACAAGAAAAAAATCCAAAGAAAACTTTCATCTCCAAGATTCACAAAACTTTCTTTAAACAAACCAAAAAAGTCAAAGAAAAACAGAATCTCTTTAAAAGCACACACACAACTAATTTTATTATTTTCTCTTCTCATTAACAGGAATGCTTTCCAAAAAGCTTGTACATTTAATTCTTCCCTCTCTTTCCTTACCTTCTTTCTTAGTACTCCGCAACTCCCGCCGCTCTCAAAACCATCACCTTCACTCGTTACGGCTCCACTCTCTTACATTTCCACAACAAAAGTATTCCCTTTCATCTCCCTTTATCATTCATTATCTCTCTTTAGGAACTTTTCTCTTTAAAAAACAAGCCGATCCCAACGAGCCAACCACCCCTCCTCCTTTCAACCTTTTTGGTGACGATCCTTCTGCTAAGAGTCTCTTCCGCTTTGATCCAAATAAACTAAGCCTTACCCGCAAGTATTTGGATTCCAAAAAACTCCAGAATTATCAAAAAGCCTTCTATGAAGATACCGCTGATCCCAAAAAAGCCTATTACTACCTCAGAGTACCTTTTCATCTGATACATCAGACCCTTAAGAGTTCTTCAAAAGGAATTGAATCGCCAGAAAAGTTATGATTTGGTACTTGAGCTCTATGAAAAATACAAAAGTATCTAACTCTTTAAAAAAAAATCTCTTTTGACCCTTTCCAGTGCAATTTAGAAGCAATGCTACAGATGAACATTTCCACCAAAAAGCTCTTGAACAGTTCCTTCATGCCCAATCAGTTCATGTCAAACTTAATGAAGATCAAGCTATCCTTCTATGTAATCTATTTCTTCGAGATCTCTCCTTCTTAAATAAAATAAATAGCCAGAAGAGAACATGAAAAGGAAAAGATCAAATTTAGATATTTCTTGGTCCGCTCTGCTATCTATATCTTGATCCTAACTGCTCTCTTCTCCAGTCCTTCCATTGATAGCAAGTATTCCATCTTATTTTTCCATTCTTTCATACCTTCTTAGGGTCAAGAAAATTACTGAAGAAGATGAAACGAAAGGCGGTGGCTCTGGGTAATTAAATCTTTCCTTCTTTAGAATTTCTCTCCTGAATCATTTCATCAGATTCGCCTACTGATTAAAAATTTTTCCTTTCATTTTCTAACCCATATCATTAGTCTCTTTGGTAATCTCTTTACCAAATTCGTGGATAATGAAGGTGAAACCAACATTAAAACCCGTTTCAATGACGTCTTGGTATTGATATTCTTCTCTACAATGCATTTATTTTTCAAAGGGTATTGATGAATTTAAAGATGAGCTTGTTGAGCTTACTGATTACTTGAAAAATCCTAAAAAATACACTGAGGCTGGTGCAAAAATTCCTAAAGGTATCCTCCTCGTTGGACCTCCCGGAACTGGTATCTGTCTCATCTAAAATTCTTCTCATTTCCAAAAGGTAAAACATTATTGGCAAGAGCTTTGGCTGGTGAAGCACAATGTACATTCTTCTATAAGGCTGGTTCAGAATTCGATGAATTATTCGTCGGAATGGGTAAAAATAAGTCCAAAGACATCATCAGCTAATCCCACATCAAGGTGCAAGAAGAGTGAGGGAATTATTCAAGAAGGCAAGACAGAAGGCTCCTTCTATTATTTTCATCGATGAAATCGATTCCGTTGCTGGTACACGTAAATCCGTCGATCCTTCCTACACAAGAGATACCATCAATCAAATTTTGGCAGAAATGGATGGGTAAATCAAAAGAATATGAGCATAAGAAATAATCAATTACTCTTGATAGTTTCAAACAAACTGACAACGTCATTGTCTTGGGAGCTACCAACTTCCCTGAAGCTATTGATCCTGCTGTGAAAAGACCCGGAAGATTCGATAAAATCATCAATGTCCCTCTTCCTGATGTGAAAGGTCGCGAGGATATCTTCACTTATTACCTCAAAAAGATCAAAATTGACAGTACCCTATTGAATTTATTCACTCCAAATCTGATCTCTTTCTCTAGCTGATGTCAGTCCTTCCACTCTTGCTCGTCAGACCATTGGTTTCTCAGGTATATTTTGTTTAAATTTATTTGTTGAGCCTTCTCAATCACAGGTGCTGATATCCAAAACATGGTCAATATTGCTATCCTCAACGCCGTCAAAAACAGTAAATAAACATCCTATTTCAACCCTCTCAATCATTTTATAGACCGTAAAACTGCTAATGCTGAAGATTTCGAATACTCCATGGATAGAATTACCATGGGTATTGGCCGTAAAAAGATGTTTGTGAGTGATAAAGATAAGCTCGTCACTGCTTATCACGAAGGTAAATCCACGATAAACCGCCCATTTTTCATCTTTTCTCATAGGTGGGCATGCCTTGACAGCCTTGTTAACTTCAGGTGCTACCCCTCTCCATAAAGTCACCATCCTTCCTAGAGGTCAAGCCCTTGGTTTTGTAAAGATTTTTGTGAGAATTCAAGTTTAAATATAATAGACTGCTATGATTCCAGATAAAGAACAATTGAGTCAATCTAGAAAGGAAATTTTGGCATCAATTGATGTGGCAATGGGAGGAAGAGTTGCAGAGGAATTGTTGTTAGGACCTGAAGATTACACTACAGGATGGAGTAGTGACTTACAAAAGGCCACTCAATTGGCTTATGCATTTGTGAGATATTATGGATTCAAGGATAATGTTGTCTTGATTGCTGCTGAAAAGAATGTTACCAGTGAAGATTATAATTATTTGGTTGATCAAGAAGTCCAAAAAATCCTTCAAGTAAGAAATATAAGAGGGAAAAAATTTATTGGGTAGGAATCTTTGGTTCGTGTGAAGAGCTTATTAAAGACTAACGAAAGCAAAATTCAGCTTCTTGCTAAAGAATTAGTTGCTAATGAAACTATGAACGGTATCTTTGAAACCTTTCTTTTTCTAAATAATTTTTTAGTTGATCAAGTTAAGAAACTCTTGAATATTCCTTAATTCTCCGCCAGATTATCAAAAAACCAAATAGAAAGACGAGAATTAGTTGGCTTACTCTTTATAGATAATGTATGTTTTCTAGTTTGTGGTAGATATTATGTGAGGAAATTATGGATAACTTTATCTCAAATATATCATTTTTCTATGTTTTCGAGGTAGGAGTATGTCAATAATAAAAGTAAAAAAAAAATGAGTACGAATTTCTATGAACATTCTTCTCTCTTTAAAAAGATTGAATTTTTTACCAAAAAAATATACTGAAAAAAAAACTTTTTGAAAATTTATTTTTCTAAAAGTAATCCCTAAAAACTTTTTCTCTGAGTTTTTGTCTTGATGGTCGAGCTTCAAGTTTTTTTGTTGAGAAAATTTCTCTCAAAACCAATTTATCAAGACCCTGAAATGAAGGAAAAGATTTCATCTTTCTCATCGTGTTTATTTTCTTTGTTTCTGTCCTTGAACTTGTTTTAACAGTGAGTCTTGTAAATGCACTCCTCTTCTTCAAAATTTTCACTTTCCAAAAACTCTAAATTTATTTTTCCTGAAAAAATTTCTTCCATTCAAAAAATTTTTCGAAGCTTTTCCTTTTCCCGATCCCCAAAACATTCTCTTTGTCAAAGATTGAAAATCTTTGTTATTGCGTCTCCTTTATATTCTTTACTTTTTTCCAGACTCAAAAATTTTCACAGCTTTATCCTCCTCCTCCCTCTCTCTCAAATGTCAAATATCAAATCTGATTAATTTGGTATTTATATTAAAAATTTTGCCCCGTGCATTTCAAGCACACAAGATCCCAAAACAAAGATCAAAAATATCGAGCACGAATACCCAAAATGTCAAATTCCAGTGCCCCTAATTTCCAAGCCGACAATCCCAGACGTCTCAAAGCTTTCGAAGCAACCTCTTCCTCTCTTGATTTCATTCAAAATACCCACTCCCCTTTCCTTCTCGGTATCTATTCAATCATAATCCCCAATTTACCTTTTCTCTATAGAAATGGCTAACAAGATCGGATCTCTCCTCTTCCTGAACAAGAAAGGTCTTTCTTTTGGTTCTCTTTGGAATTTATCCTCCTTTTAGATCTTAGTATCCTTGATTTTCCCAAGCTTGAGAATCTTCTCATCAAAAATTCCAGAAAAGTTGCGGATGAATATGAAGTATAGCCTTCTTCTCAAAAGATTATTCACAATGATCTCTTCTAGTTCTCTTCAAAGGCACCAAGAAACTTGACAATGATCAAACTTTCCCCTTGTGAAAAATTCCTTACTATTGTCTCCCCAACCCATATCTTTGTCATTTCTCTTGCTGATTTCCTTCTTGATGAAGTAATTTCTCTCATTATCATCGCCACAATTTCTCAATAGCGACCTCAAACTTATGCAAATTTTGAAATCAGTAATCCGCAAAATGAGTATAAATCTATCGAATGGCCATGCCGCACCGATATTTACATTGAAAGTAAACACCCTACTTTCTCACCACATAATCCATCTCCATAGACCCTTATTTCCTTTCCTTGGATTCAAAGGGGAATCTTTCCATTCACATCTTAAATTCTGGCCAAACCTACCATATCGAAGAAGATACCTTCCTATGCGGTCTTCCTTATCTCTCAGAAGCTCTCCCTAACCCTCTCATTAGGCACATTCTCTCTTGATGGAAAATATATATTGGCTATTAATTCCAAACAAGAACTTGCCATAATTGATGTCTTCACATTAAAAATCACCAGAAAGAAGACCATTCAGAATTCCGATAATGACATTAAGGCGGCTCCTTCTTATCTCACTCAAATCGATCAAGGTGTCATCCTTATTGGTTCTCTTGTCAAATCAGCCTCAAATCCCGACCATCACGGCGTCCCAACTATCGATTTGTTACACTGTGATCTTGATACAGAAAGTCCCATTATTGTTTACCGAATTGTCCAGATGCCCTACCCTTCAACTTACGTCGAATTTTGCACTCCTACCTTCAAAACTATCCATCTCACCGAAAGGTGCCAATTTGTATAGTGAATTATCTTATTCTCATAGCAATCTCTTGTTTTTGGGACATAGTGAAGCTGATTATCTTTATGCTATAGATCTTGAAAATGGTTTCTTTTTCTTTAAGAAAAATCTCTCTAACCCCTCAAAATAGGCGCATCAGGACCACAGAGATTGGATTTAGGAGGCCATATGGCACGTGGATTTTCAGTGTTAAAGTTGAGATTGGTTCATGAAGAAGGAAGACCCCTTTCTGATCAAAATGATCCAATCGCTCATTTGCCCAACCTTCCTCGTGTTCTGGCCCTTGATTCAAGCGGCGAGCTTCATCAATTTAGATTTTCTACTTCAAGATTATTACCTGGAGATTCCTCTTTGCCCTCTGAGCCATTGAAACTTGAAAAATTTAGAGCTTTGGAAGTTCAACCTACTGTTTATATCAAGCATTTGTTCAACGAACCTTCAATGTTCACAATTGTTAATGATGAAGAGGAAGAAGAAGAGAATATTTTATCAAGAAGGAATAATGTTCGAAGCCCAAGCCCTGAACAATTCATCAGTCCTGAACGTAAAAATAAGAGTGAAAAACCCGAAATCCCCTCGTTCAACAACAAGTAAAGTCTTTAGGTTTTTCAATACCCCTAATTGTTAGCGAACAAGCAAGAGAGGATCAAGCGACTTTATGGAGACGCCAACAATTTGAAACTCCAAGCTTTGAAGGTTCACCAATAAATCTTGGCCTTTCTAAAGGAAACAATATTCTTTCGGGTTTCAAAAATGGTCATACTGAAACTCAAAAACTGACACCATCAGTGACAGATTTAAAGTCAAGAGAGCCAAGTATGATTGAAACAACGATCTCAAAAGAAAGAGAAGAGAGAGTTAAGGAATTTGAAAAGAGAATCATTCGTAAGAAGGATATTTTCCAAGGCAACCCTACTGAAGGCTACCAAAGTATTATTTTTCACTTAAGAACCTCTTTCATTTTCAAAATAGACCACATAAAATGTCTCTCGGAAGATGCAAAGGAAGTGATCGAAGCTTCAAAGAAAATCAAGGCAGATATTGCCCAAAGAAATCTTGACAGTCTTCAGAGAATAATTAGAACTCTTAATAAGGGCAATTCTTATTGCGAAACTGCTCTTGATGAAGCTCAAGAAACCTTCAACCAAAAAAATACAGAAACCTCCTCTCAATCTCAAAGTGCCCCCAAGGAAGAGCAAAAATTGAAGAATCTTATTGAGTCATATCAACAAAGATTATCATTGATGAGCAAGAATCTCACACCTTTAGACTTGTTTGTCGATAATAATCAAATGATTTTAAGTGTTGCTCCAACCACCGAAGTCAGAAGAATCGAATGCTCTTCTTCGACTCAAAAGTTGACTTTCTCGAACAATAGTTTTCTTATTTTTAATAGGAAGAGTACCAGTACTGCTGAAAAGAATAAACCAAGTCAATCATTAGGAAGAAAAGGACTGGTGAGCTCATTCCAAATGAGCCTCAAAGAGAAAAAACAATATGAAACCAAGAAGGAATCCACATCCCAGTCACAATCACAATCACAATCACAAACACAGCCATTATTTGATGATGAGCATGAAGAGATGATGGAACAAAAGAATCAAAGAGTTTACGAGAGACAAGAAAGAATAATCAAGACTCTGAATCTTCTCAATTACCTCCTGAATCAGAAGACTACAGTGATTGACAATCTTCAACAAAGCCTTGAGAATATAAGAAAGGATTCCGGTTCTGATAAAAAATCAAAACACAATCGCGGAATTTATTATCACGATAGTTCTGATGAAGAGAATAAAGTTCCTTTAGTTTCCAGAAAGCAGAAATTCCAAACTGCCCCTGCTAATCCCTTTGAGATTACTCTCCAACAACCCAATAAATTCACAGGCAGTCAACATAGAGACCAATTTTTAAAGGACTTATTGACCCATTTATCAACAAGAAATAGCAAACATGAGATGGTTTTATTGAAAAGTTACAGTACTTCAATGGCAAAAACCGATCCAAGCCTCTATAAGTTCGTGGATCATCTTCATTTAGACGAAGAATGTGCTGCTTCTAAAAAGGCAATCAATCAAGGTCTTTCAGATATTCTCACAAAAGCAAGAGAAAAGAAGAGAGAAGATGAAAGAATTGCTGAACAAAAACGTAAAGAGGAAGAAGAAAGACGCAGAAAAGCAGAAGAAGAGGAGCGTAAAAGAAAAGAAGCTGAAGAAAAAAAACGACAAGAAGAAGCAGCCAGGAAAAAAGCTGAAGAAGAAGCTGCCAGAAAGAAAGCTGCTGAAGAAGAAGCTAAAAAGAAAGCAGCAGAAGAAGCTGCCAGAAGAAAAGCTGCTGAAGAAGAGGCTAAGAAAAAGGCCGCTGAACAAGCTACTGCTGCCGCTAATACAGACGCTACTGTAGGCGGTGCACCCCCAGCACAAGGAGGCCAGACTAATGAGCATATTGAAAAGTATATGAAGAATAATTTGGAGATGAGTTCAACAGAAATCGATGCACTTCAAAAAATGAAGAATAAGTTTGCTGGAATAATGGAACAAATGAAGCAAGGCAACATTAATCCAGCCGCTGCAATCTTTATCCTGACGATCCAAAATCTTCATCCTGCATGGGATACTGATAAATTCAAGGCACTATTAACAAATTCACAAAAGAAGTTTGATGCTGTCAAAGTTGCTGCAACTTCTGATAATAAAAAATACGCACATATCAAAGTTACTGGCTTCGATGAGGCCAAAAAATACATCTTACTTGATGGTCAAAGCATGGAAGGCCACACTCTCGATGTCCAAATCAAACTGTCTGAAAAAACCGTTCCAGGAGGTCCTGCTCCTACTCAAGGCCAAGGCCAACAACAGCAGCAAGCCCAAGTCAACCCAACTCCTCAAAAAACTGCCATGGGAGGCATAGGAGGCATGGGTATGGGAGGAATGGGCGGCGGCATGGGCGGCCTTAATTTAGGTGGCAATAAAGGAATGCAACAACAGCAACAAGGGGGAGGAAATATGTTCCAAACTGGTGGCCAAACTCAAAGTACACAAGCTGCTGGAGGCGTTTCCTTTGGCCAATCCGGCGGTATGGGCATGGGAGGCATGGGAACGGGTAATAAACCCACAGGTGTCGCCTTTGGACAAACTGGTGGAATGGGCGGCGGAATGGGAGGTGGCACTGGAGGTGCTACCTTCGGAAAACCTGCATTTGGTTCTGTAGGAGGTGGACAGGCAGGAGGTCTTGGAGGAAGACCTGCTTTTGGACAAACAGGAGGAATGATGGGACAAGGACAAAGTCAAGGCCAGGGAATGAAGACTGGAGGTGGATTTGGAGCTGGAGCTGGAACAGGAACCACAGGCGGAGGAGGATTCATGGGATTCCAAGGTAAAAGTTTTTTTGAGAATAGAGAGGTTAATAAAATTTTTAGGAGCTGTACAACAAAATAAACCAGCTGGTGGCGTGAGCTTTGGTACCTCTGGAGGTGGTACAGGCACATTTGGAGGATCCTCTGCAATGTTTGGTGCAGCAAGAAAATAATAGAATAGAATTTGTTTTGTAAATAGATAGAGAATAGTGTGTATGAGGCAGGGAAAAAGAATGACTGCTTTTTATTAAAGGTATTAATATAAAAGTTTATTGAATTGAACCGAACAAAAAATTCACTTTTCTGAAGAGTTTCCTTTGATCTCAATTCAAAACAATTTTTTTTTTAAATTCAATCTGAAAAAAATGTCAAATAACTTTTTCCCAAAAAAAAAAATTACAAGACAAAATTTTTGATTATTACTGTTTGATTATTATTATTATTTGAGTCCTCAGACTCGGCAATCCAAACAACATACATTATATGAACGCCTATTGGTATATATAAATTTCTATTTAATTACTAGAGATGTTAGGTCCAGACAAGAAAGTTATATAATTTATAGATTTTACTTTGAAAATAAATGGTATTTTATGAATTCATATAACAGTTATGCTTCGCGTTTTTTTCTTTCATCTCGATGGCTGCCTATTACAATCTTTGCGCTCAGTATCAGTTACGTTGTTGACCCTTTTGTTTGATGATATAGATATTTATACCTTATTTCTTTTTCTTTTTAATTATTTGTTTTGTTTTTTGATTTTTGTGATAATTTATTTATTTTTCTTTGCGTTAAGGTTATTATTTTACTTTGAGTTCAAATATTCCTTTAGTTTGTCTAAGTTAGGCTGTAGTAAATTATTTACATAATTCATTATATCTGTACGGGTCAATTTGGTTTTTTTGCTTTGCTTTGATTTCTGATACTTTAGCATT
>Ga0182738_1004722_pt1 | contig 14917 bp, 8 predicted proteins | sample eDN5th30CBELigMG_FD_128876 | JGI IMG/M metagenome (GOLD analysis project Ga0182738, IMG submission 128876) | Enriched Miracle-Growth compost microbial communities from Emeryville, California, USA - eDNA 5th pass 30_C BE-Lig MG (version 2)... ... | reverse complement strand
TGGGTCTCTCGCAATCTCACTCCAATGGCGGTGGTGCTCAAGTACACCTGCAATCAGTGCCGCCGTCGCCGCGTCTTTATCGTGCTGCACCGCGACTCCTGGAGCGCGCATGACTGAAGTCGTAGCAGATGCTGTTGTCGTTGTAGACGGTGGCGCCTGAGTTATCACTGGTGCTGTAGGACTTGCCTCACTAGTATTGGGCGCGAGCGACTGGTGCTTGAAGACAGCACGATCCTGCTCCGGAGAATCTGCAGGCTCGATCATGTGTTGTGCGGCCACATTTACAAGTGCAGGCGCAGATGCAGGAACAGGCACATCCAGAGGTACAGCCGTAGGTACACTCACAGAAGCAGGCACTATCATGCTGCTCGGTGGAGATCTCGCTCGCTTTTGCCTAGTCGAAAACAATGATTCGATTTTGCTAGCAAGCTGATGCCGCATCGATTGGATGTCGGAATTGGAAACCTCAAAGTTCCACCCTTGCATGGGCTGCAAGTACCAAATCAGCGCTAAGGTTGAAACTAGCTAAACGTACCACTTTTGCTCTGTCCAGCAGCACGATTTGCTGAATAAAATGCATCATGTACATGCCACAGTCCACCGATGCAGCCGGTTGCTGCGGAACAGACAAAGAAACGACTCTGATCTTGTTTAACTCTAGCTGAATGTCCGGATGCGTGTCTTGCATATAGGCCTGAAGCCACCTAGACGGAGTTACGTTTTACATACATGCACCTAGCTGCAGATGGAAATATACGGGACGTACATTTTGCATACACGCGCCATGTAGGGATGTTTTTCATGATACAAAGAGCCACATGAGTCCAGGATATAGCACACAGGTGCTGAACTTCCTGGACATAGCAAGTTGCAGAGGCCGGCAAGCACGACGAGAACCCAGTGATCGCTTCAAGGTTAGTATACGTTAATTATGCATGTTAAAGTATGAATGTCAAGATATACAGTCACGTACTGTAGTAGGTTTACTGGTACAAGAAGAAAGCGACTGTCAACCAGGTCGAGCTTGCGTTGCCACTTTCGTACGTCTTCGTAGCACAACTCATTGGAATACTGTTGGAAAAAGAAAGAATTCATGATATGGACGGCGTTCGCCTGTGTGGCCTGGAATTCCGGTTCAGCTTTCAAGAGACTGCACATGCATATCAAAAAGAAGCCATGCATTCATACACATACCTGATGAACTCATTGATTGCAGCGTCGTTGATGAATGCCTTAGGCTTCCGCAGCCTGCCAGTACATTCATTGACCTCGTCGGGTTGGATCGAAGGTTCATAATTGACACTAACTGGCGCTTGCAGTGAGTGCAAAAGTACTGATGGTGTTTCTGTTGCGGCAGCAACTGGTGGGATCAACGGTGTTTGAGCTGCAGTTTTATCAGCATTGCTGGCAGTAGGCTGACTGGCGCGTTGGGACGGTTTCTCTTCCTGTACCAACCAAGTTGGCTGTTCTACCCTGGGGTTTGGCTTGCGACGACGCAGCACTGGCTCGTCGAGATCCTGATCGTTTGCTATGGGCACAAACCGGCTTGGTGAGAAGGGACGTTCTTGGATCGCCGTGTGTTGTTGCACCTCTGGCAGTATGGCGGAACCGGGAATGGGGTAATGTGATGTGGGTCTTCCTGGTGGCACGATTGGGACAGATATGCTTTGCTGGTTCACAACTGGATCTGTGGCCTTTGTTGTGGCTGACGTCAGGATCTGCGACGCAGACCGAGATCGCTGGCTTACACTAGCACTGCTTCGATGACGCTGAAAGAACTCGGAGATAGGCTTGCTCGAAACTGGACGGACGGGCGATACCGCGACAGTAGCTTGAAGAGGTGCACGTTGCTCAACAGACAATATCTGGGAAGAATGCTCGGGCGCCGTGTTAGCTGTTTCAGGGTCTGGTGCTGGTGCTGGTGTTGGAGACTCTGGCCGTGACTGGTGTGATGATGATGATGATGATGATGATGATGATGATGATGATGATGATGATGAATGCAACTGTAGTGCTGATTGTGCAGAGCCAGGTGCGGTCTGGGCGATGGCAGGAGCATGATCAGACTGCTGCGAGATACGCTCACCCAGGTAACCCAACTGAGTCAATGGTGGCATCACCAGGTCTATGCCGAAATCATCTTCATTTTGATCCTCGTCGTTCTCAGAATCCTCTGTTTTCTGTCCCAAAGTGGCTGTTGGTGCTGGGGGAAGCGCACCACCGTGTGCATGTGCGGCTGGTTGTACCGCATTCGTGTACCATTGCGTGAACGGCTCATTGGTGGGCAGTGCAGGGCGGTTGGCCAGCCGATACAGGATCAATGCATCGCGAACATGCAGCCTGGAGAGCTTGTAGGCGGCTTCGTAGGCTGACACAAACGCAAAATCGTTCGCGGCAGAATGCCACTCGTGGAGCACAGACTCAGCAATGCGGCTGCTGGCAACGTTTTGTCCGCTGGCTGGTCCTGTTGTGAATGCTGTCTGGAGCTGCTCGGCGCTTGCAAGTGTCTTTCGGTTTGCTTTGGTGACGGTGCAATTGTTCCTGAAAAATTCACGCAGTTTGTCGTTGCTGTACAAGCGCACTAGGATATCATTCTCCACCTTGCAAATGGACGGTAGGCGCAAATCTGTACTGGCTTGCTCCCAACTAGTGCCGTTTCTACGCTGACACAAGAACATGGCCAGCAAGACGTCTACTGTTTCAGGGCGATGGCCTGGTTCGAATCGATCCACCACTGTCATCTTCTGAATCAGCTGGTTGGCAGCCTGTTGCTCGCCCGTAGGTTCGCCGTCCTGTTGCAGGATGTGCCACTGCAGCCGCCGGAAGGTTGTTCTCTTGTTTCGCCAGAAGGAGAACTGTGACTGTGTTTTGCTGTGCCAAGGAGCCACGTCTATGTCTCGCCGCTGTGTTTCGGCGGCCAGCAAAAGCGCACGTTCGTTTGGCTGGGCAATACTGTACCAGTGGGCCAGTGCTGCACTGTTTGCTACGGACTGAGTGACCAGATACAACTTTACCAGCACCGGCCGAAACTCCTTGGGCAGCTCGCATATTTTCGGTGGGTTGGCGATCAACTCTGGATCGAACAGGTCACGCAGCACGTTCACATCAGTCTCCGGCTCTGCGCTCTTGCTCATGAACTCCGGAGCAGCCGCGGCCCAATAGTTGGCTGTGAGCTGCACGGGCAGTGGTATGCCAGGCGCCTGTCTCGCAACTCGTTCAGCCACGGCGTGCTCGTAGTCATCCACTAGCTGCTGGACAAAAGCGTTCAAGGTCAGCCTGTCTGCTTCCAGGCGGCGAACACTGTCCCACGCACTAACCAGACCAGGGCGATGCTGCGGCTGTGTGACGGCTGCTGCTCGCATCCAGAAATAACGCGACATGTCGGACTCGATGAAGCCGTTCAAGCGTAAGCTAGACACGTCGTCGGACAATGTACCTGGGCTCCACTGTGGCAAATTTGTGCGCAGCATGTTTGAAACAAGGGACGGATACTTCCTGATCGGGGCTGGTACCAAGTGCTGTTGATGTGGCTGAACTGGCAAAAGCAGCTGCAAATGGTTGGAAATCAACGGGGTGGCCATTCTGGAGCTACCGCGAAGCAGTAACGAGCGGACCACGTCGTGAAATGCCCACATGACTGCAAACTCTGCATGAGGGATGCACACCACGGGATGTCTGAGCAAAGTTTGCAACTTGTTCAGCAACGGTTCGTGGTACAGTGAGTCGATAGTTCTGCTGAGATTAGCGTACTGGAGTGAAGGCACCACGATGGACACGCCGGTGCGTGCGGACAGTGAACCCAGGGATGGCAACGCGCAAGTGTTGACCAGGCTCCAGACAGCCTGTACCCAGTCTTGCGTGTTGAATCCGCGCTCTTGCCTGTACCCGTTAGACTGCTCTCCCAGTCGCTTCAGGCGAGCCAGCATTGTCTTTCTCTCGGTCTCCAGTTTGTTCATGCTTGCTCTGACAGAGTCGCTCGCCGTGGTGCTGCTCAGCTTACGCGGGCCACCAGCAGCACGCACCGTTGTGATCTCGGCATCTGACAGCGCCATGCCCGCCAGCGTGTGCTTCTCGAATGGCGTCTTCTTGTCGGTGTGAATCCAGCGCTCCACGCCTGCTTGGTAGTTGCGCTGGTGAGCGAACAACCCCGAACTGAACGTACTGTACACACCGGCACAGTCAGCAATGCAGTTCGTATGGTATCGAGCCACTGTGTCGGCACCGCGCGACTGGCTCACGGAGAAGAGCGTTGGCAGCAGTACTGTCATGGGCACAGGCATCTGGGCAGAGTCGATGGCGGTAGTGACAACAGCAGCATCCACGTGCAGTTTGGCTGTGCCCGAGTCGCGGTGTCCGAAGAAATCATCCAGCTGCTGAAACCACGAGGCGAAGCCGACCGGCGAAGATGGAACTTGCAAGGCTGCCTTGTTGCCCTTCATGTCCACAAAGCCCAGCATGGTGTGTAGCGCCGTGTGATTGCTGTGCTGCGTTACATTATGCAGCTCATCCAGCATTGCGCGTAGCAGTGGCGCGGGTAAGTCGATAGTACAACCTTCTGTGACGGTACCAGCCATCTGACTCAGGCTGCGCGGCAGTAGCTGAGACGCGAGCCGGCATACATCGGGATCGGGATGCTGGGCCAGGTTACTGATGACTGTCTCCAGTGCCTGACGATAGGCGTCTCGCAAGGACTTGTTTGGTGCCGTGGACGGCTGATACAGAGCGGCATCTTCGACCATATGCATCTCCTGGGCTACATACAATGCGTCGGCAAAGTGTGTGTCCACAGACAGTGACGGGAAAACAAAGTACAATGTTGCGGTGGCCTTGGAGCCGACTCCAAATGGGGTACCAATGGTTCCGAAGCGAAAGCTCACCATGTTGGACAGGCGTCGGGACTCTCCATCCACGACGATGCGCTGCTTAGAATCGAACAGGTTCCTGCTGCCAGAGTCGCACACAGGCAGCCAGCATGCGCCGTTTATTTGAATATTGGCCATGTCCCGTAGTGTCCCTTGAAAGCCGATGTAATCGATATCGTACGCAGATGTTAAGCGCATAGTTTGGATGTTGCTTTGGTCGCTTTGGAGCATGCTCAGACGAGTGTTACTCGTGTAGAAAGCGGTGCGATCAGGACCGGTGTTACTGCCGTAGGCCTGCTGCACATATTGCGGCAGTGTGACAACAGGGCCATCGTGTCTCCGATCTGCATGCTGCAAAGCCGTGCAGGTGTCATGTGCGCGCTGCGCGGAGAAGCTTGGATGTGTTTGCTGCTGCTGCTGCTGCTGCTGTTGTTGTTGTTGTTGTTGTTGTTGTTGTTGTTGTTGTTGTTGTTGTTGCTGGTCCTGTTCCTGAGGATCAGGCTCGTACGCTTCATCTGGAGTTGGAAGTTCTCTGTCCATTCTACCGGGAATCATTTGCTCATCGTCATTGTTTTGGGATCTACCAGCACGTGCACGTCGACCACGAGCACGAGCACGAGCACGACCACGAGCACGACCACGACCACGACCACGACCACGACCACGATCGCGACTTTGATGTGGTAGCCGCCTGTTCCGCTGTTGCTGTTCTTGAGCGGGATCTAAGTCGGATCCTTCTGTTCCGTTCTCCTCGTCGTCATTGTTCTCTCCTTGTTCTTGTTCTTGTTCTTGTTCTTGTTCTTGTTCTTGTTCTTGTTCCACATCCTCGAAATCTTCGTCACTGTCGTCCTCGTCGCTGTCGTTAGCGATTTCCGAGGGAGGCTGGCCCGCTGATGGGGCTCTCGCCTGACTGCGTGTCACTCGGCGCGGAGGTTGTTGCTGCCTGACAATATTGGAATCGTGCTCATCCGAAGGCAGTGCATTCACACGTTCGCCCCACTCCACATGATTGGCAGGAGTACACTCAGTGGGCCTATCGAGTAGCTGCCTACCATCCCAACATTTCTGTAGATCCTAGTGAGCATACACCCAATGTAAATCGTGTATAAGTAGACCTACCTTGGCTTGCAATGGAAAGAGAAAGAAGCCTGCTGCCAAAGCGTACAGGTCCACAGGAACCGGAGCTGTTTCTGGTGTGTGTGGAGTGGTGAACTTGGATGGCAATAACCACAGGTGCGAATGCGGCTCTGGGAGGCGCGTTGCGCCTCCGGCTTGCAGCATGCCGCTGGTGCCTGTGGAAGGCAGCACAAAGACTGCAGCACGAGCACCACGAGCATCGGCCAGCAAAGTGAGTAGCCACAGAGAAGCCCAGCTGCGACGGTCGCGGCATACTTGCAAGAAGTCGTCCACACTGATGTGAAGACTGTCCTGAATTGTTTGCGGTATCGTCGAACAGAACAGGCCGGGTTCGCGTTCGTACGATACCAGTATCTGAATGCAGTTCATCAGCTCGCTCATTATTGCGCAGTGGACGTACATCTATCAAATCCTGAAACTCGTGCGAAGACGGCTGTGGCATAGGGGCTAAGGTTGAAAGCTGTGCTGCGGAGTCTGCCAACAGCAGCGCAGCCACCGTTGGATGCACGTCTTTAGCAGGGCGAATGCCGTTGGTGCACAGGGCCATTTCATTGCAACTCTGGAGTGCGGACATATCTTTATGGAGCAGCTGGTCCAATTCACTCTGGCCAAGATGCATGGCCTGTAATGAATGCTTAATGTGTTGATTGCAGAAGCATAACGTAGCGATGTTGTCTAGCCCAAACACGTGAGTCTTCTTCCATGCAAAGCGAAACAGGCACATACCGGACATTGTATTCGATCACGCAGGAAATATGATGAGCACACAATGCTGGTCAAGTCGTTGGTGCTTCAACGACATGCACCCGCGAAAAACACCTAACTCACCCGCCATTTGAATGCTCCCAACAGTCATCCTCAGGGTTAGGGCCATTCTATGCGGCTGGCCTTTGCATGCGCGTATACTGACAATTAACGCTCTGCTCATTCAATTTGCTAATTCAAAAATTTAAGGGCAGCAGTTGTCTAATCGCGACCAGAGCTAGCTAGCTGATAGCAAAACACGTGTTCAATGGTGTCAGCAGTGTGCGTCAACGACAGATGGACGCCAATTGTGGCAGCTTAACCCACCTGCAAACGACTACAGAGGCTTATGCAGTATAGCAGTCCATGTTTCACTGCCTGGCCACTCGGGGCATGTTACCGTAGTATGTTACTGAAATCTGACTTGTCGAAATCATGTGATGGAAGGTTTGTAAAGTCTCAAGTACGTTTCGAGTTCCCAATCTAGCTCAAGTGTTTAAAGTTGTGTCTCTCAAGTGAGGATGGAGTTGAGCGCGTGTATCGTAACTATTGCATGAACGTTATCAGAGACAGAAAAAGCACTTTTATTTCATTAATTCTGTTAATAATTCCGCTCAGCACCGCGCGAACCGATCAAATCCTGATTGCGGATGATTTTATTTTCTGCCGTGGCTTCTATTGTATGTAGAATAAAACTTCATGTATGTAACTTGTACAGCTTCAAACTTACACTCCAAACTCCAAACTTCTATCTACAACTCCGGTCATGCACAACTCTGCATGGTCTTCAGCAGAAGCTTCCTATATACTTAGCATAATACGGAGGTGATCTAGAGTGCCAGATTTCAGTGATACTACGGTATTCAATGGAGCTGTTCATATCATTACGTGTGAAAACAGCATGCATACTCGAGAAAGCTGTGATATAAGCAGTATTTATTAACAGTACAGCAGTAGTAGTAGTAGTAGTTCTTCAATGCACATTTCTTTTGCGCCTTTTAGATGTGGGTTGGACCGTCAGCGCCTGCTTGCGTTGATCTACAAAAGATTTGAGTAGATCAACAGGAACTGCACTCTCCGCCACCCAGCACATGTCCCATGCGGGCCTTATCTTGAGACTAACTAAGTAGATTCGTTTCTTGTCTACTTCCACAACCGACTCAACAGAAGCGATGTGCTCCGGAACCACATCATTTCTAACGGCACGCTCATACTCGGCTTTCTGTCGTTGTGTCTTCAGTACTGGTCCAATGCGCCCCTGCAATCGGCTCCAAGTGAACATCGTCGCTGCAGGCGGAGCTGACTTGAGCGCAGCCACGTTGCAAAGAGTCTGCAATGATGCAATGTTGGGAGGGAACGGACTCGTGCCAGAGCGTTTGTTTTCTATGAGCTCACCGACAGCACTCGAGGCCGCATGGCACAAATGCCGTGAAACGGATATCTTTAGCGGGGGATGCATAGTCGACTCCTGCAAGTACACAAGGCAAGGCCATTTAACATCCCATAGTGGTTCACCTGCCTCTGCACACAACTTGGAGACAAGCGTCACCAATGATGTGGTGCTGCGGCTATCCAGGCTGCAGGTTGCAGCCAAGAAACCACACCAAAACTTCATTAGTAAGTGAACCAACCTTCAAAGCTTCAAAGCACACTCACATACCTCTGCGCAGTTGAGAATGCTCCGTAATATAGTCTTGCTGCACCTCATAAGGCGAGTGACATGTATGGGGTCGCATGAAGAGATCGCGTGCGGAACATGTTGGAGCAAGAACAGCAGAATGGTGAGTAATACGGTGTCTGTTTCGACGATCTGATGGAAATCTACTCGTTTTGGCTGTAGCGCACGAGGAGGCGTGCATGTATTCAATGGATCCATGAAAATGCGAGAGGAGTGCAGTAAAAAGCTAGGAAAGCGTGTCGCGTGCAAAGTCGGATTCGGCTAATTGTTTGAACCACAGCCCCGGTCCGTCATCTATATCAATTAGCGAACAGTTTTTAAAGATCTTTAAAAACCGTTCGCTAATTAATTTAACTCAGACTGAAATATAACTATATCCTGTAAGCGTTTTTTGGGTAGTACTGCACAGCATAGACAAAGAACCATTCAGACGTGGAGGAACATCAGCTAGCATATATGAAGCCAGAAAATAGTGTTCATTCGAGATATGTGGAATACTTGGAGAAATATCAGGCTATATTCAGGAGATGGAGCGAACAACGACAAGATGGCCTGTTTGGCGCCCCCGATATCGATTGCACAATTATTCGCGAGAAAGCTGCAGACTATGTGATGACAGACATTCCGACCATGGAGCAAGAATCCGAAACACTTCAACGTCTGGAAGCCACTTGGTTGGTATGTGAGCAGTTTTTTAAGTTGACGCGCTCATGTTGCTTTGTATAGGTGAGCGCAGAACCTATCCGTGTTGCGCGCCAGAAACTCGTCGTCGGGCTGCATAACCCGTTCGCATACCGCGAGGCGACTTACCAGAAGGCCATCAAGCTGGCTGCTCACATAGCAGCGAATGGTGGCTGGAGAGACAGCGCAAGCCAACCAGGGTACGGGGTGTACATGAAGAATGCAGATAATACCACAAGCGATCGGGTACTGTACGTATAATATATATATGCATGTGCATGTACAATTGCTAATACAGTCCCAGGGTTGTAGACCTGCAACACAGACTGCTAGCCATTGGGCTGGCCACGACGCTCAAACTGGACGATTTCTTTGGAGCCGATAACAACTCACCACCATCAACTCTCCAGGTATATGTTTGTAAGCCAGATACGCCAAGGTTCGTGTTACACAAGTTGAGTGTCTGTACGTGTGTGGCATCTGTACATTATGTTCATTAACGCTCTGTATATAGATCGCGCCTATGATCAGCAGGCACAAATTCAAATGAGCACGTTCCACAGGATACTGTCTGCCACATTACAGCTAAAGAGCGCTGCACGCCTAATGCACCACTCTGGAAAGGAAAATGAAATGAAGGAGACTGCAACGAAGCTGATTAACGCTTCACTGGGTTCTTTACTGTCAAAGGGCCAAGGGCAGCGCGAGCGATCGGATCTGCTGGGAAAGTACAGATGGATTGCACTGGAATATCCTAAGAAGGCACTTAGCATTCTACGGTATGAGCGCTGCATGGGTGTATCGTGTGTACGAAAGTTACATTAACTGCGTGCAGCAAAGACAGTGAGCAATCGCCGCCAAAATGGAATATGAACATCGCCTATCGTTCTGAGTTCAGACGGCGAAAGCCCGATACTCTGAACCAAAAAAACTTGATCTTCAGCATCTTGACCCAAGAGCAGCTTACGGAAGCCCTAGATGAGGTATGTAAATGTATCGCAATATCACTGTGCTGCTCACGCTGGCTGGCAGTTTTTTGAGGAAGCAAACACAATGCACAGCGCTGGAAAGGTTCCGGACTTGAATGTTATTAGCTGGCGAGTTCGTTGCAAGCGCGCACTGATGGCATTCGGAGAACATAACATCAATGCCTATGGCTCATTCATGACTGAGGAGAGCAAGAAGCAAGCTCTGAAGTATATTGCCTTTACAGTGCACTCATATGTGTCTGACAACTGGAAGGACTTTGTGGAGCAAGGGGACGAGTACGTTGAACCAGCTTGAAATTGATCTAACGCATGCCTGGTATAGTGATAAGGATTGGGTGTTCAACTGCAGCGACTGTCGCAGAAGTCTTCATATGCTGATCCAAGACAGGATAATCGCCCAGTACCAAGTGCAATCATTTTGGCAGCAACCACGCTTACCCCAACAAGGTATATCTTGCTTATATACGGCATATATGTTTCTGATTAGACAGAATCCCAACAGACTCAGGAATCTGTTTCCAGCTCGGCCAGGAATGATGGTGCCGATGCCCTGGTGGAGATTGGCAGAAAGAACGCTTCTGCAGCCAGCCCAGTTCCACCTACACGGCGCCGTGCGGTCACTCCAGAACGCACATCGACAAAGAGACAGAAGCCAATCTCACATGAGCCAGACGATAGTACGCCAAAGAGGAAGGCCGTATTACACACTTCTCCGACTAAACAAACGGCAACATCAACCACAAAAGTACAGGCAACTTCGCGCACAGTTCGGCAAACACAAGGCTTGAAGTCAGGTATACATGCACACATCTCCCACTGCATGGTTAATTGGCAGATATACTGACTATACACAGCTGTTGCAAAAGGCATCCAGCTCCCTGATGATTGGTTTACCCCGAAATGGCTGTTGCAGCTTGTGCGCCAGTACTTCGCCAAAGGTGGCTTCGACCAAAGCATTGGTTTGGATCCATGCTCACACAAGTCGGAACAGATCGCCAATGTTGCATGGGGGCCAACCGACAACGGACTGGAGCGTGAGTGGGCCGGTGTTGACACTGTGTACGTAAATCCACCGTTCAGTAGCATACAGGATTGGATGAAGAAGCTCAGCGAGAGCATGAAGGCAAAGAGCGGTCCTGCATTGGGGTTGGCCTTAGTACCAAGCTTCTGCATGAACGCCTCGTGGTGCATTGATCTGATCACCTCGCATGCTTATGCTGTCCTGCGGAAGAATGTCACCTGTAAGACTGAGGTTAGCTCGTCTTCGGGATCGTCAGGAGAGGACAGCGACTCCGGCGTGCGGCCTGGAAAACGTGTTCATGTTGCGGACCCCTCCTGCATTCTAATCGTAATGGTGAACCAGGATATCGCAGGTGAGGATGAGGACAAAAAGCAATACTGGAGAATTCTTGCCGATGTGTTTGGAGAGGAAGCTACTGTATTTGAGCCTGCCAAGTGCGTGAAGGTAAGTAACTAATTAGAAGAGCTGTGCTTTTGTAGCTACAGCATAGGGTGGGTAATGTGCCAATGATATATATGTAGATAAACACACTGTATGCATTACAGAAACAAGAACAGTGTTTTTACTGATATATACTTCACGATATAGCTGTCTAAATCCGACCCATGTGCACGCATTCGCGCTTAATTCTGTTTGCATTCCCAGAGGAATGGGTGTTGCAGACATTCAGCGGCTGAAATTCTGGTAGCCGGGTCCAGTAGCAATAATCTCCTCAACAAATCTAGAGCCTCGGTGCTTCCCTTTCCGGCACACAGCTTTCGCCATTGTTGTACAGTTTGTGGTTGCTCACAGTGGTTCACCTGCTGCATGTTATTCCAAACCTGAGCGTGAGCTGTCAGAGAAGCCCAGTTGGACGAACCGATGATGCTGCAAACAAACTGTACTTCATCGACAATTGTCTTGGTTACCACTGCAGAGCCTTTGAGCAGGCCGTACAAGATAATGCCAACTGACCACATGTCGGACGCGCTGTTCGGTCTGACCAAATTTCCAAGTATCTCAGGCGCTCTGTATCCAGCAGTACCAGGTCCGGGAGACGGTGCCAGCGGGTTGCGTGCAGCAAACTGAGTGCGTGTTGAGGATCCAACATGTGTTGATAGTCCGAAATCAGCTACAAATAGCTTCCCAGTTCGTCTGGACACCAAAATGTTGTCTGGTTTAATGTCTGCGTGAACAATGCCGTTCTCGTGAAGATCACGTAACACGTGGCAGAGCTGACGTAGGTAAGGTCGAGTGCGCCGCCGCGTACAGCACTCGTTGAAGCGCATGCGCTCAATCAAGGGAAGTATTAGTGTCACATAGTTGGCATCCACGTCGTAGTCGTACAAGGGTATGACGCTGGACGATACCGCTGCTGCTTTGCGATGCATTTGTAGCTCGCGATAGCCTTTTGACTTGGAAACTCTCTTTGCGACGTAAGGCTTCGGTTTCCAGACGAATGTTACTGTCCCGTCCCTGCGTTGCAAGACATGCGTTTGTAAGTCACTGCGTTCGCCAGGGTTGTTCGCGTTCTTAACCCGTTGAAAGCACCGCTGGCAGATACTGCTGCTCTCAATGAAAGAGGTGGTTGGTTCCATGTGATGACAGCGCGAACAGTACCGAAACTGCATTATCTCTGCTCCGCAGCTGCAAGAGTTGCGTCGATGAACTCTACACCAAACATGGGTGGTTATTCGGCAGTCATCACAGAAGAATGTATAGTGAGGGCGTTTGCCCATTATTTCTCTCCGTTCGCAACTTGCGCATTGCTGCTCGAAAGGCTCATGTCGTGTTGAATAGGAACATATATACATGTTTGCCACGAGCGTGTCCCTGTTTGAATAATATCTACCTGGCTAGCTGAAGATTGATTGTATCCACCTCCTATACTACCTCTTAGCTGGTCTGCTGCGTGCAGCCGCTGGCCAGCTAAATTAGCTAGCTGGCTCAGACTCGTGTCTGGGTTAAATTAGTTAGAGAACAGTCTTTGAAGATCTTTAAAAACGGTTCGCTAATTGATATAGATGACGGACCGGGGGCCATGCAGTCACCGCTATATCAATGAATGCAATTCAGTTGCTGCATGTAGATGCAGTCTCATTCGATCAGATTAACGGCATGGCGACACTAACACCCACCATTGATGAGTTCTCGCAAAAATCGTGGTGGTCAGAGAGGGTGCTCGAATATCAGCAGTCATGTGGTGCATTTCTGGTGCAAGTTCCGGAACCTCTCAACTCGCAGCTGCGAAAGACGTTTCAAGCACAAGCGGAGGGGTTTCAAGCGCGCAGTGAGCGTATTCAGGTCACTGCGCTGGATGGCGATGAAGGCGTATTCAAAGTAGAACGCCGGGCAACTGAGGTCAAGATTCTCTGTGGTATGTGTGTTTTGCTCTGGTAATTTGCGCGTGTTGACTCTGCATGCAGATGAAGTGCTGAAAGGCGAAGTCCAGCACTCCAATCACTTGCCCCCATATGTGACATCGCCTGTCGTACTTGCTGCACACCGCAAACTGTACGCTGCCGACCTCAATATTGACGAGGTACCTCCAGGAGTAAGGGTACGTGTATAGTGATCATGGTGTGTTGTTTGACCTGTCAGACCTTTGCTTCCGAGTTACCAGAGCACTTGCACCCGCTCGGCAACTGGGATTTGCTTCGGTGGCACAGGCCAGTTGTAGAGGGCTTGTCCACGCCGTACGTGTACGTAGGTCGAGCGGATACAGTTTTTCCAGGGCACTTGGAGCACAATTTGTTGTGCTCGTTCAATATTAATATCGGGCCCGGCAGCAAGACGTGGATCGCGATCCCCTACCGAGAAGTGCACCGACTAGAATGCGTTCTGCACGCTCGAGAGCTGTGCCTTGCAGGAAGAAATATCGTGTTGTCAGAGGACTTTCTTCAGAAAAACGACATTCCCTATCAGGTGCTGCACCAACGCCCAGGTGTGTAACTTCTTGCGACTGTGTGTGATGAAGTTTGTATCTAGGTTACGTTGTATTCGTCGTGAATGCCGTTCATTTTGGGGTGAACGACAATTGTGTGGCAATAGCCTGGAATCTGTTGCCACCGTTAGCTCAAGTGGTGGAGGAAGTTCGCAGCGAGGAGTTGCGTATTCGTGCGCACAACCAAGAGCATCCTACCTGCAAATATCTAGGCGCAATTAACCTGGCGTGTATCACCGTACAAGCGTTACAGGTCAGCACCAGGACTGAAGAGATTCGAGCGTGCGTAGACGATACTCTGAAGTGGGTTAGGGACTATGTGGACACAATGAAAAAGTATGATGGTTCAACTGACTGGGAGATTCTTGAGGCGAATATGCACGTTTGCCCGCGGTGCGACATGCAGGCATATCCCGCCTTGAACGAATCGTCAAAGTGCCATTACTGCTGGACGAAGGGCCCGCAAAAGATTATTTGCTCTTTGTCGCTCGAAGGTATGCGGTTATTAAATGTTGTGCATGTTTGGCTCATTAGTTTGAACAGATGCAAACGCGTTGATTACGAACATTCAGGCGAAATATCTCCAGCAAAAGATCGACAAGGCACATTAATTAGGCACAATATTCATGTTATAATTTTCAATAAACCGGCTTTACCGACCGATAGAAGTCCAATAGCCTATCAAAGGGTGCCATGCAGATGAACTTCGCGTGCATGTTCGTTCGGGTGCATGTATTATCTGGGTCCCGGCCATCCCACGCATGATGTAAGCAAGAGGTCCGCCAGAAGTGTCACCAATGCTGTACATACCAAGCTGGAGTGTCGGCTTACAATACTTTCTGGGACCCCCGGTGCCCCTACCTTTTATCATCAAATCAGGTA
>Ga0182738_1004721_pt1 | contig 14918 bp, 12 predicted proteins | sample eDN5th30CBELigMG_FD_128876 | JGI IMG/M metagenome (GOLD analysis project Ga0182738, IMG submission 128876) | Enriched Miracle-Growth compost microbial communities from Emeryville, California, USA - eDNA 5th pass 30_C BE-Lig MG (version 2)... ... | reverse complement strand
GCCCCAGGGCGGGCCGGGCATGCCGGAATGGGGCATGATCCCGATGCCCAAGGCGCTGCTGAAGCTGGGGCTGCGCGACATGGTGCGCCTGTCGGACGCGCGCATGTCGGGCACTTCGTTCGGCGCCTGCGTCCTGCATGTCGCGCCGGAATCCTATGTCGGCGGCCCGCTCGCTCTTCTGAAGACCGGCGACCGGGTCGAGCTCGACATTCCGGCGCGCCGGCTCGACATGCTGGTCAGCGACGAGGAGCTCGCGACGCGCCGCGCGGCCTGGGTCGCGCCGCCGCCCCGCTACGGGCGCGGCTATGGCCTGATGTTTTCCAAACATATCGAGCAGGCCGACAAGGGTTGCGACTTCGACTTCCTACGCACCGAATATGGCCGCCCCGTCGACGAGCCGGTCATCTACTAGCGCCTTGAAGAGATCGTGAGCGACATGAGCACCTACATCCTTTCCGACGAGACGCGGGCGAAGCTGTCGAAGATCTCGACCGCATCCGTCGCCAGCGCCCTGTACAAGCGCGGCCTGCGCAACCAGTTCATCCAGGGCGTCAGCCCGGTCCGCTGGAAGGGCCGCAACATGGTCGGCCAGGCCTTCACGCTGCGCTATATCCCGGCGCGCGAAGACCGCAACCCGATGGAGGTCTTCCGCAACCCCGAGCATCCGCAGCGCGTGGCGATGGAGACCTGTCCTCCCGGCCACGTGCTGGTGATGGACAGCCGCAAGGATCCGCGCGCCGCCTCGGCGGGCTCGATCCTGATCACGCGGCTGGCCAGGCGCGGCTGCGCCGGCGTCGTGACCGATGGCGGATTTCGCGACGCCGAGGGCATCGCCCGGCTCGACATGCCCGCCTACCACCAGCGTCCCAGCGCGCCGACCAACCTGACGCTGCATGAGGCGCTCGACATCAACGTGCCGATCGCCTGCGGCGACGCGGCGGTCTTCCCCGGCGACGTGCTGGTCGGCGATGGCGACGGCGTCATGGTCATTCCCGCCCACCTCGCGGATGAGATCGCCAACGAATGCGCCGGCATGGAGCAGTTCGAGGTGTTCGTGCTCGAACAGGTCGAGGCCGGCGCGCCGATCATCGGCCTCTACCCGCCCACTAGCGAAAAGGCGCAGACCGATTACGCCCGGTGGCGCGAGGAGCGCGGCCTGTGAGGGCGAACCGGCGGCACTCCGACCGATTCTCACTCGCCTTGGCGGCTCCGCCATTCGGCGACGGATAGGGTCTTGATGTCGAACTGCTCTCTGGTCGATGCATAAGTGTGTCCGCCCATCCGCCCGATCGCATCCATCTTGATCTGATCGATGTGCAGGCTCTGCGGGTCGACGGCATCCTCGCGCACGAAGACGCCGAGCACTTCGCCCAGGATGATTTCCCGGGCCCGGCCGAGTTCCAGCGTCATGTAGCGCCGGCATTCGAGCGCCGCCGGCGCTTCGACGATGCGGGGGCTTTTCACGTTCAGGCCTGGAACGGTCGTCAGCCCCGCTTCGGCGATCTCGTCGACCTCCGGGCCGAACTTGATCGCGCAGATCTCCATCTGCTGGACCAGGGCCTCGTCGACGATGTGGACCGTGAATTCCCCGGTGTCGCGGATGTTGCGCGACGTGTCCTTGAAGCGCATGTCGTCATAATTCTCGACGCCGATCGCGACGATGGCCGGATCGTGGGTGAGCACGTTGAAGAAGCTGAACGGCCCGGCATTGCGGCGGCCGTCACGGTCGACGGTGCTGACAAAGGCGATCGGGCGGGGAATGACCGTGCCGATCAGCAGCTTGTAGCGCTGGCGCTCGGTCAGTTCGGCAAAGTCGAAATGCACGTGGCCGTGCGAATGAGCATTCATGGCTGGCTCGCCGTCCTGGGAGGCTTCGTCGTCTGTCGCGCGGTGACCGCGGCGGCGTAGCGCGACAGCACGTCGCCAAGGGCTGCCGGCTTCTCGTCGTCGCCACCCAGCAGGGCGCGGCGTTCGACGGCGCCGAGATGGGAATGCATGATCGCCACGGCCCCATCGGCATCCCCCTTCCGCAAGGCGGCGATCAGCGCCGAATGTTCTTCGATCGCGCAATCGGATGAATGCGGCCGGCCGAACACGGCAAGGATCAGCGAGCAGCGCGTGATCAGTTCGCGGAGATATCGCTCCAGCAGGGCGTTGCCGCTCAACTGGGCGAGGCGGAGGTGAAATTCGCCGGCGAGATGGATCGAGACGCGCTCGTCCTGGCGCGCGCGCGCCTCGTCTTCCTGGCGCAGCAGGCTTTCCAGTTCGTCGGCAAAGGATGGTTGCCAGCGCTTCGCGACCAGGCGCACGGCTTCGGCCTCCAGGGCGCGGCGCACCTCGAACACATCGCGCGCCTCGGCCAGCGTCGGCTGCGCCACCGTCGCGGTGCGCTTCGGGTTGGCGTCGACGAGGCCTTCGGCCTCAAGCTTCGCCAGAACGGCGCGCACCAGCGTGCGGCTCATGGCGAACTGCTCGCCGATCACGTCCTCCGGCAGCTTGGTGCCCGGCTTCAGGGCCTGCTCGATGATCGCTTGACGGAGCGCTTCGTGCGCCACTTCGATACGCGGGGAGGGACGCGCCATGGGGAAGACCTCTTGTCCTCGGATTGTCACCCATGCGTACAAGATACGGCTAAGTTAGTATACATAAATTGCCGATTATGGCGCGAAAACAGGCATAATTTCCGCGTCATTTCGGCGCTTCGACGATCCTGTATGCCGAGGAGAAGATCTCCGAGACGGGCGGATGGCCGACGGTCCGTTCCGGATATTTCGCGATCAGGCCCTCGAACTGGCGTTGCGCGCGTGCGCTGTCGGCGGCGAAATCGACATCGGGAAGCATCCGATCCGCCATCACCAGGCGGCCGTCGATGAAGACGCTGTGCACGTCGCGGCCGCTCCCCGTCAGCATCAGCGTCTGGATCGGGTCGATGATCTGGCCGAGATCGGGATTGCCGAGGTCGAACACGGTGATGTCGGCCCGGGCGCCGGGCGCGAGCCGCCCCAGATCCGGCCGGCCCAGCGCATCGGCGCCGCCCAGCGTCGCGGCGTCGAAATAGTCCTCGGAGCGGATGTTGGCGATCTCGCGGTCGAGCACGCGCGAGATCATCATGCCGACCTGCATGTTGAGGATCATGTCGGGCGGCGCCGTGTCGGTCCCGAGCGCCATGCGCAGGCCCATCGCCTTGTGGCTGGCGAAGCTCGCCAGGGCGTCGCCGTGTCGTGCTGCCACCAGCGGGCAATGCACGACCACCGAACCGCGATCGAGGAGGGTTAACAGGTCGTTACCAGGCTCGTCCATATTGCGGGACGGGCTGACATAGGTGCCGTGCGGCAGCAGTGTTCGCGGCGTCAGGAAGTCGAGGCTGTCCAGCCACTCGACCGAGGTCTTGCCATGCAGGCGTCGCACCGTGTCGCGCTCGAAGCGACCCTGGTTGCAATGCAGGCGCACGGGAACGCCGAGGTCGCGCCCGGCATGGGCGGTCTGCCGCAGCAGTTCCGCCGTGCAGGTTTCGATGCGGTCGGGCGCCAGCATCGTGCGGATGCGGCCGTCCGCCTTGCCCTCGAAATCCCGGCAGAAGCGGATGGCGTCGGCAAGGCCCGCGAGGCCGCGCGGCTCGTCGAAATAGAGGCTGATAGCGCCGTCCTCGCCGACGACGGGATTGCCGGTTCGGTAGGCGGGACCAAGATAGACCCTGAGGCCGAGATCGTCGGCGGCCTTGGCGGCGTCGGCGAATTCCGCATAGGTCTCGCCCCATTGCCGGTAGTAGAGCGAAGCAATCGGCATGGCCGTGGTGATGCCGTTGCGGATCAGCCGCGTGAAGGCGTGGCGCTTCTGGAAGGCGAGTTCCTCTGCGTCGTACATCTCGTACGGCCCGCGATCCATATAGCTCTGCGGCCAGGTCCGACCCTTCTGCCAGTCCGGGTGGTTGTCATAGGAGAAGACGGTGGTGTCGAGATCGGACAGGGCGTCGAGATCGATGAAACCGGGGCTGATCAGGGCGTTGCCATAGTCGATCCGGCGGGCGACTTCGCCAGGGAAATCATGGCCGACGAAGATCACGGCGCCGTCTTCAAAGACAATCTCGCCGCCATGCACCAGCGTGTGCCTGCCATCCTCGTGGCCGACGATCCATTTCGCCGAGAGCAGCGTGCGTCCCGTGGAATCCATTCGTGCCGGTCCTTTCAGGTCGCGGAGACGGCCGCGAGGCCGACAAGGGGGGAGGTTCGGGCTGCTGTCAGCGGGAAGTGGCAGGCGATCGCCCGGCCGTCATCGTCCTTCGCCATGGGCGGCGACACCTTTCGGCAAACGTCCTGCGCATAGGGGCAGCGGGGATGGAAGGTGCAGCCGGATGGCGGATCGATCGGGCTCGGCACCTCGCCGGCCAGGGGCTGGCGCGCGCGATTGGGCGCCTCGAGGTCGGGAATGGTGTCGATCAGCAGGCGCGTATAGGGGTGCTGCGGATTGCGGAACAGCATCTCGGTCGGCGCCTGCTCGACGATGCGGCCGAGATACATAACCGCGATCTGGTCGGAGGCGTGGCGCACGACGGCGAGGTTGTGGCTGATCAGCAGGTAGGTGAGACCGAACTCACGCTGCAGGTCCATCATCAGATTGAGGATCTGGGCCTGAACCGAGACGTCGAGCGCCGAGGTCGGCTCGTCGCAGACAAGGAATTCCGGCTCCGTCGCCAAGGCGCGCGCGATCGAGATGCGCTGGCGCTGGCCGCCCGAGAAGGAATGCGGATATTTCTCCCCGTCGCTGCGCGCAAGACCGACGAGGCCGAGCAGTTCCGTGACGCGGGCCTGAACAGCAGCCGCGCCCCGGCGCAGGCCAAGCTCGCGGATCGGCTCGGCGATGATGTCCTTCACCCGCCAGCGCGGATTGAGGCAGGCATAGGGATCCTGAAAGATCATCTGCGCGCGCATGCGGCCATCCCGGCCGGCGCCATGCGCGAAATTCAGTTCGCCGCGTGTCGGACTGTGGAGACCGACGGCGAGCCGCGCGATGGTCGACTTGCCGCAGCCGCTCTCGCCCACGATGGCGAAGGTGCTGCCGCGCGGCACGCGGAAGCTGACGCCGTCGACGGCCTTGAGGATGCGCTTCGGCTTGCGCTCGAGCACGCGGGTCAGCCAGGGGGCCGAGACATCGAACCAGCGCGCGAGGTCCTGCACTTCAAGGGCGGATTGGCTAGACATAGGAATGGCTCTCTCCCGCGCGCCAGCAGGCGACCTGGCTATTGCCGAAGGGCATGAGCTCCGGCCGCTCGTCGCATTTCAGAATCCGCTTGGGACAGCGCGGGGCGAAGGCGCAGCCCGAAGGCACGGCGCCCGGCCGGGGCATGGATCCATCGATCTGCACCAGCCGCTCGCGCCGGCGGTTGAGGCTCGGAATCGAGCCGATCAGGCCGGCGGTATAGACATGCCGGGGCGAGCGCAGCACCTCCTCGATCGGGCCGATTTCGACCAGCCGCCCGGCATACATCACCGCGACGCGGTCGGCCGTGTCGGCAATGACGCCCATATCGTGCGTGACGAGCAGGATGGCGGTGCCGTGCTCGCGGCACATCGTCTTGAGCAGGGCGGTGATCTGCGCCTGGATCGAGACGTCGAGCGCCGTGGTCGGTTCGTCGGCGATGATCAGCTTGGGATCGGCGCAGACCGCCAGTGCGATCACGACGCGCTGCCGCATGCCGCCGGAGAACTGATGCGGATAGTGGTCGATGCGAACCTCGGGCGCGGGGATGCCAACCGCCTTCAGCAGCTCGAGCGCCCGGGCGCGGGCTGCGGCGCGCGACATCGACAGATGCGTGAGGATGGTTTCGGTGATCTGGTCGCCGATGCGCATCAGCGGGTCGAGCGACGTCAGCGGATCCTGGAAGATGGCGGCGATCCGCCTGCCGCGCAGCCTGCGCATCTGGTTGGGCGCCAGATTGTCGATCCGCTTGCCTTCGAAGTTGATCTCGCCTTCCACCACATGGCCGGGCGGGTCGATCAGCCCGATGATGGCGTTGCCCGAGAGCGACTTTCCCGCGCCGGATTCCCCCACCAGCCCCAGGATCTCGCCCGGCGCCATGTTGAAGCTGACGCGGTCGAGCGCGCGTGAACTGCCACGACGGGTGACGAATTCGACGCTCAGTCCGCGCACGGTCAGCAGCGGTGCAACGGGACTTCCGGCGGAGGCCTGGCGCGCGAGCGGCTGGTTCATCATGCCGCCTCGACCAGGGCTTCGCCATCGCGCGCCACGATGCGGCCTCGCTTCACCACCAGCTTGCGCTCGGGCAGCGTGACGACGGCCTCGGTAAGCGTGCGGCCCTCGACCAGAACGAGGTCGGCGAAGTCGCCGATTTCGAGGCCATAATCGGGAAGGTCCATCACCTTGGCGCCACCAAAGGTGCAGACATCCAGCGCCCGCTCGATCTCGACATCGCGGCTCAGATTGTTGCGGTCGGCCAGGATCTGGGCGCGCTGCAGCATGTCGGCATTGCCATAGGGGTTCCAGAGATCGCGCATGCCGTCCGTGCCCGAGCAGAAGGTGATACCGGCGTCGAGGCCCCGGATCAGGGGCGGAACCGGGACGCCCGCCGGCCCTGTCGACATCAGCATGACGCCCGCCGCCGCGATATCCTCCAGCAACTGGCCGATACGAAGATAATCATTCATGCCGAGCGCGAAGGCATGGCTCACGGTCACCTTGCCGGCCAGTCCGTGGGCGCGTGTACGCTCGAGGATCAAGCCGAAGGTGAAGACGCCGAGCTCGCCGGGCTCATGCAGGTGGATGTCGATCGGCTTGGCGTGCTTGACCGCGAGGTCGAACACGACGTCGAGATGGCCCTTCGGGTCGAAATCGATGGCGCAGGGGTCGAGGCCGCCGACGACGTCGGCGCCCTGCCGAAGCGCCTCGTCCATCAGTTCGATCGTGCCCTCGCGGATCATCATGCCGGATTGCGGGAAGGCGACGATCTGCAGGTCCATGACGTCGGCGTAGCGGGCGCGCGTAGCGGCGACTCCCTCGAAGCCGGCGAGGCCATAGGTGGTGTCGATGTCGACATGGCTGCGGATCGCGGTCGTGCCGCGCGCGATCGACATCACCACCTGCCGCGCTGATTGCAGCGCCGGATCGAGGCCGAGCACGCCCTTCATCTCGCGTTCGTTGTCGATCTTGGCGCGGATGCTGGAGGCGACGCGGTTCTCGACCCAGTCCACGCCGAGCAGGGTCTTGTCGAGATGAGTGTGCGCTTCGATCAGGCCGGGCAGGAGCAGCGCGCCGCCGCCGTCTTCCTCGGCCGCGCCATTGGCGGGAAGGTTTGGCCCGATGGCGGCGATGCGTCCTTCGGCGATGGCGATATCGGTGGCCGCCTTGCCCAGCGGACGGACGTTGCGGATGACGAGATCGGTCATGGTCTTCCTACTTCAGTTTGGGGTTGAGCGCGTCGCGCAGCCAGTCGCCGAGCAGGTTCACGGCCAGGATGATCAGGGTGAGCTGGAGGGCGGGGAACAGAACGATCCACCAGGTGCCCGAGAAGAAGAACTGGTTGCCGATGCGGATCAGCGTGCCCAGCGACGGCTGGGCGCTCGGCATGCCGACACCCAGGAAGGAGAGCGTCGCCTCGGCCAGCACGGCGAGGCCCAGATTGAGGGTTGCCGTGACCAGCGCCGCGGTCAGCACGTTCGGCAGGATGTGGTGCAGGATGATCCGGCGGCGCGGAACCCTGATGATCCGGGCCGCCAGCACGTATTCCTTGCCAGCCTCGACCATGGTGGCGGCGCGGATCATGCGGGCATAGACGACCCAGCTGGTCAGCGACAGCGCGACGACCAGGATCAGCGGGGCGGCCGCGTCGCGATAATCGACCGGCAGCATTCCGCGAAAGATTGCGCTGATCAGGATGGCGACCAGCAGGGTCGGGATCGACATGACGGCATCGCCGATGCGCATCAGGAAATTGTCGAGCGCGCCGCCGACATAGCCGGCCATCAGCCCGACCAGCACGCCGATCGTCATCGACAGCGCGACGCTGGCGACGCCGATGATGAGGGAGATGCGCGATCCGTAGACGATGGCCGAGAGGATATCGCGACCCTGCAGGTCGGTGCCCAGCAGATAGGGCATCTGTCCGCCCGCGATCCAGATCGGCGGCAGGTTGGCCTTGTCGAGATAGAGCTGGGTAATATCGAACGGGTTCTGCGGCATCAGCCATGCCGCGAAGAGCGAGGTGAAGGCGACGATCGCCAGAAGCGCCGCCGAGAGGATCGCCATCGGGCTGTGTCGGAAGCTCCAGACCAGGTCGCTGTCGTAAAATGCCCAGAGGCGCTGCCGGAGTCTTGGACGCGCGGGGGAGAGTTCAGTGGCCATTGCCGCCTCCGCGCACCAGCTGATCGACGCGCGGATCGACCACGACATAGATCAGATCGACGATCAGGTTGATGGTGATGAAGATGCAGCAGACGATCATGAGGTAGGCCGCCATGACCGGGATATCGACGTACTGCACGGATTGAACGAACAGGAAGCCCATGCCGGGCCACTGGAAGACGATCTCGGTGACCAGGGTGAAGGCGATCAGGTCGCCGATCAGCATGCCGGTCATCGTCACGACCGGCATCATGCAGTTGCGCAGGCCGTGGCGAAAATAGATCGCGCGCGCCTTGAGGCCGCGGGCCTTGGCGAAACGGATGAAATCGGTCCGCAGGACTTCGAGCATCTCCGCCGTCACCAGCCGCATGATGAACGAGATCTGGAACAGGGCCAGGGAGATCGACGGCATGACGAGAGCCGCGCGGCCGCTGGGCGTCAGGAAGCCGGTGGTCCAGAAGCCGAGATCCACGACCTTGCCGCGCCCGAAGGCAGGCAGCCACTTGAGCTCGATCGAGAACACCAGGATCAGCAGGATGCCGATGACGAAGGCGGGCACCGAAACGCCGATCATCGAGATCAGGTGGAAGACGCGGGCCATGACCGTGCCGCCGCGTATGGCGGCGAAGACGCCGAGCGGCAGGCCGATCACGAGCGCCAGGATCGAGGAAACCAGCACCAGCTCGAAAGTGGCGGGAAAGCGCTCGGCGATCACCTCCATCACCGGCATCTGGTTGCGATAGCTCATGCCGAACTCGCCCCGCGCGGCGTTGAAGACGAATTTCGCAAACTGGACCGGGACGGGATCGTTCAGCCCGAGCCGCTCGGTGAGCTGGTCGCGCTCCTGCTGCGTCGCCTGCGGATTGAGCATCAGCTGGACGGGATCACCCAGGAACTTGAAGATGGTGAAGGCGAGCAGCGATACCGCCAGAATGACGAAGATGGCATTGGCCATGCGCTTGATGATGAGCAGCAGCAACGGCGTGTCTCCAGCGGAGTGAAGGACGTCGGCCCGTCAGGACGGGGCCGGACCGCCGCGCCGGGGCGCGACGGTCCATCGATGCGGGACGTGAGCCCGAGCCTATTCGGTCATGCGGGTCAGCCAGTGGCGCGGCTTGTTGTCGGAGAGTTGCAGGACGCTCTCGATGTTGGCGCCGGTCGCCCAGGCCATGGGCTGCTGGTGGACGGGGATGAACATCGACAGCTCGTTGGCGCGCAGCAGGGCCTTCGCCTGCATGGCGAGGCGCTCGTCGCGGTCGACCGTGGCGCCGGCCTTGTCGATCAGCGCGTCGATCTCGGCGTCTTTCCATCCGCCCCAGTTGAACACGCCGGCATTGCCGGTCTTCGAATGGACGACCTGAACCAGGATCGAATAGCTGTCGATCATCGGCTCATTGGCCCAGCCCAGCGTACCGACGTCGAACTGGCCGGCGTCGAACTTGGCGTCCTGGATGGTGGTCGGTCCGAGATTGAGGTTCGGACGGAGGCCGATGCGGGCCCACATGGCCGATACGGCCTGGCAGATCTGCTCCTCGTTGACGAACTCGGTGTTGCGGCAGAGGAAGGAGAAGGAGAAGCCATCGGGATAGCCGGCTTCGGCCAGCAGCTTCTTGGCGAGTTCGGGATCGTAGCTGAGCCGCTTGTCGAGCTCGGGCACATAGCCGGGGATCGCCGGGGAGACGAGCGAACCGGTGGTGCGGGAGAGACCCGCCATCACGACCTTCTGGATCGCGTCGGCATCGATCGCGTGATAGAGCGCCTGGCGAACCTTGATGTCCTGCAGCGGGTTCTTGTCCGTCACGTCGGATTCGAACGCCTTGGGCGTCTGGTTCATCACGAAGAAGATGGTCCGCAGCTCGCTGTTCGACAGAACCTTGAGGTCGGACGAGGCTTCCAGCCGCGGGATATCCTGCAGCGGCGCCTGGTTGGTGAAGTCGATTTCGCCCGAGATCAGCGCCGCGACGCGCGTCGCCGCCGAGGTGATCGGGGTCATGACGATCCGGTCGACATTGTGCTTGCGCTTGTCCCACCAGTCCGGATTGACCTCGAATACGGTCTCCGCGTCCGGCTTGCGGGAGATGAACTTGAACGGGCCGGTGCCGTTGGCATGGCTGGTGGCATAGCCTTCGACGCCCTTGGCGACGTCGGTCGGCGCCTCGGCCTTGTTGGCGACGAGCCAGCCCTGGTCGAAGATGTGGATGTTGGTCAGGTCGTTGAGAAGCAGCGGATAGTTCTCGGTGACGACGATATCGACCGTGTAGTCATCGACCTTGTTCGACGAGACATAGGACGGCACGTTGCCGCGCAGCGGAGAGGTCGGGTCGCTGACGCGCTTCAGCGAAGCCAGCACGTCGTCGGCGGTGAAATCGGCGCCGTCATGGTACTTCACGCCCTTGCGCAGGTGGAAGCGCCAGGTCGTGGGGTTGACGACTTCCCAGCTCTCGGCCAGCGCCGGCTCGATCTGCAGCTTGTCGTCGTAGCGGACCAGCCCCTCATAGACGTGGTTGAGCACCGACAGGGTGAAGGTGTCGCCGAACGAGTAGGGATCCATCGAGACGATGTCGCGCTGCGGCGCCCATCGTAGCGTGCCCGCGTTGGCCGGGGCGATGAGCCCGCCCGCCAGTACCGCCGCCAGCGCGGCCGATCTCCAAGCAACCATTTCCGTCTCCTGATCTGAAAGGAAGTGAGTCTGTTTTTATTGGCCCCGCATGGGGCTGAAACGGTCCGGTGTGGTTCCCACCAGCCTTCGCCAGCAACGCTATCGTGCACAATACATCTGTCAACCGGGTACTGAAAATAAAATGAGCGCGTACAAAAAATGGTCAAAATGTATACAAAAGCGCCGTCCGATCCGCGTGGCGTGTCCGCCGCGGGGATCGGCCCACAAAGGCCTGAGGCTCGATCTGAGGCCGGGGCTTCTGGCACCGATTGAGCGCTTGACAGTCCGACGGAATAACTCGTAACAGACTGTAAAGAAAGTTACCAGACGGTAGTTTGATGGAAATCGAAACTCTATCCGGCAGTCCCAGGCTGCTGCGGAATCTCAATGAACGCGCGGTCTTGAAGCGGCTTCTCTCCGAAGGGCCGCTGACGCGTATGGAGCTCGAAGCCTTCACCGGCCTTTCCAAGCCGGCGATGTCGGACCTGCTGCGCCGGCTGGAGGCCGCCAGCCTGATCCGCCGCGACGGCGAGAAGGCCGGCAGTTTCGGACCGAAGGCCGGCCTTTGGTGTATCGAGCCGGCGTCGACCTTTGTCGGCGGGATCGACGTTTCGGTGCATGGAATCCGGGCTGCCGTCGCAGACGTCACGGGCCGAACGATCGCGGTTGCGAGCCGGCACTGCGAACCCGGCGAGCGCTATGACGCGCAGCAGCGCCTAGTCGCCGTGATCGAGGACGTCGCCCGCCAAGCCGGCATCTCGCCGCTCGAAATCGACCAGCTGGTGGTGGGGCTGCCCGGTATTGTCGACACGGAAAGCGGCAATCTGCGCAAGGGCCAGCAACTGCCCAACTGGCAGGGTTTCCATATTCCCGAGGCGCTGGAAAGCGTGGTCGGCCATCGCCGCGTGATCATCGAGAACGACGTCAATCTCGTCGCGCTCGAGGAGATGTCGGCCGGTTCCGCGCAGGGGGTGCAATCCTTCATCCTGTTCTGGATCGGCGACGGTGTCGGCGCGGGCGCCGTGGTCGGCGGCAAACTTCTGCGCGGCTATACCGGCATGGCGGGCGAATTGGGGGGCACTATGGTGCCCGACCGGATGGCTGCTCCGGGCGAAATGGTGCGGATGGCGTTGCTGGAGGACCTGCTCGGTCCCGCCTCCATCGAGCGCCTGATCGACGAGCATGGGCTCGAAGGCGACGGCAGCGTCGACGCCGTCGCCAGGGCTGCGACGGGCGGCGGCCATGCCGCCTTCTTTGCCGACCTCTCCTACCGCGTTGCAGCCGGACTTACCGGGGCTATCGGGATCCTCGATCCCGAAATGGTGGTGCTGGGCGGCGCGATCGGCCATGCCGCCGGCCGCCGCCTGTCTCGCGGCGTGACCAGCATCCTGACGACATTGCCGATCGCCTTGCCGCAGATCGTCCCTTCGGCCGTTGGCGTCGATGCGGTCCGGGCCGGAGCCGTCGAACTGGCGCTCGACCACGCGCGGGAAAGGCTCTTTGCCGGCGGCAGCGCCGCGCGCGGCCAGCCCTGAGTTTCATCCCCCAGTCCTATCCATGCTGGCGCTCGCAGCGCCGCCTCTCTTGTGAGGAATTCCGCTGAAATGCCCTATCCGCTCAAGGTAATCGTGATCAAGGCGCACCCGGATGAGGCCGAGCTCTATGCGGGTGGAACATGCGCGCGCCTGGCCGACAAAGGGGCTGCGGTCAAGTTCCTGTCCCTCACCAATGGCGATGCCGGTCATTATGAAATGGCGCGCAAACCGTTGAAGCGTCGGCGTGCTCGCGAGGCCTATGCCGCGGCACGTCATCTCGGCGTGCTGGACTACGAGATCCTCGACATCCACGACGGCGAGTTGATGTCCGATCTGGAGATCCGGAAGGCCATCATCGCCTCCGTCCGGCGCTGGCAGGCCGATCTCGTGATCACGTTTCATGACGAGCAGCCGGGCCATATCGACAATCGAATGGCGGGTCGTGCGGTCCGCGACGCATCCGGCTTCTTCACCAATGGCAACGTCGTGCCGGCCTACCCGCCGCTGGCGGCGGAGCCTGTCTGTCTGAAAATGACGGACTACGGCGCGCTCGCGACCCACCGGCATGAGGTCGTGGTTGATGTGGATGCCAGCATCGAGCGCAAGCTCAAGGCATGCGGCGAACATGCCACGCAGTTCTTCGAGTTTGCCCCCTTCGAGCGCGGCTTTCTCGATCGCGTTCCGGCCAGCGAAGACTGGGCGATCCGTCGGCAGTTCATCCTGACTCACTGGCACGAGTTCATGTCGGCTGAACCGATGCGGGAGGCGATGCTTGCCAAATATGGCCAGGAGCGGGGCGCGGCGATCGCTTATGCGGAGAGCTTCCAGCTCGCAGACTACGGGCGCGAGACCAGCCTGGCTCAGGTCCATGACATGCTGGGCCTCTGAATGTCGTGAGGATGCATCCTCTGGCGGCGTGTGAATCGCCCGCCAGGGCTTTGCGCGCGAGCGCTCATCCAGCGGGATCGGCGTGGCGCTGCGGTCGTCCGCTGCGCACCCTCTTGCGGTTGACAAGGCAATTTTCGTCAGCCAATGTGAGAACGTTCTCAGAGAACGTTCTCACTGACGATATGGACCTTGGGAGGGGCGCATGGTCAGAGACGGGCAAGCTGCGCTCGCGGTCCGCGCTGTTTCCAAATCCTATGGCGCCACCGTCGCGCTCGAAGGTGTAGACCTCGTTTTGCAGCCGGGCGAAGTGCATGCTCTGCTTGGCGAAAACGGCGCCGGCAAATCCACGCTCGTGAAGATCCTGAGTGGCGTCGTGCGCCCCGATGGCGGCGCGATGACGCTGGCCGGTAGCGCCTTTCGGCCGCGCACGATTCTCGATTCCAGGAGCCACGGCGTCGCCACGGCCTTTCAGGAACTGAGCTTGCTGCCGAACCTGACGGTGGCTGAAAACCTGATGATGCCGCGCATGCCGCGTGGCAGGACCGGCCTCGCTTCCGCCTCGGCGGCCCGCCTGGCGGCTTCCGAAATCCTGCGGCGCTACGATCTCGCGCGCATCGACGCCGACGAGACGGTCTCCGCGCTTTCGCTCGCCGATCGTCAGCGGCTCGAGATCGTCCGCGCCATGGAACATGCGACCAGGGTTCTGGTGCTCGACGAGCCGACGGCCGCCCTTTCCGAGGTCGAATGGCTGTTCGGCCTAATCCGCCAGATAACCGCCCGCGGCGTGGCCGTCCTCTATATCTCGCACCGGCTTGCCGAGGTCCGTGCGCTCTGCAGCCGCGCGACCGTCCTGCGGAACGGCCGAAGCATCGCGACGGTCGATCTGGCCGGTGCTTCCGATGCCGACATTTTCGAGATGATGGTGGGACGCGCCGTCCGCAACGACAAGGCGCCGCGTCCGTTGCGCGATTCCGCCGCGCCGGCGTCCCTTGCCGTCGCCGGCCTTGCTGGCGGGCAGTTGAAGGAGGTCAGCTTCACGCTTCGCCAGGGCGAAGTGCTGGCCGTCGCGGCGTTGGAAGGACAGGGTCAACGCGATCTGTTCCGCATCCTCGCCGGTCTCGCCAGGCCGGCGGCCGGAAGCATCCACATCGACGGCAAACCGACCGTGCTGCGCAATCCGCAGGGCGCGTTGAAGGCCGGCCGAGGCATCGCCTATGTCCCGGAAGAGCGCAAGACCGAGGGGATTCTGTCCAGCCTCACGGCGGCGGGAAACATCACCTTGCCGGTGGCCGGCCGCATTTCGCGCGGCGGCCTCGTCTGGAGCGGACTCGAGGCGAAGGCGGCCGCTTCGGTCGCCGGGAGCGTCGATCTCGCGGCCCGCTACCTGTCGTTTCCGATCGCCGATCTTTCCGGGGGCAACCAGCAGAAGGCCCTGTTGGCGAGGACCCTGCTGACCGGCGCGCAGACGCTGCTGCTGTTCG
>Ga0182738_1004720_pt1 | contig 14919 bp, 13 predicted proteins | sample eDN5th30CBELigMG_FD_128876 | JGI IMG/M metagenome (GOLD analysis project Ga0182738, IMG submission 128876) | Enriched Miracle-Growth compost microbial communities from Emeryville, California, USA - eDNA 5th pass 30_C BE-Lig MG (version 2)... ... | reverse complement strand
TGGCCCATCGCCGAGACCAGATCGAACTGGCGGAGCGCCTGGGTGAGCCATACGGTCATCGTCAACGCGGCGAAGCCCATGAAGAAGGCCCGGGCGATCCGCTCGAAGATGTATCTCTCGATCTGCGTCATCGGCGCGATCATACCCGGCCAGCCGGCCCGTCCGCTACGCTTCATTCCGGCCCGGGCGGCCGGCGCGCCGCTGGACACTCCCCGGGCGAGGGGCTATTCACTCGGCGACGCGAGGCCCCGCCTTACGTGATACGGGGCCGTGGCTTTTTTGAGGGACGCCGGACCTTGGCGAATGACGGCCCGCCGGCCGGAGACATGACCAGGCCTGGCCCTTCATCCGCGGACGCCGCCGCTTCGCCGCCGGGCCCGGGCGCGCGCACCGCTCCGGCCTACGTGCCCCCCGAGATCACGGTCGTGATCCCCACCCTCAACGAGCGCGACAACGTGCCGGTGCTGGCGGAGCGCCTCGCCGCCGCCCTCGACGGGGTCGCCTGGGAGGCGATCTTCGTCGACGACGATTCGAGGGACGGGACCATCGAGGCGGTGCGGGCGCTCGCCCGAACGACCCCGCGCATCCGCGGCATCCGCCGGATCCATCGCCGCGGCCTCGCCGGCGCCTCCCTCGAGGGCATGCTGGCGAGCGCCGCGCCCTGCGTCGCGCTGATCGATGCCGACCTCCAGCACGACGAGACCCGCCTCCGCCAGATGCTCGACATCCTCCGGAGCGGGGACACGGACCTGGTCGTCGCGAGCCGCTATGTCGACAGCGTCGAGACCGGCGGCCTCAGCGAGGTCCGCCACAAGGGCAGCCGGTTCGCCACCTGGCTCGCCCAGAAGGTGCTCAAGGCGCCGCTCAGCGACCCGATGAGCGGATTCTTCGCCATCCGGCGCGAGGCGGTCGAGCGGGTAGCGCCGCGCCTCTCCGACCAGGGCTTCAAGATCCTCCTCGACATCCTCGCCTCCTCGCCGGAGCCGCTCCGGATCAGGGAGGTCCCTTACGTCTTCAAGCCCCGGCTCCACGGCGAGAGCAAGCTCGATGCCGCGGTCGTCCTCGAATATCTCGGCCTGGTGGTCGCCAAGCTCAGCGGCGACCTGGTCTCGATCCGGTTCCTCATGTTCGCCCTCGTCGGGGCCTCCGGCGTCGTCGTCAACCTTGCCGTGCTGTGGCTGGCGCTTGCCGCCGGGGCGGGCTTCGCCGCGGCGCAGACCATCGCCATGCTGGCGGCGATGGCGTCGAACTTTACGCTCAACAACGCGCTGACCTATCGCGACCGGCGCCGGCGGGGCTGGCGGTTCGTCACCGGCCTCCTCACCTTCGCGGCGCTTTGCAGCATCGGCGTGGTCGGCGGCGTCGGCGTCTCCACCTTCCTCTACGACCAGGGACACGGCCCGGTGTGGTGGCTCGCCGGGCTCGCAGGGGCGGCGGTCGGCACGCTGTGGAACTACGTGACCAGCACCGCCATCACGTGGCGCTCGCGTTGAGCGAGGCGGCGGGGGAGGACCGGGCGTGGCTCGCCGCCCTGGTCGTGATCGCCGGGCTGACCCTCTTCCGGTTCTGGGCCTCGGCAGAGATCGGCCTCACCCCCGACGAGACCTATTACTGGCTCTGGTCGCGGGCCCCGGCCCCGGGCTATTTCGACCATCCGCCGATGGTGGCGTGGTGGATATGGGCCTCGACGACGCTCCTCGGCGACACGCCGTTCGGCGTGCGGGCGCTGTCGGTCGTCGCGGCGGCCTTGACCTCCTACGCGATCTTCGCGACGGCGCGCAATCTCGGGTTCGGCCGCGCCGCGTCCTCCCGCGCCGCCCTGTGGCTGAACGCGACGATCCTGATCGGCGCGGGCGCGATCCTCATCACGCCGGATTCGCCCTCGGTCCTGTTCTGGGCGCTCGCGGTCTGGGTGATGGCCGACATCCGGCGCAGCGGGGAGGGCTGGCTGTGGCTGCTCGTCGGCCTCTTCGCCGGCCTCGGGTGCCTTTCGAAATACACCAACCTCTTCCTCGGCGTCGGCGCCGTGCTCTGGCTGCTCGCCGATCGCGATGCGCGCCACTGGTTCCGGAGCCCCTGGCTCTGGGCCGGCGGGGCGATGGCGATGCTGACCTTCCTGCCGGTCGTCCTCTGGAATGCCGACCACGGCTGGATATCGTTCGCCAAGCAGTTCGGCCGCATCTCCGACGGTGGCCTGCAGCCGCGCTACGTCGCCGAGTTCCTTGCCGGCCAGTTCGGCCTCCTCAACCCGCTGATCGCGATCTTCGCCGGCATCGGCGCCTGGCTCGGCGCCCGCGCGCTGTTCGTCCGGCGCGGGGAGGGGGAGGGGGCGCTCGCGTTCCTCTTCCTCCTCTGCCTGCCGCTCGTCGCCTACATGCTGGTGCATTCGCTGCACGCCCGGGTGCAGGGGAACTGGCCCGCCCCGGTCTATCCGGCGCTGGTCGCCCTCGCGGTGGTGGCCGCCTCCGGGGTGAGCGCCCCGCTCCTTCGCAGCCTCGCGCGGCTCGCGGCGCCGGTGGGCATCGCGGTCTCGGTCCTGGTGCTCCTCTATTTCATGGCGCCGACGCCCACGCCCTTCGGCCAGAAGTCGCCGGCCGAGCGCTTCGTCGGATGGAGCGGCCTCGCGGCGGAGCTCGAGGCGATGATGGCGGCGGAGGGGGCGACCTGGATCGCCACCGCGGACTACGGCCTGACCGGGGAGCTCGCCTATTACGGCCCGGGTCCGGCGCAGGTCCAGCAGGTGGACGAGCGCGAACGCTTCCTGTTCGACCGCGTCGCCGCGGGCACGACGCACGGCCCGGCGCTCCTGGTGCTCGTCGACCAGCGCAGCCGGCTCGGCAAGTTCCGGCGGTGCTTTGCCTCCCTCGATCCGCTCGGCGCGGTGGACCGCATCGGGCCCGACGGTCCGGTCGCCACCTACCGCGTCTGGCTGGCGCGCGGCGCCCGGCCCGACATCCTCGACCGGGGCTGCCGCTGACCGGTAGGGAGTGGACTTCGCCGGCGCGACGTCGCAAGTAAAGGTCGATTCAGGGCCGCCGGTTCCCGTGCGCCCCGACCAGAGGTAGACGCGATGACCGACCGTGCCAGGATTGCCTTTGCCAAGCCCGTGACCAAGGCGGGAGGCACGCTCGTCCTCCTCGCTGGGCCGAACCTCGCCCTCGGGGAGACGGCGACGCGGCTCGGCCTCACCGCGCTCGTTGCGCGGGCCGCGGGGACGGTGGGCTTTTCGGGCAAGGCGATGTCCACGCTCGATCTCCTCGCCCCGGCCGGCACCGCGCTCGACCGCCTTCTCGTGATCGGCACCGGAGCGCCGGGCGAACTCAAGGAGAAGGACTGGCTGCGCCTCGGCGGGGCGGTCCTCGGCGCGATGGGCAAGGCCGAGGCGGCGACGGTGGCGCTGGAACTCGCCGGCGACCATGCCGTCACGGCCGACCAGGCGGCCGACTTCGCCCTCGGCCTCCGCCTCCGCGGCTACGCCTTCGACAAATACAAGAAGCCGAAGGACGACAACGGCGACGCGGCGAAGCCCGTCTCGGTGACCGTTGCGGTCGCCGAACCGGCGCGAGCCCGAAGCGCCTGGGCCGCGCGCGCGGCGATCGCCGACGGCGTGATCCTTGCCCGCGATCTCGTCAACGAGCCGGCCAACGTCGTCGGGCCGGTCGAGTTCGCGGACCGTGCGCGGGAGCTTTCCGGGCTCGGGCTCACCGTCGAGGTGCTCGCGGAAAAGGAGATCCGCAAGCAGGACATGGCCGCGCTCCTCGGCGTGGCGCAGGGCTCCGTCCGCCCGCCGCGGGTCGTCGTGATGCGCTGGAACGGCGGCAAGGCGAAGGACCAGCCGCTCTGCTTCATCGGCAAGGGCGTCGTCTTCGATACCGGCGGCATCTCGATCAAGCCGGCGGCCGGGATGGAGGACATGAAGGGCGACATGGGCGGAGCCGCCGCGGTCACCGGCCTCATGTGCGCACTCGCCGGCCGGAAGGCCAAGGTCAACGCGGTCGGCATCATCGGCCTCGTCGAGAACATGCCGGACGGGGCGGCGCAGCGTCCGGGCGACATCGTGACGGCGCGCGCCGGCAAGACGATCGAGATCGTCAACACCGATGCCGAGGGCCGGCTGGTGCTCGCCGACCTCGTCTCCTATGCCGAGGAGCGCTTCAAGCCGCGCTTCATGATCGACCTCGCGACGCTGACCGGCGCGGTGATCATCGCGCTCGGCCACCAGCATGCCGGAATGTTCGCCAGCGACGACGATCTCGCCGCAGCGCTGTCCACCGCCGGGAACGCGACGGGCGAGCTCGTCTGGCGCATGCCGCTCGGCCCCGACTACGACAAGCTGATCGACTCGCGTTTCGCCGACATGAAGAACGTCGGCGGCCGCGCGGCGGGGTCGATCACCGGCGCCCAGTTCATCAAGCGCTTCGTCAAGGATACCCCCTGGGTGCATCTCGACATCGCCGGCACCGCGATGGATTCGCCCCAGAGCGAGATCAACCGGTCGTGGGCGTCGGGCTGGGGCGTGCGCCTCCTCGACCGGCTGGTCAGCGACGGCTACGAGCGATAGGGTTGGACTTCGCCGAGAGGTTCTCTCATGACGGAACTGCTTGAGAAGGCGATCGCCGAGGCACGGCGGCTCCCCGCTGCGGAGCAGGACGAGATCGCAGCGATGATCATGATGATCACGGCCGCGACCGACCGGCCCGTTGTGCTGGACAGCGAGACGAGGGCGGCCGTGGAAGACGGGTTGGAGCAGGCCAGGCGAGGAGCCTTCGCCTCGGAGGAGCGTGTGAACGCCCTGCTTCGCCGCAACTGATGCCGGTCCGGTACACGGAGCGGGCGGCCGACGAGCTCGCCGGCATTCTCGACTATCTTCGGGAGCGATCGCCGGCCGGCGCGGCGTCGGTAAGGCAGGCCATGCTGCGTGCCGAACGCCTGATCGCCGCGTTCCCGGACGCTGGTGCGCGAACTGACGTGCAGGGAGTCCATGAGCTGTCGGTCCCGCGCTACGGCTACAAGCTCTACTATGCCGTCGGTCCCGACGCCGTGTGGATCGTGCATGTACGTGACGGGCGGCGGCGGCCCTGGATTGCCAATGCTCCTGAGGATGACGAATCCCGATGACCGAGATCCTTTTCTACCACCTCGACCGGCAGCCGCTGGAGCGCGTGCTCCCCGAGTTGCTGGAGAAGTGCGTCGCGCGGGGGTGGCGGACCGTCGTGCAGTTCGGCACCGAGGAGCGCTGCGAGGCGATCGACGCGCATCTCTGGGCCTACCGCGATGATTCGTTCCTGCCGCACGGCAGCGCCAAGGACGGCCACGCCGCGGCGCAGCCGGTCTGGCTCACGACGCGCGGCGACAATCCCAACGGCGCGACGGTCCGGTTCGTGACCGACGGCGCCGAGCCGCCGGACCCGGCCGGCTACGACCGCGTCGTCCTCGTCTTCGACGGCAACGACAACGACGCCGTCGACCGCGCGCGCGCCGCCTGGAAGACGCTGAAGGCCGTCGGCCACGAGGCGACGTACTGGCAGCAGTCGGAGCGGGGCCGCTGGGAACGGAAAGGGTAGGGCTGCCGCGCGCACGCCGACGTCAGCGCCCCCTCCGCTCATGCCAGCGCATGCGGGGAAGGACGGCGAGTTCGTGGACCCGCCTCGCGCTATCCCGCCGCCGCCACGGCCTTCTCGTGCTCGTCCGAGAGGGCGAGCCAGCGCTCTTCCGCCGCCTCGATCGCCTTGACCGTATCGGCGCGGGACTTGGCGAGCGCGGCCGCACGGGCCGGGTCCGCGTAGAGCTTCTCGTCGCCGAGCCGGGCGTCGAGCGACCGAACCTCTTTCTGAAGTTTCTCGATCAAGCTCTCGACCTGCTTGATCTCCTTGCGAAGCGGCGCGGACTGCGCCCGCTTGTCGGCGGCGGCCTTCCGGCGCTCCAGCGCCGCGTCCGTCGCGGAGCCCTTCCGCGCCTCGGGGGAGCGCGCTCCCTCGACCACGAGCCGCCGATATTCCTCGATGTCGTTGTCGTAGGGGGTCACGGTGCCGCCGGCGACCAGCCACAGACGGTCGGCCGACGCCTCGATCAGGTGGCGATCGTGGCTGATGAGGATCACTGCACCCGAATAGTCGGCAAGGGCATGGACCAGCGCCTCGCGGCTGTCGATGTCGAGGTGGTTGGTGGGCTCGTCGAGGATGAGGAGATGGGCCCCTTGGAAAGTGGCGAGCCCCAGGAGCAGCCGCGCCTTCTCCCCGCCCGAGAGGTCGCGCGCCGGGGTGTCCATCTTGCCCCTGGCGAATCCCATGGCGCCAGTCCGGGCGCGGACCTGCGCCTCCGTCCCGTCCGGCATCAGCGCGCGCACATGGTCGTAGGGGGAATGCGCCGGGTTCAGCTCGTCGAGCTGATGCTGGGCGAAATAGGCGATCTCCATGTTGTGGTGCCGCTTGAAGCGTCCGCCGGCGGCGCCGAGACGGCCGGCGAGCAGCTTGGCGAAGGTCGACTTGCCGTTGCCGTTGGCGCCGAGGAGGGCGATGCGGTCGTCGTCGTCGATCCTGAGGTTGAGGCCGGTGAGGATCGGCCTGCCGGGCTCGTAGCCGACGGCGGCGTTCTCCATGTGGATGATCGGCGGCGCGACGCGCTTCGGCGGGTCCGGGAAGGCGCAGGGCGCGACCGCATCGTCGGTGATCGCGGCGATCGGCTCGAGGCGGGCGAGGGCCTTCAGCCGCGACTGCGCCTGGCGGGCCTTGGAGGCCTTGTAGCGGAACCGCTCGACGAACGATTCCATATGCCGGCGCTGGTCTTCCTGCTTTTTCTTGAGCTTGAGCTGCAGAGCCTGCCGCTCGCGGCGCTGGCGGTCGAAGGAATCGTAGTTGCCGCGGTAGTAGACGAGCTTGCCCTGGTCGAGGTGGACGATGCCGTCGACCGCGGTGTTGAGGAGGTCGCGGTCGTGGCTGATCAGGAGCACGCTCCGCGGATAGCGGGCAAGGTAGCTCTGGAGCCACATCGTACCCTCGAGGTCGAGGTAGTTGGTCGGCTCGTCGAGGAGGAGAAGGTCGGGCTCGGCGAAGAGGACGGCGGCGAGCGCGACGCGCATCCGCCAGCCGCCGGAGAGGGCCGAGCAGGGCCCGCGCTGCGTCGCCTCGCTGAAGCCGAGGCCGGCGAGGATCGCCGCGCCCCGCGCCTCGGCCGAATGCGCGTCGATGTCGGCGAGCCGGGTCTGGACCTCGGCGATCCGGTAGGGATCGGTCGCGGTCTCGGCCTCGGCGAGAAGCGCGCTCCGCTCGACATCGGCCGCGAGCACCACCTCGATCAGCGTTTCCGCGCCCGACGGTGCCTCCTGCGCGACCTGGCCGACGCGGGCGTTCCGCGGGATGCTCACCGACCCACCCTCGGGGTGGAGCTCGCCCGTCACCAGGCGGAACAGCGTGGTCTTGCCGCTGCCGTTCCGCCCGACGAGGCCGGTCCGCGATCGCTCGGGCAACGCCATGGTCGCGCGGTCGAGAAGAACGCGGTCGCCGATGCGGTAGGTGATGTCGTTGACGTGAAGCATGACGAGCGCGGTTTTGCCCTTCGCGGCGGGCGCGCACAAGGGGAAGGCGAAGCCTCCCGTTCAGCCCGTTGTTTGCACTGCGGAAATCGATGCTTGCAAATCGCGGCTCGCTTTGGTTCACTCGCGCCGTCGGCCGTTTAGCGTTCGTTAGAGCCCTCGGCCGGAGAATGACCTGTTGGTGGAACAGGGACCAAGGGGCGTTGGCGACATTCTTCCGAGCGACATGCGCTGCCGTGGGCGGCGTGCTTCCGGGTCGGACGGCCTCGGCATGCTGAACCGGGCATCGCGATACCTGACGGGGCGGGCCACGCGAGTCGCGTGCCTCGTCGGCGTCGGCGCGGCGCTCGCTGCCTGCTCCTCCACCGAACAGCTCGCGCCGAAGTTCAGCGAGGCCGAATACGGCAAGTCCAGCCCGCGCGTCGTGGCCGGGCACAAGAAGGTGCCCGACGGGGGAGGCCGCTACATGGTGGGCAAGCCCTATCGCGTCGCCGGCCGGACCTACATCCCGCAGGACAACCCGGAAGGCTACACCACGACCGGCACGGCCTCGTGGTACGGGGCCAACTTCCATGGCCGCAAGACCGCCAACGGCGAGGTCTACGACATGGGCGACCTCACGGCCGCCCATCCGACGCTGCCGCTCCCGAGCTATGTCCGGGTCACCAATCTCGGCAACGGCCGTTCGGTGATCGTGCGTGTCAACGACCGCGGGCCGTTCAGCCGCAACCGGGTGATCGACGTGTCGTCCGCGACCGCCTCGATGCTCGACTTCAAGCGCGCCGGGACCGCCAAGGTCGAGGTCGAGTATATCGGCCCGGCCCAGATGGACGGCAAGGACAACAAGATGCTGATCGCGTCCTATCGCGATGCGGGGGAGGGGCCGGCGAGCCTTCCCGGCATGACGATGGTCGCATCCAACGACACCAAGACCCGGCGGCCGTTGTTCTCGTTCGGATCGAAGCCGCGGCAGTCGGTCGATTTCAGCGTCGCCGACGAGACCATGGCCTTCGGCGCCTCGCACGAGGCGACGCCGCCGGTCGATCCGCTGGCCCCGCTCATCCTCGACGCGGGCTTCGCCTCGTCCTATGCCGAGGCGGACGTACAGGTGTTCACCCGCGCCCAGGCGGCGACCATCGCGCTCGCCAACGGCGACGCCTTCGGCACCGTCGCGCCGCCGCGCATGCTGCCGGCACCGCGCATGGTGCAGGTCGGCACCTTCTCCGACATATCCAACGCCAAGCGCGTGGCGAGCCGGATGTCGCGGCTCGGCGAGCCGGTGATCGCGGAAGACAACAGCAGGGGCCACGTCGTCCATATCGTCCGCGTCAGGGTGGTGGATGCCGCCTTCGACCCGCAGGCGGTGATCGACGCCGCCGGCGCACTGGGTCTTCCCGGGGCCTTCGTGGTGCGCCCGGCGCAATAGCCGGTTCCGCGCCGGCGGGCCCCCGTGTTCTCGCCATGATCGCCGGAGACAAGCCGGAGACGATGCACGGGCGGAGTCTCGATTTGACCGCAGCAGCACGCTTCCCATTCGGCGCCGCGCCGGTCCGCCTGGCGCTGGCGCTGCTCCTCGTCCTCGCCGTGGCGGCCGGCGCGCGGGCGCAGGACGATCCCGGCTTCCAGACGAAGGCGCGCGAGGCGATCCTCGTCGACGTCGATACCGGCGCCGTCCTTTTCCAGAAGGATGCGGACGTCGCCGCGGCGCCTGCCAACATGGCCAAGCTGATGACCATGGCCGTGGTGTTCAAGGCGCTCCGCGAGGGCCGCCTCAAGCTCGACGACGAGTTCGTGGTCAGCGAGACCGCGTGGCGTCAGGGCGGGGCGCCGGCGCGCGGCACCACGATGTTCGCCGAACTGGGCTCGAGCATCCGGGTCGAGGACCTGATCCGCGGCGTCATCATCCAGTCGGCCAATGACGGCTGCATCGTGCTGGCGGAGGGCCTTGCCGGCACCCAGGAGGCCTTCGTCCCGCTGATGAACGAGGAGGCGAAGCGGCTGGGGTTGTCCAATTCGCGCTTCGCCAACGTCACGGGCCTCCCCGACCCGGGGCAGGTGATGTCGGTGCGCGACATCGCCACGCTCACCGCCCACCTCATCCGCGAGTATCCCGACCTCTACCGGATCTACGCCGAGCCGGAGTTCACCTGGAACAAGATCCGGCAGCTCAACCGCAACCCGCTGCTCGGGATGAACATCGGCGCCGATGGCCTCGTGACCGGGTCCACCGAGGACTCCGGCTTCGGCCTCGCCGGCTCGACCGTCCAGAACGGCCAGCGGCTGATCGTCGCCATGAACGGCGCCGACACCGACAAGGTCCGGGCCGAGGAGGCCCGGAAGCTGATCGACTGGGGCTACCGCGAGTTCCAGCGCGTCGAGGTCTTCGGCGCCGGGGACGTCATCGCCGAGGCGCGCGTGTTCAACGGCGCGCAGTCGCGGGTCGGGCTGGTCAGCAAGGCCCCGGTCGAGTTCCTCATGCCGCAGAGCACCCGGGTCACGCTCCGCGCCGAGGTCGTCTACGAGGGGCCGCTGCCGGCGCCGGTCGCGGCCGGCCGCGCCGTCGGCTATGTCCGCGTCATGACGACCGACGGGATGGAGACGCGGGCGCCGCTCTACACCGCCGCCGATGTCGGCGTCGGCTCGCTGACGACGCGCGCCCTCGACGGCCTCGAGGAACTGCTTCTCGGGTGGTGGTAGGGCGCGGCGGGCGCTATATGCGGGAACCATGGCCGGCAAGTTCATCACGTTCGAGGGGGGCGAGGGCGCGGGCAAGTCCACCCAGATCCGGCACCTCGCCGCGCACCTCGGGGAATGCGGCATCCGCGTCGTGGCGACCCGCGAGCCGGGGGGCACGCCTGCCGCGGAGGCGATCCGCGACTTCATCCTGGGCGGGTCGGCCAGCGCCATGGGTGCCGAGGCCGAGGCGCTGCTCTTCGCGGCCGCGCGCGCCGACCATGTCGAAGCGGTGATCCGCCCGGCGCTCGCCTCGAACGCGTGGGTGCTCTGCGACCGCTTCACCGATTCGACCCGCGTCTACCAGGGCGCCGAGGGCGGCGTCCCGGCCGAAGCGCTCGCCGCGCTCGAGCGGATCGCGGTGGGCGACTCGCGGCCCGACCTCACGATCCTTCTCGACGTGCCGCCCGAGGTCGGCCTCGAACGGGTGAAGGCCCGCCGGGCGGATACCGGCGTCGGGCCGGATCGCTTCGACAGCGAGGTCCTCGATCTCCATGCCCGCCGCCGGGATGCGTTCCGCGCGCTCGCCGGAGCCGAGCCCGGCCGCTACCTCGTGGTCGATGCGGCGCGGGGGGAGGGCGAGATCGCCGACGAAATCTGGCGCAGCGTGACCGCGCGCCTCTTCCGCGCCGCGGCCTGATGGCGGACGACGTCCCGCGGCTCGACGCCATCGAGGGCTGGCCGCCGCCCGAGGCCCAGCCGCACTGGCATGGCGCGCCGGCGGCCGAGGCCGCCCTGCTCGAGGCCTATCGCGGCGGGCGCATGCACCATGCCTGGCTCGTCGGCGGGGCGAAGGGCACCGGCAAGGCGACGCTCGCATACCGCTTCGCCCGCTTCGCGCTCGCTCATCCGGACCCGGCTTCCCCGGCGGTCCGCGCTGCGGCCGACCTCTCCGTCGGCGAGGATGCGCCGGCCTTCCGCCGGGTCGCGGGGCGCGCGCATCCCAACCTCCTCGCCATGGAGCGGCCCTGGGACGAGCGCAACAAGCGCTACAAGACCGAACTCGCCGTCGACGAGATCCGCCGGACCGTGGGCTTCTTCGGGTCGACCGGCGGGGAAGGGGGGTGGCGCATCGCGATCGTCGACGCCGCCGACGAGATGAGCCCCAGCGCCGCCAATGCCCTCCTCAAGATCCTCGAGGAGCCGCCGGCGCGCTCGCTGTTCCTGGTCGTCAGCCACACGCCCGGGCGCCTTCTGCCGACCATCCGCTCGCGCTGCCGCCGGCTCGACCTCGCGCCGCTCGCGCCCGAACGGATCGCCGAGGCGATCCGCGGGAACGGCACCATCGCGGCGGGCGAGGACGATGTCCGGCTCGCGGCGGCGCTGGCCGAGGGCAGCCTCCGGCGCGCCATCCTGTTGCTGGAGGAGGACGGCATCGCGACCTATCGCGCCTTCGCCCGCTTCGCCGCGAGCGTGGGCGAGCCGGACATCGCGGCGATGCATGCGCTCGCCGACAGCGTGTCCGGACGCCGTGCGGACGACGCCTATCACGGCTTCCTCGACACGGTGCGCGCCTGGCTCGCGCGGCGGGTCCGGGGCGAGGACGAGCCGGCCGGGGATGCCCAGCCGGGGCCCGCGGTGCGGGCGGTGCCGCTTGCCAGATGGGCGGAGGTGTGGGACAAGATCGCGCAGTCCTCGACCGAGGCCGAGGACCTCAATCTTGACCGCAAGCAGGTCGTGCTCTCGATCCTCATGTCGCTCGCCCGCGCCGCCCGAATGTGACGATGCCTTCCGGCCGTTTTCCGGCCGCGACCTGAGCTGCCCAGCATCCGACATACCGGCGAGACGATCATGAGTGCCCGCAAGTACTACATCACCACGGCGATCTCCTATCCCAACGGCGCGCCGCATATCGGCCACGCCTACGAGGACATGGCGACCGACGCGCTGGCCCGCTTCCAGCGCCTCGACGGCGCCGACGTGTTCTTCCTCACCGGCACCGACGAGCACGGTTTCAAGATGCAGCAGACCGCGGCCCGCGCCGGGATCCCGACGCGCGAGCTCGCGGACCGGAACGCGGCGCTGTTCAAGGCGATGACCGAGGCGCTCGACTGCTCGAACGACGACTTCATCCGCACCACCGAGCCCCGGCACTACCGCGCCTGCGAGGAGATCTGGCGGCGGATGGCGGCGAGCGGCGACATCTACAAGGACAGCTATTCGGGCTGGTACTCGGTGCGCGACGAGGCCTACTACGCCGAGTCCGAGACCGAGGTGAGGGCCGACGGCGTCCGCTACGGGCCGCAGGGCACGCCGGTCGAATGGGTGGACGAGGCGAGCTACTTCTTCCGCCTTTCCGCCTACCAGGACCGGCTTCTCGCCCACTACGAGGCCAATCCCGACTTCATCGGGCCGGACGAGCGGCGGAACGAGGTGGTGAGCTTCGTCAAGGGCGGGCTCAAGGACCTCTCGATCTCGCGCACCACCTTCGACTGGGGCATCCCGGTACCGGAGGACCCCAGCCACGTGATGTACGTGTGGGTCGACGCGCTCACCAACTACATCACCGGCGTCGGCTTTCCCGACGAGCCGGCGCGGTTCGACCACTACTGGCCGGCGGACCTCCACGTCATCGGCAAGGACATCGTGCGCTTCCACGCGGTCTACTGGCCTGCGTTCCTGCTGTCGGCCGGCCTGCCGCTGCCGAAGCGCATCTTCGCCCACGGCTTCGTCTTCAACCGCGGGGAGAAGATCTCGAAGTCGGTCGGCAACGCCATCGATCCGTTCGACCTGATCCGGGCGTACGGCGTCGATGCGGTGCGCTACTTCTTCCTGCGCGAGGTGCCGTTCGGGCAGGACGGTAACTACAGCCCCGAGTCGATCGTCGGCCGGATCAACGCCGACCTCGCCAACGACCTCGGCAACCTCGCCCAGCGCTCGCTGTCGATGATCGCCAAGAACTGCGACGGCATCCTGCCGCCGCCCGGCGCGCTGGCGCCGGAGGACGAAAGCCTCCTTGCGGCGGCCGACGCGCTTCTCGAGCAGTGCCGGAGCGCGTTCGCCCGCCAGCAGATCCACCAGGCGCTCAACGCGATCTGGGCGGTCGTCGCCGAGGCCAACCGCTACTTCGCCGGGGCCGCGCCCTGGGCGCTGCGCAAGAGCGACCCGGAGCGCTTCGGCACGGTGATGAACGTCACCGCGGACGTCATCCGCCAGGTGGCGATCCTCGTCCAGCCGGTCATGCCGGGATCGGCGGGCAAGCTCCTCGACATCCTTGCCGTGCCGGCCGACCGGCGCAGCTTCGCGAACCTCGGCGCGGCGGGCCGGATCGCGGGCGGCACGCGCCTGCCGCCTCCGGAGCCGGTCTTCCCGCGCTATGTCGACGAGGCCGGCGAGACGAAGCCCGCCGGCTGAGTGGACTCGCGATGCTCGTCGACAGCCATTGCCATCTCGACTTTCCCGACTTCGAGGATGACCGGGACGCGGTGATCGACCGCGCCCGGGCGGCGGGCGTCGCCGCCATGGTCAGCATCTCGACCCGCGTCGCGCGCTTTCCCGCGCTCCGGGCCATGGTCGAGCGCTACCCGGACGTCTGGTGCTCGGTCGGCACGCACCCGCACAATGCCGCGGAGGAACCGGACGTGACGACGGCCGAACTGGTGCGGCTGGCCGAGGACCGCAAGGTGGTGGCGATCGGCGAGGCCGGGCTCGACTACCACTACGACACGTCGCCTCGCGACGCGCAGCGGACATCCTTCGTCCGCCACATCGCCGCGGCCCGCGAGACCGGGCTGCCGCTGGTCATCCACGCCCGGGATGCCGACGACGACATGGCCGCGATCCTCGAGGAGGAGACGGGGAAGGGCGCCTTCCCCGCCGTGCTCCACTGTTTCTCCTCCGGCCCCGATCTCGCCCGCCGCGGCCTCGCCCTCGGGCTCTACGTGTCCTTCTCGGGCATCGTCACCTTCAAGAACTCGGCGGCGCTCCGCGACATCGCCCGCGACGTGCCGCTCGGGCGCATCCTGGTCGAGACCGACGCGCCGTATCTCGCGCCGCCGCCGCATCGCGGCCGGCGGAACGAGCCGTCCTACGTGGTGGAGACCGCCCGGGTCGTCGCCGACGTCAAGGGCATGTCGCCCGAGGCGCTCGCCGCCGCGACCATGGACAATTTCTTCCGCCTGTTCGCCAAAGCCGAGCGCCCGGCGTGACCCGGCGGCTGGCCACCATCCTCGGATGCGGGCCGTCGCCGGGCGTCCCGCGGATCGGCAACGACTGGGGCAAGTGCGATCCGGCCGAGCCGCGGAACCGCCGAAGCCGCTGCTCGCTGCTGCTCCAGCAGACCGGCCCGGACGGCACCACGACGGTGCTGGTCGACACGAGCCCGGACATGCGCCAGCAGCTGCTCGCGGCGGGTGTCGGCCATGTCGATGCCGTCCTCTACACGCACGCCCATGCCGATCATCTCCACGGCATCGACGACCTCCGCGCGTTCTGGATGCGGACCCGGCGCCTGGTCGATGTCTACGCCGACGCGCCGACGGCGGCCCGGATGCTCGATGCCTTCGGCTATTGCTTCGAGACGCCGCCCGGCGGAACCTATCCGCCGACGCTCAGGTTCAACCGCATCGAGCCCTCCGTGCCGGTGGTGATCGACGGCGCCGGCGGCGCCATGGAGATCCTGCCGTTCCAGCAGGCGCACGGCAGCATCGCGACGC
>Ga0182738_1004719_pt1 | contig 14923 bp, 14 predicted proteins | sample eDN5th30CBELigMG_FD_128876 | JGI IMG/M metagenome (GOLD analysis project Ga0182738, IMG submission 128876) | Enriched Miracle-Growth compost microbial communities from Emeryville, California, USA - eDNA 5th pass 30_C BE-Lig MG (version 2)... ... | reverse complement strand
TAATAAATCGGCGGAAAATTCCTTGTTTTTAAACCATCATGGGAATAGATTAACGAGACAAGGATTTTGGAAAATCTTAAAACGGTTAGGCAAGGAAGCACATATTGAGAAAGAAATAACCCCCCACACATTAAGACATTCCTTTGCAACACATCTTTTGGAGAATGGTGCAGATTTAAGAGCTGTTCAGGAAATGCTTGGACATGCTGATATTTCGACAACACAGATTTATACACATGTAACAAAAACTAGATTGAAGGATGTATATAGTCAATTTCATCCAAGAGCATAGAGCACTGTTAGCCTCAAATACAGTGTTCTTTTTGTTTTAGCCTTCTGTAAAAAAAATTTAAAAATAAACGAAATAATTCCGTTTATATCCGCCGCTTAAGCTCGCTTTGTATACACATTCTACTAGAAAACCAACAACGAATAATTACAGAGCCAAATTTGTGATAGAAAGGGTAATAAAAAGGGGAGTAAGAAAACGATTTAATTATCCCTCAAAATTAATGGAAAACATTGCTGAAAAAGATGTCAGACTTCTGACGATATGCTATAATTTTTATGGTTAATAAAGATACATACAGTAGGGCAAAATAGGATGATTGAAATGGAAAAAAGGAGGATAAAAATGTCTACATATAAATATAATCGCGTTTTCCTCGTTGTAATGGATTCAGTTGGAATAGGTGAAGCGCCTGATGCAAAAAAATTTAATGACTTAGGTGCACATACTTTAGGTCATATTGCTGAAAAAATGAACGGACTAAATATGCCGAACATGGCAAAACTGGGTCTGAGTAATATTGAAAAAATAGCTGGTGTAGATGCAGCTGAAAAACCGCTTGCATATTATACAAAAATGCAGGAAGCATCGAATGGAAAAGATACAATGACGGGTCATTGGGAAATAATGGGTCTTAATATTGAAACACCATTCCGTGTATTCCCGGAAGGCTTTCCAGATGAATTGCTAAATGAAATCGAAGCAAAATCAGGAAGAAAAATAATCGGCAATAAACCAGCAAGTGGAACAGAAATTTTGGACGAATTAGGTGAAGAGCATATGAAAACAGGTGCTTTAATTGTTTACACTTCAGCAGATTCTGTCCTTCAAATTGCTGCTCATGAAGAGGTTGTGCCATTAGATGAGTTATATCGAATTTGTGAATTAGCAAGAGAATTGACGCTAGACGAGAAATATATGGTTGGACGTATTATTGCTAGACCGTTCTTAGGAGAGTCTGGAAACTTTAAACGGACTGCAAATCGTCATGATTATGCATTAAAACCATTTGATCGTACAGTAATGAATGAATTAAAAGATAATCATATCGAAAGCATTGCAATCGGGAAAATCTCTGATATTTATGATGGAGAAGGGGTTACAAAGTCTTTACGAACAGTTTCAAATATGGATGGAATGGACAAGCTTGTAGATACCTTGAAAATGGATTTTACTGGTCTAAGCTTCTTGAACTTAGTAGATTTTGATGCTTTATTTGGACATAGAAGAGATCCGATTGGTTATGGAAAAGCTCTAGAAGAATATGATGCTAGACTTCCAGAAGTATTTGAACTACTGAAGGATGATGATTTATTAATTATTACGGCAGACCATGGAAATGATCCGATTCATCATGGAACAGACCATACAAGAGAATATGTGCCACTACTAGTGTATAGTAAAGCATTAAAAGAACCGAAGGAATTGCCACTTCGTCAAACATTTGCTGATATTGGCGCAACGGTTGCAGAAAACTTTGACGTTAAACTGCCTAAATATGGAACAAGTTTCTTAAATGACTTAATATAAGGGGAATAATAATGAATTTTACAATGATTAAACAGTCAGCAGATTTCTTAAAACAAAAATATGCAAATACGCCTAAAATTGGCTTAATTCTTGGCTCTGGATTAGGTGTTTTGGCAGAGGAAATTGAAAACCCAGTAAAAATTCCGTATGAAGATATACCGGAATTTCCTGTTTCTACAGTGGAAGGACATGCAGGTCAACTTGTATTTGGTACGATTAATGGAACAGAAGTAGTAGCAATGCAAGGGCGTTTCCATTTCTATGAGGGTTATTCTTTTGATAAAGTAACTTTCCCAGTTCGAGTAATGAAAGAACTAGGCGTGGAAAAATTAATTGTTACAAACGCAGCGGGTGGAGTGAATGAAAACTTTGCACCAGGTGACTTAATGCTAATCTCTGATCATATTAATAATATGGGAACAAACCCATTAATCGGTCCAAATGACAGTAAGTTAGGCGTACGATTCCCTGATATGTCAGAAGCATACTGTAATAATCTTCGTGAAATAGCACGCAATGTCGCAAGTAAGATTAGTCTTAAGGTGCAAGAAGGTGTCTATGTTGGAAATACTGGACCATCTTATGAGACACCAGCTGAAGTAAGAATGCTTCGCGTATTAGGTGGAGATGCAGTCGGCATGTCTACTGTACCAGAAGTAATTGTTGCTCGTCATGCAGGTCTGAAAGTATTAGGTATTTCTTGTATTTCGAATATGGCAGCTGGTATTCTTGATCAACCTCTAAATCACGAGGAAGTAATCGAAACAACAGAGAAAGTTAAAGCAAACTTTCTTCAATATGTAAAAGAATTGATTAAAGAAATCGGTGCATAATGAACTAGGTTAAATGAGAGAGTTACCATTTGAGCAATACTGTTTTATGTGGTAGCTCTTTAGTTATTAAAACATTTTACACCGTTTACAAAAATCAAATCCTTTGACGGTTAGTTCATGTGACTTTAATTTTTGCAATGTTAAGAAGAATGATTTCAATACATAATGAAGGAGATTCAATTATGGCATTAAGAATGGTCGACTTAATCGAAAAGAAAAGAGATGGATTAGAATTAACGAAGGAAGAAATAGCGTTTATCATCAATGGGTATACAGAGGGAGAAATACCAGATTATCAAATGAGTGCTTTTGCAATGGCGGTATTTTTTCAAGATATGACAGAAGCAGAACGTGCAGAGCTGACTTTGGCGATGGTGCATTCAGGCGATGTCATCGATCTATCTGCTATTGAAGGTATTAAAGTAGATAAACACTCTACAGGAGGAGTTGGCGATACAACAACTTTAGTATTAGGTCCGCTAGTTGCTGCTGTAGGTGTTCCAGTGGCAAAAATGAGTGGAAGAGGACTAGGTCATACTGGTGGTACAATCGATAAATTAGAATCCGTAAAAGGATTTCATGTCGAAATAGAAAAAGAAGCATTTATTGACTTAGTAAATAAAAATAAATTGGCTGTTATTGGACAAAGCGGTAACCTCACCCCAGCTGATAAAAAATTATATGCATTAAGAGATGTAACAGCGACCGTTAATAGTATTCCTTTAATTGCGAGCAGTATCATGAGTAAGAAAATTGCGGCAGGTGCGGATGCTATTTGCTTAGATGTTAAAACAGGTGCTGGAGCATTTATGAAAACACTAGATGCCTCAAGAGAGCTTGCAGAAGCTATGGTTAGAATAGGGAATAATGTTGGTAGAAAAACAATGGCTGTGATTTCTGATATGAGTCAGCCTCTAGGATATGCAATAGGTAATGCCTTAGAAGTAAAAGAGGCAATTGATACATTAAATGGTAATGGGCCAGAAGATTTGACAGAATTATGCTTAACTTTAGGAAGCCACATGGTGTACTTAGCGGGAAAAGCAGAGTCTACAGATAAAGCGAGAGAAATGCTGCAAGAGGTAATCGATAATGGCAAAGCCCTTGAAACATTTAAACTTTTCTTAAGTTCCCAAGGTGGCGATGCTTCTGTTGTTGATCAAACAGATTTATTACCAAAGGCTAAATATATAATCGAGCTCCCAGCAAAAGAAACTGGCTATGTCGCAGAAATAACTGCTGACAGCATTGGAACAGCTGCTATGCTGTTAGGTGCAGGCAGAGCAACAAAAGAGTCAGAAATTGACCTTGCAGTAGGTTTAGTTTTACGGAAGAAAATCGGTGAAAAAGTCGAAGCAGGCGAATCACTTGTTACGATTTATAGTAATACAAAAGATATTGACGATGTAACAAAAAAATTGTATGAAAATATTAAGCTTTCAGCAAATGAAGTGAAGGCTCCTACTTTAATTTATGAAGTAATTACAGAATAAAATGAAAAAGACTTACAATGTAGCAGCTAAATAAAGTTTGGTAGCTCCTACTTTGTGAGTCTTTTTTTAATTAATGGGAATATCTATTTTTTTATTATACTCTTTCATATAATGCAATCCACCAATATGAAGTTCCAAAGGTTTAACGTTTGTTTCAAATAGTAATGTTCGCTCATTAATAATTGTTCCATCTTTGTTTTTGGCTAATTGTTGATTCGTTGTCGTTTTTAAAGGGATGTTTTCTTGAGCCTCATTGATAATACTTACTTTATCTAATAGAATAGAATCACTCGTTGAAATACGTATCATTAACTCATCCTTTAATTGAATGTCATTTATCGTCAATTCCCCATTCTCTAATGGTATCACTTTCTTTTTTTCTTCCCCAATAAGAGAAATGGATTTATTTATTTCTTTATATCCAATAAAGTTTTTTAAATGGATTTCGAGTGAAGTCACATCTTCTGGTAAACCACCATATTCAATGGAAAATGTATTGTTTTTTCCAAAAGTTGAAGAACTACCATATCCTTCTAGTGGGAGAGGTTTGCCATTGGCAATTAGTTCTACTCCCTCAAAGCCATGACTAAGTCGGTCATAATTCTGGACATTAAATGTTCCTTCTATTACTGTTTGAGTGGGGGTAGCTGTAATACTTTTAAACAGTATCGTTCCTTTATCTACGGTCCATTTATTATGAATGGTTTGCTTTATTTTTGTTTGTAATGCTTCTTTATGATTATAAGCAAAGGTGATATCCGTCGAGCCTTCGACTACCTCCTTATCATTTCTCCAATAATTATAGTGTAGCTGAAGTTTTTTTGAAAAAGCATTAATAGGATCAAATTGTAAAATTCCCGTCATTTTTGTTTTATCATCACTTATTTCATAGTAAGAGCTATTAATATTGGCGTTCGTAAAAAAGCCAGTAATGCTCTGAGGGGTAAAAATACGATCTAAATCATCTGGTAAACCTTCTTCATTTGCTAATGTAATATAGACAACCAATCTATTTTCATCAGACATAAGTCCATTGATCGTTAAGGTAGTACCATTTTCTAATAAAAAAGATTGCTCTATATTTTGCCCAAATCCTTTTTCGTTTAAATCTTTTAATGATTGGGTCATAAGCGTATCAAACCCTAATAGCTTTTTACCGTAATAAGCAATCGCATTTGATTGGTAAGTAATAAAAATGACTAAGACAATAGCGGCTACTGATAATGGGACCCATCGCTTAAAAGGAAAAAATTTAACTTGCTTAGCATAAAGCGCTTGCGCTAGTCTTTGTTCTAATTCTGGAGGTGCAGTTATGTCTGTTAACTTCTTTTGTTCCTCTAATAATTTCTGTTCAATTGAGTTCATACATCATGCCTCCCATAGACCCTTTTTAATAGGTTTAATCCATTGTGAATTCGTGATTTTACCGTTCCAACAGAGACATTCGTGATTTTAGCAATGGTTGCATTATCTAAATCGTGTAGGTATTTTAATTTAATTGTTTCCGCCTGATATGGATTTAAGGATGATAGCAGTTGTTCTATATCCATCGTCTCTGCTTTATATTTATAGGGGTCTGTTGTTTGAGTTGTACTAGAGTGGAGCTCAATATCATTGACAAGTAACTCTTTATGCTGTTTTTTTAATTTTGTTTTACAAAGGTTTACTAAAATGGTCTTGCTCCAGCTATAGAAGGATTCGATTTTATCTAGCTGCTCAATTTTCTCATACAAGATGATAATCATTTCTTCCATTATATCCATTGCATCATGTGGATTCTTCATATATGAATAGGCTAAACGATAATAATCATCCTTTTGTTGCATTACTAACTGAAGTAAAGCTTTTTTATTATGCTTTTTTGCCTTTTGTACGAGTTTTTTCTCATTCATGTGTTCACCTCTCATATATAGGAGTATTTTTCCGTATAAAAAGTTCATTTTTTTATAAAAAAATAAAAAAGAAACCCAATGGCGAAAAGGAAGCCATTGGGAGTATGTTTATTGTTTTGTTAAAATAACCGGTCCATTAGCTGTAATAGCTATAGTATGTTCATATTGTGCTGATAGACTTCCATCAACTGTTCGTGCTGTCCATCCGTCTAAATCAACCTTGGCATGATACATGCCGATATTTAACATCGGTTCAATTGTAATAACCATTCCCTCTTTAAGAGGTGTCCCTACTTTTGGAGGACCATAGTGGGGAATTTGAGGTAGTTCATGCATTTCTTTTCCAATTGCATGCCCGACAAAATCTCGAACTACGCCATACCCTTTAGCTTCTGCGAACGTTTGAATAGCATGAGAGATATCTCCCACTCGGTTTCCAATCACCGCTTGTTCTATTCCTATGTATAAGGCTTCTTCTGTTGTTTTTAATAAGTTTTTTGCATCTTCTGAGACATTTCCTACGGGATAAGACCAGGCAGAATCAGCAAGCCATCCATCTAAGTTTACTACCATATCTATCGTAACAATATCTCCGTCTTTTAAGATTGTTTTGGAAGGGAAACCGTGACAGATCACATCATTTATGGATGCACATGTTGCAAAAGGATAACCATGATACCCTTTTTGTTCAGGCGTGGCGCCTCTTTGTAAAATAAAGTTTTCGGCAAACACATCAATTTCTTCGGTAGTAATGCCTGGTTTGATTAATTTTTTTATTTCTTTATGACAATCTGCAAGAATTTCTCCTGCTCTTTTCATTTTTGCAATTTGCTCTGGTGTTTTTAAATGAATCAATTGTTTTCCTCCTTTAACCTCCATTAATTATAACCTAGATCAACAAACTAGCCTAACTTTTCCTATAATATGCACTACTCTTTCTATCTTCATTTAGGGCTATTCTAATTATTTTATGAATATTCCTGATTGGCTGTATAAACTTGTCTTTTTTGGAAAAAATGGAGGCTATATAGAATGGAGGGTCAATAGATGAAACGCATCATATCAATGTTAATCATTACCTGCTTTATGACATCAATTTTGGCACCAAGCACATTAGCAGCTGAGAAAAAGCAAGAGCTAGTTGATAATGTAAAATCAGCCATTTTAATTGATCGTGATACAGGAACAATCATGTATGAAAAAAACAGCGAGGAAAAGCTTCCCCCAGCAAGTATGACGAAAATAATGACAATGCTTCTTATTATGGAAGCGATTGATCAAGGTAAATTAAAGCTAGACGAGAAAATTCGTACAAGTGAGCATGCGGCATCTATGGGAGGCTCGCAAATTTTCTTAGAACCAGGAGAAGAAATGACAACAGAGGAAATGCTAAAAGGAATTGCTATTGGTTCAGGAAATGATGCAGCAGTAGCTGTTGCAGAAAGACTAGCAGGCTCTGAAGAGGAGTTTGTTCATTTAATGAATAAAAAAGCAAAAGAATTAGGCTTAGAAAGTACTCAGTTTCAAAATGTGACAGGGTTGCCGGTAGCAGATCATTACAGTTCTGCAAAAGATATGGCGCTTATGGCTAAAGAGCTATTGAAATATGAAGATATTACTAAATTCACCGGTACCTATGAAGATTATTTAAGGGAAGATACAGATAAAAAGTTTTGGCTTGTTAATACGAATCGTCTTGTGAAGTTTTACCCAGGAGTAGACGGATTGAAAACTGGATTTACAGCTGAAGCTAAATACTGTTTGACAGCAACTGCTATGAAAAATGGAATGCGAGTAATTGCAGTTGTTTTCGGTGCGCCAACATCTAAAGAAAGAAATGCTCAAGTAACCAAAATGCTTGATTACGCATTTAGTCAATATGAAACACATCCATTGCATAAACGAGAAGAGGCAATTGGTAAAGTAAAGGTAAGCAAAGGTTCAGAAAAAGAAGTAACGGCGGTAACTAGTGAACCTATCTCCATCCTAACGAAAAAAGGGGAGCAAATAGATAAGTTAGAAAAAGTAATTACCATGAATAAAAACTTAAAAGCACCCATTCAAAAAGGACAAGAAATTGGAGAAATTACGTATAAGCAAGATGGTAAAACATTAGTTACAAGTCCATTGGTTGCTCAAAAAGAAGTAAAACAAGCAAAATGGTGGACGTTATTTAAACGATCAGCAGGTATGTTTACAAAAACAGAATAGTCTTTTTTCCATCTTGTCGAAATAATTTGTATTCCTTCTTTTTTTAGCGAATAAACACTAGTTTTGTCTGTGGAGAAGGAAAAGCTATATAAATCTAGAATAGTTTCTTTAAACCAAATAAGGAGGCTATTCTTGTGAGTCTTAATATTGAGTTGGAAGTAAAGAACAATGTACTTTGTATACGTCTATCTGGGGAATTGGATCATCACTATGCGGAAGAATTACGTACAAAAGCAACTTCCGCCATAGAGAGCTATAATATTCGTCACATTGTGTTAAATCTTGAAAACTTAACATTCATGGACAGTTCTGGCTTAGGTGTTATCTTGGGCAGATACAAGCAAATAAAGCAGCTTGGAGGAGAAATGGTAATTTGTGCTATTTCCCCTAGTGTACAGCGCTTATTTGATATGTCAGGTATGTTTAAAATTATGAAGCTAGAAACAAATGAAGAATTTGCCCTACAACGATTGGGGGTAGCTTAAGATGAGAAATGAAATGCATATTCAATTTAGTGCTCTGAGCCAGAATGAATCGTTTGCACGTGTGACGGTAGCAGCTTTTATAGCCCAGCTTGATCCTACAATGGATGAATTAACAGAAATTAAAACAGTTGTATCAGAAGCAGTGACAAACTGCATTATTCACGGATATGAAAATGATCCAAGTGGAATTGTTTATATTTCGGTTATATTAGAAGATTCATACATTGATTTAACGATCAGGGATGAAGGGAAAGGAATTTTCGATGTAGAGGAAGCAAGACAGCCATTATTTACGACAAAGCCAGAGCTTGAACGATCTGGTATGGGATTCACCATCATGGAAAACTTTATGGATGATATCGAAATTCAATCAAGTCCAGATAGCGGAACAGAGATTCGTCTGCGTAAGCATTTAATGAATAGCAAAATGCTAAGCAATTAAGGAGAATCGTCTATGGATGTGGAGGTAAAGAAAGATAAGAAGGAAACGTATCTAAAAGACCATGAAGTCAAAGACTTAATAAAACGAAGCCAAGATGGAGATCAGTCAGCAAGAGATACAATCGTTCAGAAAAATATGCGTCTTGTTTGGTCAGTCGTGCAAAGGTTTTTAAATAGAGGCTATGATCCAGATGATTTATTTCAAATTGGATGTATCGGTCTATTAAAATCAGTGGATAAATTTGATTTAAGCTATGATGTTAAATTTTCAACCTATGCTGTTCCAATGATTATTGGAGAAATTCAACGATTTATCCGTGATGACGGAACAGTAAAGGTAAGCAGATCGTTAAAAGAATTAAGCAATAAAATTCGTAAGGCGAAGGACGAATTATCGAAGCAATACGGCAGAACACCAACAGTTGGGGAACTTTCTGAGTTTTTAGATATACCTCCAGAAGATATCGTTCTCGCGCAAGAAGCAGCAAGAACGCCATCCTCCATTCATGAAACAGTTTATGAAAATGATGGGGATCCTATTACTTTATTGGATCAAATCGATGATGGCAATGAAGGCAAATGGTTTGATAAGATTGCTTTGCAGGAAGCAATCCGTGAATTAGATGAAAGAGAACGTCTGATTGTTTATCTAAGATATTATAAAGATCAAACACAGTCAGAAGTAGCAACAAGGCTAGGTATTTCTCAAGTGCAGGTTTCTAGGCTAGAAAAAAAGATTTTACTGCAAATGAAAGACCAGATGGATCTATAAATGGGAAAGTCGGCAAATCTCCATATAGGAGGATTGTCGACTTTTTTATTTGGCTTTACGTAAGAAATGAACAGCAATATTTGGGGAGGAATGGATCGAGAGTTGGAGCATTATATGGTTGAAGAAAAAATTACCATTTAGAAGTCCATCATATTTTATAAAAGATTATCGAATACTACATTTAATAGGAAAACAATGTGTGTTAGGACGTGGAACTTATGGCAGAGACGATATATATTCGGATGAGGCATCGTATTCAAAAAAAGTCAGATGAACGGATATTCCTACAGGATCTTGCGCAAATCATTGCCACAGATGAACTGCTGTCATCACTAAAAAATGTATGTCTTTACCATATAACAGAACAGGATAAGAATATTATTATCATAGACAGTACACGACTTATCCGCGAGATAAAAAAGCGATATAAAGACCTGGAAATTCAATTGATTGGCCCTGCGCAAACAATTATAGAGGTAGTTTTTGAAAAGAAAAAAGTAGCCCTTCCGTTTTTTATACTAGTGTGGTTGTTGCTGTTTATTGGGTCTGGATTGACGATTATGAATTTCCATGAAGATGTAAGTATGCAGACGGTTCATCAGCGCATTTATACGATGATTACCGGTAAGGAAATAGAAAAACCATTAATTTTTCAAATACCTTATTCAATCGGATTAGGACTTGGAATGGTAATATTTTTTAATCATGTTTTTAAAAAGCGCCTAAATGAAGAGCCGAGCCCGTTAGAAGTAGAAGTGTTTAACTATCAGCAGTCCCTAGATCAATATATGATTATGCATGAAAATAAAGAAAGTATTAAAAAAGTAGATGATCATTAGTATTCTTTTTGTGATTTTTGTAGGGTTAGCCTGGGGAATTACGGTTGGTGCTGGATATGTTGCTTTTTTAACTGTATTTGGCATTATTCCTAGGCTGACACAATTGACAAAAACCTTCAGTAAAATATATGCATATGAATGGGCTGCTGTTTTAGGAGCTGTTTTAGGTACAATCGCATTTTTACAAGAACCTACTTTTTCTTTACCGGCTTTTCTCCTTATTCTAATAGGATTGGCAGATGGAATATATGTGGGAATGATTGCGGCCGCATTAACAGAGGTTTTAGATGTTTTTCCCCTTTTAGCTAAAAGAATTGGAATTGACGATCGATTATTAATTTTGATGATGGCTCTTGTTTTTGGTAAGATCTTTGGCTCCTTGTTTCATTGGATCTATTTTATTCCATAATATTAGAAACGGAAAGGAAGTATAAAGAATGAATAATAGGAGAAAAGTAATCCTTATTACAGATGGAGATGAGTATGCCAAAAGAGCCGTTGAGATTGTAGCAAAGGAAGTAGGCGGGAGATGTATATCTACTTCATTTGGTAATCCTAGCCAGCATAGCGGCAAGGAAATTTTAAGTCTTATTAAGAAAGCCAAACAGGATCCGGTGTTAGTTATGTTTGATGATAGTGGGTTTGTTGGAGAAGGTACTGGTGAAAAAGCATTGAAATACATAGCTACACATCCTGATATAGAAGTGTTGGGAGTTATTGCAGTGGCAAGCAGGACAAGAAGAGAAGAATGGACGAAAATTGATGTTGCGATTGACCAAGATGGAGAACTGACTCCCTATGGTGTCGATAAATATGGAATTTCTGAAATCGAATTGGGAAGAGTAAATGGAGATACCGTATATGTCTTAGATGAGTTAAACTTACCACTTGTAGTTGGGATTGGCGACATAGGGAAAATGGGGAAAAAAGATTCTTATGAAAAAGGAGCACCGATTACGAGAAAAGCAGTTGAATATATATTAGAAAGAAGTGGTTTTTATGAGCAGTAAGACTGAAAAAAAGGTGCAGATATACGAAGATTTAGATAATGTGGAAAAATATATGAAAGACAGGGTCGGGCTAGGTACGAGTTTTGATTTAGGAGTCCGCAAAATAAAGGTAATGCAAAAACAAGTCCATTTATATTATGTGAATGGACTATGTGACAGTGTCTTAATTGCTGAATTATTAGAACAGCTATTATTCTTAAATGATACAGATAGAAAATCACAAGCTAGAAATATATTTGATATTGTGGAAAATCAACTTGTTCATCAAAGTGTACAGCCGATTGAAAAAATGGATGAATTGGTAGATCAAGTACTTTCAGGATTAATTGCCATTGTGGTAGAAGGCTATAATCATGGGTTAGTTGTAGATGTCAGAAGCTATCCAGGAAGAATGCCACAAGAACCAGACACAGAAAAGGTAGTTCGTGGTTCACGAGATGGTTTTGTTGAAAATATTATCGTAAATACAGCCATTACAAGAAGAAGAATTAGAGATGAACGATTACGCTTTGAAATTATGAGAGTAGGAGAGCGCTCTAAAACAGATATTGCTGTTGGTTATATTGATGGAGTAGCAGATCCTGATTTAATTAACATTGTCATAAAAGAGCTGAAAAATATTAAAGCAGATGGATTAACGATGGCGGATAAAACAATTGAGGAATTTCTATTAAAGCAAAGCTATAATCCATATCCTCTAGTTAGATATACCGAAAGAGCGGATGTAGCGGCGACTCATTTATTAGAAGGACATGTGGTTATCTATGTGGATACATCCCCAAGTGTCATTATTACACCAGCAACCTTTTTTCATCATTTACAGCATGCAGAAGAGTATAGGCAAGCCCCATTAATTGGTAGCTTTGTAAGATGGGTTAGATTTTTAGGTGTTTTTGCTTCAATTTTTTTCCTTCCTCTTTGGTTTTTAGTTGTATTAGAGCCATCCTTATTACCAGAGCGACTTGCTTTTATTGGACCAAATGAAACGACAAATATTCCAATTGTCGTCCAAATTTTTATTGCGGATCTAGGATTAGAATTTTTGCGGATTGCAGCCATTCATACGCCAACACCACTGTCAACCGCAATGGGACTAATTGCCGCAGTTCTAATTGGACAAATCGCAATAGATGTAGGTTTATTTGTTCCAGAGGTTATTCTTTATGTGTCTGTTGCGGCAATTGGTAACTTTGCTACACCTAGTTATGAGTTAGGAATAGCGAACAAAATTGTACGATTAATTTTATTAATAGTTGTAGCAATATTCCATACACCAGGTTTTTTTATTGGAATAACTGTCTATCTTTTATTCCTAATCCGGACAAGAACATTAAATGTTCCTTATTTATGGCCATTTATCCCTTTTTATCCCAAAGCTCTTGCGCAAATTCTTTTACGCCGTACGGTTCCAGGTAACAGAATTAGACCTAGTCATTTACATCCACAAGATCGTTTTAAGCAACCGTAAGCAAAAAATGAGGCAATTTGATTCTTGAATAGTAGTGAGCGAGAACGGGCAGATTATTTAAAGCTCCTTAGAGAGTGAATAACTGTCCGTTCTCTTTGGTAAAATTAGATGATCAGCTATTGAGAATTGCCTGAAATTATGGTACATTTGGATAATTAAAGTGAGCTAATAATAATGTGAAACTTCAATCAATTGGCATTTTATCTAACTTGAAATGTTAGTTGAATCAATCGTTTTTTACGAGCTGTATTCCTCTTCAATCTTTTTTAATCGTGATTTGATGGTGAGTGTTACGGCTTTCCTGACGGGATAGAAATAAGTTTCACAAACAGACAAGTGCTTTCTTTAGACTGTCTGTTTGTGATTAGGAGCATTTATAATATTTTATGGAAGAATAGAGGGGAATCAATGCACTATTACGGAACTTCAAAAGTAAATGATGCTGGTCATCTTGAAATAGGTGGAGTAGATACACTCTTATTAGTCGAAAAGTTTGGAACACCGGTTTACATTTATGATGTTGAATTAATTAGAGAAAGAGCTAGAGGGTTTAAGCAAACGTTTGACCAATTAGGTGTGAAAGCGCAAGTTGCTTATGCAAGTAAGGCTTTTTCTACGATTGCAATGGTTCAACTAGCAAATGAGGAAGGCTTATCATTGGATGTTGTTTCTGGTGGTGAATTATATACAGCTATTGCTGCTGATTTCCCTGTAGAAAGAATACATTTTCATGGGAATAATAAAAGTAAAGAGGAGCTATTGATGGCAATCGATTATAAGATTGGCTGTATTGTCGTTGATAACTTTTATGAACTTGAAATGCTTCATCAATTATGTGAAGAAAAAAAGACAAAAGTGTCTATTCTTTTAAGGGTAACTCCTGGCATTGAAGCACATACGCATGACTATATATTAACAGGGCAGGAAGATTCAAAGTTTGGATTTGACTTGCAGAATGGACAAGCAGAGGCCGCTTTGTTGAAGGCGAAAGAGACACCATTTTTAGAAGTTTTAGGACTTCATTGCCATATTGGCTCCCAAATTTTTGATACAACAGGTTTTGTACTTGCTGCAAAAAAAATAATGGCGCATTTAACAGATTGGAAAGCGAAGCATGAATTTGAGTCACAGGTCTTAAATTTAGGTGGTGGCTTTGGTATTCGCTATACAGAGGAAGACCAACCAATCAAGCCCGCTGAATATGTAGAAGTAATCATTAAGGAAGTTAAAGAACAAGTAAGCTATCTGAATATGAAAATGCCAGAAATATGGATTGAGCCAGGAAGATCTCTTGTAGGAGATGCTGGGACTACACTATATCAAATTGGTTCACGAAAAGAAGTCCCAAATGTCAGAAATTATTTAGCGATTGACGGAGGAATGAGTGATAACATTCGACCTGCTTTATATCAAGCAAAATATGAAGCGGTTCTTGCAAATAAGCCTCTACAAACACCAGATGAAACAGTTTCAATTGCAGGGAAATGCTGTGAATCAGGTGATATGCTTATTTGGGACTTGCCTTTACCAAAAGCAAATGACAAAGATGTCCTTGCTGTATTCTGTACTGGAGCGTATGGGTATTCCATGGCAAATAATTATAATCGGATTCCAAGACCTCCAGTAGTTTTTGTGGAAAACGGGGAAGCAAGATTAGTAG
>Ga0182738_1004717_pt1 | contig 14927 bp, 10 predicted proteins | sample eDN5th30CBELigMG_FD_128876 | JGI IMG/M metagenome (GOLD analysis project Ga0182738, IMG submission 128876) | Enriched Miracle-Growth compost microbial communities from Emeryville, California, USA - eDNA 5th pass 30_C BE-Lig MG (version 2)... ... | reverse complement strand
TTATTCATAAGATTGACAAAATAAATTGATGTCATAACTAACCTAAAATTAGTTGTTTATTCATTTATTTATTTACGATTTATATTTACTTATTAATGAAAGAGATAAATCCTTTCTTCCAAATTTCATATAAAAGTGTTATCAACTCAAACTCAAACTTAAATTAAAGTAGTAAATGGCAAACGGCATTCATTAACTCTCGATCTCAATATTCCAAAAATCCTCTTCTCAATTTCTTCATCAAGACTTCAATATCAGACACTCCTCTGGTATCTTTGAAAGGAATCAAGACTGTTTGGTTGTCGGCTTGGAACAAAGCTTCATCGAGGTTGCCGTCTTGCAAGTAAAACACTTGGCAGTCAGTCACATTAGAGACTTTCCAAGGAACTGGGGTAAAAGTTGTTTCGGCCATTGTGTGGAGGTCCAAAGTAGCAAAGCCGCCTTGATAATAGACGTACAAGTTCTTTCCAGAAGAAGAGAGAGTGAATGGTATTTTGCCCCAATTGTATGAATTTCCTTTATAGGTGAATTGGGCATTAGTCATGGTCACATTCGCAAACTGGATAATCCTTCCGCTCAATCTCTCATATCTAAATAGAGCCTTCTCATTTGTGTACAAAACATAAGAATAATCTGGACTGATCTTGACTTGAGGCATAAAAGCAGAAGAATAGGCGACATAAAAGTCCACCACTCTGTTGAAGTTTTTATCGCTGAGCTGCCCAATATAATATGTATTCAGTCTCATTTTATTAGCATACATTTGCTCTCCAACAGCAATCACCTCATTTTGCAACATAAGCTCAATCTGAACAATCGGTTCTCCATGAGCTCCTGTGATCATCGCATAACTTTGTGTAGTATAAAGCGTCATGTCAACCTTTAGCAAGTAAGAGTTGGTGTATTTATTGACAGTTGGGTCGTCAGAGCTCATTGGGGTGCTGATCAGACCAAGAATGTAAAGGGAGTTGGAATCGGCTTTGGAAATCATGAATTTGACTTCATTGAAGGTGGCAGCGCTGGCGAGGCTGACTTGTTTAGATTGAACGGCAAAATTATTGGAAGGGTCTAAAATATACAAGATATTTTTAGAGGGACAGTAGTAAAAGGCCTGGGTGTTGGATACTATATAGAGTCTTGAGTAAAAAGGTGTATCATTGGCGCAAATGGAGCAGCTTTGCTCAAAATCAGCAATCACTTTGTTGTAAGTTCGCGAATGAACATTCACCAGATAAGTGTTTCCGAAGCCAGAGAAGATGTACTCTGGGGAGTTGAGCTCCATCATTGTTGGAGGGAGGTAAGAGGTGGTGTTTGTGTCGGGAATTTGGGCCAGAGCCGAGTAAGTTTGGAGGAGTAATAGCAAAAGTAAAGCGATAATCTTCATTGTTTCAAGCAATAATTTACAAGGCTAATATATAAAACTCTTTGATAAAATGTATTAAAGTTTTAATTATACAAATTTGAAAAGGAATATTAGTCAAAAGCCAAATTCACATTTTCCTCCTAAATTCAAATTTCAATACCGTCTTTTCCTCTCTTTCTTTTAAAATTCCAACTTCCTCCTTGTACGAGATAAAGATTAACTAACTCTAAAACACGAATTATATTCCTCTTTCTCCTGGTTGTGGTGTTTCTGAGTCTGATTAATGATTGTTAGTAGTTTTAATCGAAACAAACTAAACTCAAAATCCATGTTTAAAAACTCAGTTTTTTTTAAAAAAAAAAGCTAAGGGTTTCTTTCAGCATATTTAGTCGAACTTTCATCTGAGTGATAGAATGTCCAAAGATTCCTCAGAAATTCTTACACGAAAAAATCAAGATCCTGTTTGAGACAAGGAAAAAGTTTGACAATTGAAAAGACTTTCAACGCTTCTCGAATGAAAGATGATCCCAAAATACAATTCGGAGAGGATAAAAGGCAGGACTAGGAAAAATATCCTTCCAAATGATAAAAATAAAGTTTTGGCAAAAACGGATCTGCCAGAGACCAAAAATCAATTTTGTCATTCCCTCTCAATTCTATTGTCAAGAGAATGACCTCATAAATTCGAGAAAACTTTATTCAAAACATAGAAAGTAACTTATTTCAAAGACATAGGGATTTTAACTAGCCATCACTTATCCAAGAGGTTTTAATTTTAATCTTATAATATTTGTGGAGATCTATTGCACTCTTTAGACTTTAAAAAATTAAGGCCACCTGATGTCCTTTCCTCTAAGCTAAGCGAGAATAAGTAATCCTTGAGAGTCATTTGAGAGGTTTTACTCAACTTGAGTTTCAAAATTTTTCAAAGGTCAGCATTCATTTCAAGTCTTCCGAAGCTTGAGTTTATTTTTCCTCTCCGGCTGATTATTTCCTTGGCTATTCTGAGATTGACTTTAGCTCAATGCGTTTCAAAAAACTCATTTTTTATATTTTGAAGAAGAATCCTTGTTTATTCAATTTCAGCTTAATTATTTGGTTGTTTTCGGAAAAGCATTTTTTGTTGAAAAACATTTTTTGACCAAAAATAATTCTGAACATATCTTATTTTCTAAAGCATATTTCAGACTCTAAGAAAAATCATTGTGCAATAAGGATGATGAAAGCAAGATTTCCTCTAATTTGGGAAGACAGACATTTCAAAAGCAACAAAAATGGACTGATCTTCAAATCTATGCCCAAAAAACCTGATTTTCTCAATTCAATATTCAACAAATATCTTGTTCAATTCGAGTCGACTTTGAAAAAGAAACTGTCATCAGAACGTTTCTAAAAAAAGAAATGCATCTTGAGGACAATTCGATCTGTAGTTAAATTGTTTTTTGCTTTGAAATTCTGGATTTTAAATAAAGTTTCCGAAATAATATAGATCAAAATTTTTTGAAGAGTGCTTTTCTGAACTTTTGCTATATCTGCCGAAAATCAAACTTTTCCCCCCAAATTTTTTCTCAAATTCTTCAGTAAAAAAACTTTTTGAATTTTTTCCTTCATAGAAAACTCAAAAGAATTTTGTTTTATCCAAATTTTGAAAAAAAGTCTTCTTGGGAAACCTTTCAGAAAACGACTTTTAAAAAGAAAATTTTAGCAAAACAAAATTCCTTTAATCTCCTTCTTCCAAGATTGAGATTTTGCTATTGAAAAAAAAAAAACAAGTAAATTTACCTCTAACCATAAAAAGCAAAATTAGCTGAATAATCCTTTGTTTGATTGCTCTTCAAGAGAATTTGTTTTCTCCAAAAATATAGAATTCTGTAACATATTTTTGAGCTCTCAGTAGAAAAGTGAGCTTCCTTCACCTTCATCTAAGATCAAATTCTTGCCAAAAAAATTTTCCTCAGAAAGCTGATAAAGATAATAAATTCTGAACTTTTCTTTCTTTCTTTTTCAGGAGGAAGAAATTTACAGGACAACATTTTTTCCCAAAGAATCAAAAGTTTTTCGAGTGCAAACTTTTACTAATATTCTCAGAAGTTCGCTTGAAAATTATTGCATGTATCGAAATTAAACAAACATTGACAAATTGATCCAAGAAATCTTTGGAGAGTGATGTAACGCTCTTCTAGGTTCTTCGTAAATTTCTTCCGATTGAAAAGAAATACAAATCTCCTTCTCCGTCTTCTGTCTTCTGTCTATCGTCAGTGTTTTTCCTAGGGTAAAACTCTGACGAATTCTGCCCAAACTTTGGGCAATTCAATTCTCTTTTGAAATTTTGGGCAGTTAAAAAAAAGTTTTGCCAAAAAATTCAAAACCATTCTTAGAACATTTTATAATCACGTGAAAATCAGAATAACCATCACAAAAAAAGATTTTCCTTTTTGTTCCAAAAGAAATAATGAAAAAAAATTTTGAAAAAAAAATACAATTTAAGATTCTTTAATGGTACTTTGTTGCACTGAAAGGTAAAACAGAGAATAAGGGAGAATAATGAGTTAAGATTTGAAATTTCAGAGAATATTAAATAAATAAAGTTAATGTCTTCATCAGTCTATGAAGAATAGAAATTCTCATAGAAAATGAATTTTGGGCAATTCAAAAGTCTGAAAATGAGGTTTAGGAAAAATGGGACAATTGAAAAAAAAAATTCTAAGAATAACACTGTATATTGTTGAAAAAAATTTCCCTGATGGAAATGCAAAAAGTTTTTTTGGCTAATTTTTGTAATTTACTGAGAATCCGTCATGATGAGACATTTTTGAGTTTTGTCAGTATTCATAAAATTTACACTGATTTTGTTTTGGTAAAGTTTGTAAACCTCATTATTCCGTTTTATTTGAGAGTTCATAAATCTCATTTTGATAAATCTACTGTATCTAGCTGACAAAAATATTTTTTTCAAAATATCAAAACCAATTGTTCAGATCCTCTTCAAAACTCTCAAGAAAGTTTTCACCAATCAGCAAAGTCTCCAGATCCCTATTCTTCAAATAAAAACTTATTTTTGAAATTTTCCTCAGAAAACTTTTCTGCTTACTTAATAAAAGAACCAATTAATATCACTCCTCTAAAATTGCTTATCATTTAGAGTACAAAAGCTTACAAAGCCAATAGTTGCCTTGTCCGGTCAAAAACCTGAGCTAAAAATTCAATCGACTCTACTACACTTGAGAGAACTTCTTCTGAGCATAGAAACAGTTTCCCATTTAAGTAAATCCAATTCATGTTAATCTTGTATGAGTCAAGTCCGACTCGTTTTCATCAATAAAAAAGTAATTAGGATTTTATAGAGATTAAAGAAATTCCTTTTTCGAAAAAGTAAGACCAAATTAAGTGCCGAGAATCTAATTAAAAATTCCAAATAAAAATAAGTGCGACGATTTAGCAAAATCCCGTCCAACTTTTTTGTCGTTAAACCATCATCTAACCTTCCCTCCATCAACCAATTACAAACTTTGATTATTCTCACTTCTAGTTAGGATTACTTTAATCATAAAGTCTCAGGAATTTAGTCACTCTTTATGATATCATCGTGGATAACAATTCCTGCTGGACTTGAAACTCCATATAATCAGCCTTACTTTCTTCATAGACAAGCTAAATATAAGAAAATGCTTCATCTAAACGATCTTTGAGAAAAATCTGTTGTGGTATTTCACAAAATAGAGCCTATTGTAAAACACATTAATATTCTATTCGAAAAGTTTTCAGCTTTATTCCATAAACCAACTCAGCCCACAATTTACAAAAATGTTTCTCGGCCTCTTTGTCTCCTTTGTTTGTCTTAAAAATTACCCCAAAATAATCGAATCCGAAAAATCCAAGTTTCTTATAAAAAGCTCTTGAAATTAATTTAGGGTATTGATAAATGAAATGTCATGATCTTTAATTTATTTTTAGAAGTAATTGCCCATTTTCAAATTTTCAAACCAATATATAAAGCCAACATATATATTCCTACACTGATACAAAATATTTATATCTAAGAACAAATCAATAGGTCTAAATCTTTATTCCTGAGGCTTAAACCCAAACTATCCTTCTATTGAGTAAAATAGAAGAAAAGATATGTTTGATATATTCTGAGAATCTTTCAGATTCCGCGAATTCTAATTAAACAACAAAAACTTTGATTTAATCAGAGCGTATAGAAATTTTGTTGAGATTGAGAAGATTCAATTAATTTGCTCTCTTTCTGTCAAGAAAAACCCAAACCAAATCTTCTCATCTCAATCTCTCTTTTGTCTCTCTTCCTTTCGTCTTATTCCATTTCCCTTTAAAATACTAACCCATCAATTATTCTTTATATCTTTGTGTTTTTATCAAGTTTTATCAATCAAAGGGAGGGATAATCTTTGATCTACATCACACTGCCTCTCTCAAACAACTGTAGAACCCAGATGCGGTTGATTTGTGGAAAAACCCCGCAAAGTTTATTCTTGCATTTTGTCTTTGAAATCAATAAACTTCAATAAAAATTTAAGAGACCAATTAAAAAATATTTATAATTCCTTTCTTCTCCTGGCTTCCTCTTTCCCTCCACTTCTAAGCATTTTTCTTGATTAACTCTATCTCTCAACTCTTTCCCCTTCTCTATGATATTTGAAGCCTCTCTAAAGCAATACTTTTCTCAAAATAAGCTTTTCTATATCAAATCCAGTTCCCCTAACAAAATACGATGAAAAATCACTTTGATCAATTTCGGATAAAGAGTTAATGCAAGCTTTTTTCCACAGGATAATGGATTCTGATATTGACAAGAGACAAAATTCTTAGGGGTTTAATTAAAAGAAACAGAAAAGCAAGATAATATTTTAAATTCAAAGATAAAAATCAATTTTTTAAACCTATCAATTTATCTCCTATTAAGTCCTGATATACATAAGACTTAATTTTTCCTCTATTTAAAAAACATCGTGTACAGAGAATTATAATAAATTAACTCAATACAACAACACACTTCTGTTCAACTCTTTCTTACTCTCTCAACTATGGTACTTCCCAGTGCTTTTCCTTCCCTAACAACTTGTCTAGAATCTATTTAATTCTAACAACAACAGAGGAAACAACTTCTCTGGAAGTACCATTCATTCTATTAACATCATCTCAATATCTAGATTCTTGGAACAACCGATCCAACAACTCCTTCCAAGGCAACCTCTTTGGCTCAAATAACAATAACAACAACAGTACGTTCATTTCAATTGAACTCCTCACATAACCTCTCACAGATATGGGATCGGGAAACAACGGTATGTTTGGAAATTCAGGATCCAACAATAACAACCTCTTCGGAAGTAATAACAACAGAAACAACCTTTTCGGCAGTATTCCTTACCTTCTCTTCATCCTATTAACCCTTCCCTTAGGTAACAACTCTAATTCCAATGGAAATAATGGTCTTGGCCTTCTCGGAAGCTCTTCCAGCTCAAACAACTTTTTGGGAATGAGTTCTGGATCAAGTAAAACCTCTTTTCCATAGAGTTTATCCTAAGATCTCACCCAAGGTATTGGAACTTTCAATTATGGATATGATGCATCAAAGCTTCCTAAGACTGAAAAGGAAGGATATCCTATCATGGCTATCAATGCTAATGCCAGTCTTAAACACAAAAGTCTTGATGAACTCAGAGTTGAAGATTACTTCTCTTACAAAGGAAACAAGATCCCTCAACAAAACCTCAATATAATCCATGACCAATGGCAAAAAAATATCAATAGTCGAGGCAATAATGGCGGAGGTAACAACCTCTTTGGAGGAAGCAACAACAACAATAACGGTGGTGGCAACCTCTTCGGCAGAAATAATAACAACAATGGAGGCGGTCTCTTTGGAGGAGTAGACAATATTTTCTTTGAGCTCTCTCTCTGACTAATAATTTGTAGAACAACAATAATGGTGGAGGCTTGTTCGGAAGCAGCAACAATAACAACAATGGCGGAGGCTTATTTGGAAGCAACAACAATAACAACAGAGGTGGCCTCTTTGGTTCCAATAACAATAACAACGGAGGAGGACTCTTTGGTAACAACAACAACAACAATAATAGAGGAGGCCTCTTTGGCAGTAACAACAATAACAATGGAGGTGGTCTCTTTGGAAACAACAATGGTGGAGGCCTCTTTGGCAGCAACAACAACAATAATAGAGGAGGCCTCTTCGGTTCCAACAACAATGGCGGTGGCCTCTTTGGTTCCAGTAACAACAATGGTGGCGGCCTCTTTGGTAGCAACAGCAACAATAATAGAGGTGGTCTTTTTGGAAATAGCAATGGTGGTGGCCTCTTTGGCTCCAACAACAACAATGGTGGAGGCTTATTCGGTAATTTCTCGAAAATTTTCTTTTATCTTACCCAATTTTCAAAGGTAACAAAGGAGGCCTCTTTGGCAGTAGCAACAATAACAATGGCGGTGGTCTCTTTGGTGGACAAAGACAAGGAGGATTATTCTCAGGATTAAATAACAACAACAATAATAATAACAACAATAATGGTTCAAGTGGATATTACAATAATGAAGCTCAACTCCTCTTGGAAGCCCAAAAACTTCTTGGTGCTATTGACCTTGAACAAGCCAAAAACTTTGATGCTATTCGTCTTAATTTCGGCACAACTCAACAAAATTACAATCTTTTTGGTAAATCTGTTGGAGCATCATCAGAATCTACCAAAGAATTCCTTGGAAGATATGAAGCTGAAGAAACATCCTCCAGCTCTGTCGTCGTCAAAAGAAATCACAGATCTGGCTATAAATCCTCTTCAAGAAAATCTTCCTTCTATGGTGAAGGAGATGCTGATTCTCAACTCGTCTTCAGAAACAAAGGCTTCCATTCCAGACTTCGTGATACCGGCTCACATCTCCTTGCAAGAAAAGCCAACTCTGAAGATTTTATTGAGAGAGATAGAGCTGAATCTTGGCATGACGAATACTCTGAAGTCGGAAAAAGAATCCGTCTCAACTCTTACACTGAAGCTTACAATGTCGAGAAATCCTCTCTTGACATCACAAGTAATTCTTTTATATTGAGAATGCATTCTTAATATTTCCTTAGGCATGTATGATTCCATCAGAATCTATGTCTTCCTCAACCAAGAAGGACAAGAAAAGAACTGCTCATTCAACGTCTGCTTCTCAAAGACTTGCCTTGAAATCAAGAGAATCGCTCTTGAAAAATTATTCGATGAAACTGAAGCTCCCCTCTCCAAATACAAACTCGTTCTCAACAACAGAATCCTTCGTGATACCACCAAAGTCAAGGACACTCAAATTAAAGACAACGACAAGATCTATGTAAATTTGTCTTTCCATTGCAATCCCCTAATCCTGCTTTTATAGATCATCCCTGATTCCGAATGCGATAACTATTCCCACAGTAGTTTCTCAAGTCCTTCCAAGGAACACTTGGCTTCAGAAAGCCTCATTCCTAAGCTCACAAAGGAGTATCACACCGAACCTTCTATGCCCAGAATTAGCAGAATGACTGCTGATGAACTCCGCAATATCCAAAACTTTACCATTTTCAACGAATACGTCAAAGTTACTTTTGAAAATACTACTGATATCACTGGATTGAATCTTGATGAAATCGTTCATTTGAACCACAGATCTATTGAAATTTACCCTGAGAATGGTAATGTTGCTATCCCTGAAACTGGCTGCGGATTAAATAAAGCTGCTATCATTGAATTCTATCAATGGTCTGTCCCTAAAAAATACCAAAACGATTTGAAGAGTTATGACGTCAAATTACAAAATTGGGCTCGCTCTATTGGTGCAGAATTTGTTTTCTTCAATTCTAATCAAGGAGTTGTCTGCATCCGTGTCGAAAATTTCAACACTAAATCCCAATAAATCGAGAGTTTTCGATTTTACTAGGTTAGTTTTTTTATTGATTTTTTTTTGGAGTATTACTTAATTTATATTGTATAAAGTTACAAAATTTTTCGTACATACAATACATTTTCCTCCATAACAAATATATACACAAATAAATGAATTTTATTGTCATCTTCATGATTATGATTTCGTCTTAATATCAACAATTATAACTTTTAAAAATTCATTTCACAACGCTTTGAATATAAAATCACTTGGAAAACGATTTTACTTCACATGATGTATTTTACTCTATTGTCCTGTTTATTCTAGTTATCAATATTGGTTTCAGCTTTTTCGAGAGTAAAAGAAGAAAAAATGGAATTTGATTATGGAATCGCGAAAAATTATTAGCTTTATTTTTTTTTTTTTGAAAAAGAATTATTCAAAACGTTTTTCATTGAAAATTTGAATTCAACTCCCTTTCAAAATTTTGCTTGAATAATTGAGAGAGTCAAGATATCGGAGAAAATCCAATCAAGACTTTCCTTCAAAAACCTTTTGGGATGATCTCCAAAAGTGTTAAAAAACACTGAAAAGGAACTGCTGACTCTCAACTTCTGCAAAAATCCTATTTTGGCAATTTGAGATTTCACACGAAAATAGCCTCTTTTTCAATTCTTACTAAACTCAACCATCTCACAAAAACGATTTTCGATTTATTGGTTGAATCTAAAATACTTTCTTTCATTTTTTTCTCGTTTGTTCACTTAATTTTTGCAAAGACAGAAATAAAGATCAAGAAAACTATTCAATTTTCACAACACTCAAAGTCAATTTTTTAGTATTTTGCAATTAAGTTTCACAAAGACTTCAAATTTATGGTAAAAAAAAAGTCTCCAAAATGAAAGAAAAACCTGCGGCAACGTTCATGAGTTCAGAAATCAATGATAACTTTACAAAATTTTCTACTGAAAAAAACTCATTCCAGTTTTTGTGAAAAGACCAATTTTCAAGACTCTCATTCAAAAAGCTGACACTCTTTCAAAAAATATTTTCATGGGAGGACTAAAAAAGCTTTGAATTCAAATCTTCTGTTTTTCTCCTTTAAAAATGAGATTTTCAATTCTTCAGATGGAGTTTTGTTCCTTTGACCACCCAAATTTCCCCAAAGGATCTGAGCAACATTTGACAAAGAAACCTCGAAAAGTATGAAATCTCGAATGAAACTTTTTTTTTAAGTGTTTGCTTGCTGAAAAACAATTTTTTAATGATTCAAAAAAACTTTTGCCTTGTTCTTCTTTTTCTTCCAAAAATAGTAAAAACAAAAAAAACTTCTCAAATCAACTACTAATTTCGTAAAATCTCAGTCAGTGTAAAGGAAAATACTTGAACAAAGAAAAATATATCAGAATAAAAACATAGATAGTAGATATATCATCCTACCAAGTATTTAGATACGTAGTTAATCATCAGAAAGATCCAAAAATTTATACATACAAAATCAAAACAAGTTTAAAGATTATTAAAAAAGATTGCTAAACTTGATCCAAAGTCTTTCTAAATCTTTTTTCTTTTTTTTTAGTGACAAAATCCACATACAAACAAATTGACTTGACTCGTCATCCCTTTATTTATTGTACTTTACCACCTCATTTTTATCAAAAAATCTCCATCTGAGCTGGTTTCACCTTTCTCACTAGAAAGAATTCTGGTGTGGGAATCTAATATACTGGTATGACGATGCTGCTTCCTCTGCTTCCTGTTTCACTGTGGCATTATACTTCTCTTCAACCTTCGTTATTATCGTCGTTTGCACAGTCTGCTGCTGCTGAGCTTCTGGTCTCACATTTTTCACGGCCTTCTCCTTTTCCTTGAGTGCTTGGCTGCTGCTTTTATGCTTATTTCCGTTATCAGTCCCTGAAGTGCTATTCTCAGGGCTTCCAAGGAAATCGTTCAACATTCGAAATTTATGCTTTAATAAGCTGGCAAATTGACTCGCTTCCATGTCTTGTGATTGCACCAACTCTTCCAATTCAAGTTTATTCGCCTGCAAAAGAGAAGTTATTACAAAATAAATTCTCGTTTCATCTTTACCTTGATAATTTTTAGGAGATTTTTGATGGCTTGCTTGTACTCATTAATAGAATTCATATAGAAGCTATTAATTTTATCTTCAATCACAAGCGTCAAATCTTGCGATTTATCCTTCTCCATTGAATAAACTTTCTGTAACAAAGCTGCGAATTTCTGACAAATCTTCTTTCTTAAATGGAAGTTATTCGTTGAACTTGCTGCATCAGCCTTCTTTTCCTTTTGCCCAGCTGGCGGACTCACTTGATTCTCTTCATTTTTCACGGGCACTCTCACCGGAGTCTTGCTTATCGTATTCATATCTTCTTCCATTTTTGCTAATTTCGGGGTTAAACTCTTTCAATAAACCTCATTTACTTCTAATAGAAGGTTGGCTGGGTTCCATATTGATGACAGGATGATGAGTAGCAAAGTTTAATTCTTCGATTTTTGTTCGAACATCATCAATGGTGATTGGTGTCACGTCGGTTGGTGGGGTCAATAAGCCTTCATGCTCTGCTGGCAAATTCAATGAATCAATATACTCTGTATTATCCAAACACTAGTTAAATAAGTTACTCCAATTCAACCAATTCTTTACGTATTGAAGAATTTTCGATTTGATTTTATGAAGAATTCGAGCCAAAGACAACACAAGAATCTCTTCCTATATTCAAATAATTAAACTCCACCCTTCAAATGTCTCCTCCTTACTGTTTTAGATAAGAGTTCTTTGTTGAGAATGAAGAGGAACTGGATAGTTTTAAACAATTTGCCAAGTTCACAATTCACATATTCACTTCCATTAAACGAACTATCTTCAAGGTCCTTTATTAAGTTGATCAGCTGTACAACAGATTCTTCGTCGTCCTTTGACTTGTCTTTACGTTGGAATTTTGTTGACAATTTATTCAATATATTTTCCAGATCTTTCTCAAATTTCTTGATCTTCACTGAATTATATGAAACCACTATCTTTGTCTCTTCATTCTTATCCATCATTGCTCCCATTGTCTCCTTCTTTACTTTCTTTGTTATCATCTCTTTCCCTTTCTCCTCTTCTTGGGTAGTATCTTTGGCTTTATTGGTATCTAACAATAAAATTAACATTCTAAATTTTTGGTATTCTCTTATTACAAATTGGAGATTTAACAGTATTCTCACGCTCACGAGATCTTTTATTCAAAATCGATTCACCAGCTTTACCCTTTGTTGTTTCCTTTGGTTCTTGTGGTTCAGTTTCCATCTCATCGCCAGCAACGTCATCGTCATTGCAAGCTTCAATATTTAAATCAAAGCTTTCATATTCTTCTTCATCATCAATATCTTCTAACTCCTTTGCCAATTCATAATCGACATCAATATTCTTTGATTCCTTTTTCTGAGATTTCTTCAATGACTCCTTTCCTGGTCTCCCCCTTTTCTTTTCACTCTCCTTTTCTTTTTCTTCTTTCTTATCCTTCAATTTTCTCATCTTCTTCTTCTTTTCAGCTTGAACTTCTTTCTCTTTCTCACTTCTTTTTGAAGAAGCCACGGAGGAAGATGAAGAGCTTTGACTACGACTACGACGACGATATCGGCCTTCTTTTTCCTTTTTACGAGCCAAGGTTTTTGTCACCAGTTTTGATTTTTCACTCTTCCTCTTGTCATCTTCTTCGTTGTTATCAGACCCATTGCTGCTGCTGCTAGATTCGCTTCTTTTCTGGGATAAAATAGCTTTATTTTTTTTAATTATTGATTCTTTTGACAAAGTCTTGAAAGTTAATTTCGATGTAACTCCTTTATTCTTTCGAGAATTATAGATCAAAGGCTCAGTCAACATCTCTATATGTTCTTTTCTTGACCTTGCTCTTGTTATGCTGTGCAATTGCATCTCAGATAACTCGGCCGAATTTTCTCGAACGGGTTTTGCCTCCTTTTCTTTTTCTTTTTCCTCTTCTTTTGATTTTGAATTTACGCGACTAACTTTCGGACTTGCTTTGGATGACTTGGGACTCGTAACCTTCTGCTTTGGACTCACTTTTCTCTCAATCTCCTTCTTCTTTGGCTCAGTCTTGCTTGCCTTGGCGTCCTTTTCAGATGTGCTTTCTTCACTTTGGTCCTTTTTGACAGTTAAATTCATGAAACTTATCATAGATTACCCTCTTGCGTGAGTTCTTCTCTAATCTGCTTCTCTCAGCTAATCTAATTAGCAATATATCACCGTTATTCTCATACCTTCATAAGTGCTTTCTCCGTTTAGAATACTCATTGCGATTTTTATCGAATCTTGTAATTTCTTGCTTTTTCCTACATTATACTCTTCGTAATGCTCTTCAAAATCGGCAATTTTGTCCAAAGGAACTTCCGCACTAATCATCAAGTTATTCCCTTGCATTTCTATTGTAAATTCTTACTGAGAATTCTCTCCAATGAAATTCACTAATACTTCATCCTCAATCACTCCATTTCGTGTTTGATTGCTTTTCGCCACCTAAATCGGTTTTAGAAAGGTGCTGAATCACTCAGTTACGATAGCAGGCCACCAGGGGTAACCTTTGATTTTGACCCAAACAAGTTGATTCTTAGCATAGAAAGGCATCTCTTTGAAAAGGATTGACAAACTTTTTTAACAATAAAAATACCTAAACTGAAGATTGTTCAATACAACTACAGTCAGTTATGAAATTTTGTTAATTTAATTTCTAAAACCGTCTCTTTCTTTTTGAGAAATCTAACTTTCCTAAACAGCAACTATCCATTTCTGACTGGTAAATAGTTTCACCAAAAGGGAAAAAAAGGTCTGAGACGTTGTTATGTAGATACAGTAATCTTACATTTATGAACAGAATAACAGATATTTATGAAATTTGGTGTGTTACTGATCTGTTAATTAACACAGAACAGAACGAATAATTCTATATACAATGGGTTGAATTCACATTTATTCTAATAAAAAGCAGTTGTATTGTCTTGAAAGCTTGAGTAAAGAAATTCGTATTCACATCATCTTGAGAGAAATATAATTTAACGTTAGGTTAGGTGCATCTAAGGGCACCTTCGGATTTGATAGCTTCAACATATTCAGCAAAGTTATCATCTTCAGAACTCGAACTTTCATTCAATGGGGACAAAATATTCTGTTCCAAAGTACGATGATTTTTGAATATCTTGGCTATCTTTACATCAAATTCTGTCACACATGTCACCACTCTCTTCTTTGATCTCACCACTCCATCTTTATACGTCTTTATAGCGAAATTCTGCTTGACTGGCTGATGACTATCTGACCTCACAGACTTTCCACTGACAATTCTCACAGGCCTGATGCAATTCCAGCCTTGAAGAGAATCTTCAGCAGTCGAATTGAGGTCAATTTTTACTGGCAAGCTATTGTGAGAATTTGAGACGCCTCTTTTGAGTTCATGCTTATTGACAGTAAAAGTAGAAGTGTCATTTTGGCTTGTCGTGGTATTTAAATGATCATCGATGCTGCGGTGAGAATCTTTAGCGCCTTGAGATTTGAAAATCTTTCTGATCCTTTTTCTGAAATGTAAATCGTCGATATTATTCAAGCTCTGAACTTTAGAAGGGCCACTTTCTTCCATATGATGACGAAAAATTTGAGCAGTTTGTAACTCAG
>Ga0182738_1004716_pt1 | contig 14928 bp, 10 predicted proteins | sample eDN5th30CBELigMG_FD_128876 | JGI IMG/M metagenome (GOLD analysis project Ga0182738, IMG submission 128876) | Enriched Miracle-Growth compost microbial communities from Emeryville, California, USA - eDNA 5th pass 30_C BE-Lig MG (version 2)... ... | reverse complement strand
TTGCGTTGCAGAATACTAAATAAAATGACACAACTGGGAATGCCCCCATATTCGGAAAAGTAAAATACAAATTCACAGAAAACTCAGACGCTGGCATGTATTCATGCAACAATGCCATAAAGTGTTGTAAAAGTACTTTTGCCGTGCACTGAAAGGGCAACGCGTTGCGGTGGAATGGAGATGAAGTTAATGTGTCATTTCGACCGAAGCGAGGAACGAGCGTAGTGGAGAAATCTTGCCGTCATATTACAGCAAGATTTCTCCACTCCAAAATTTGCTGAGACAAATTTTTCCGGTCGAAATGACACTCGCTATCAGCAGCACGTTATCCTAAACATGTCATCCTGAGAAGAGTCGAAAGGCGAAGTTGGCAAAAAGTACTTTTACGACAAAATGTTTCCACACATTTGAAGGATCATATGCAGAAATCATATCGTTTTTTATTTGCTCTGATAGGACTTGGCGCTTCTCTTAACTTTGCTCCGCTTCACGCGGATACGTCTGCCATTTTGTCATTCCAAAAGCAACGCGTGGAGATATTGCAAGCTGGTAGCAAAGGCGCTTCGGCATTGCCGTTACTGACCGAGGCTCTGGGAAATCCGAATCCCATCATTCGCCGCGCGGCGGCGCGTGCGTTGGGACAAATCGGTGCTCCTGCGCAATCGTTATTAGAAGGTATTCTCAAAAACGATAAGGACGCTTTAACGCGTCGTACCGCAGTGCATTCGTTAGGGCAAATTGGCAAACCCGCGCAGGCTCCGCTTGAAGCTGCGTTGAAAAATGATGAGGATGCGCTGACCCGCCGCACTGCGTTGCAGGTGCTTGTTGAATTGGCGGGAAAAGATGTGGTTAAGGTAATTGCTCCGGCGCTGCAAGACAGCGATGAATCAGTGCGCGCCACAGCGGTGCAAACGCTGACCGGGCTTAAACCTTATAACGCAGAAATTACCGCCCTTTTAAAAAAGGCGCAGCAGGACAGCACGCCCAATGTGAGCCGCATTGCCGCTCAGGCACTTTGGCCCTTTCATAAACAAGGCGTTTCTTTCCAACAACTTCCTGTGAACCAGGATCATCAACTGGTTGTTGCCCAAGTAATTCCGCTGTCCAAAGATGGTTGGAAATTTCATCTCGATCCCGATCAAAACGGACACGAGGCCGATTGGTTTAAGCCCGATTTTGACGATAGCAAATGGCAAAACATCAAAATTGAGGAAGCCTGGGAATCGCAAATCGGTGAGGATTATGATGGCGTCGCGTGGTATCGATTTTCCTTTTCACTGCCGGAAAAGCCTGATATGAAAGGCGCGGATATCGTGTTTGATGGAGTGGACGAAAGCGCCTGGATATGGATCAATGGCGAATATATTGGCGATCACGATATTGGCCTTTCCGGTTGGGATAAGCAGTTTGCCATTGATGTTACCGATCAACTTAAATGGAACGCTGAAAATCAAATTACGGTTCGCGTGCTCGATCGCAAACAAGCCGGTGGCATCTGGAAACCGGTGCATTTGGAAGTGTTTAAATAGTGCGCTGATAACTACAAGTTCCCTCTCCCTTTGGGAGAGGGTTAGGGTGAGGGTTTTACACGGCAAAAGTACTTTTACGTTTTTTACCCTCATCCCGGCCTTCTCCCAAGGGGAGAAGGAGTTTGCCCGAAACTATATAAAAAGTACTTTTACAGACTAACCACATCATGAAAAAATTATCCTTCCTTTTTGCTTTTTGTTTAATTAGCCTTACTGCATGCACCGCCTTTGCCCAGACGCAAAAACCTTATTCCGGCGAAGATGCCGCTGGCCCGAATGTATTGGCATACTGGCAATTTGATGCTGAAAACCCTGGCAAAGATGCGTCCGGTAAAGGGCACACTTTGCAATTGCGTGGCAAAGACACGCATTTTGTGCCCGACGGCAAATGGGGCGGCGGATTGTCGGTGGAATCAAAAACAGCTCCTGGAGATACGCGCCAGGGCGTGGGATTGAAAGATCCCGAAGCATTGAATCTAAGCGGCGCGTTTACTCTCGAACTGTGGTTTTCTCCCAGCGCACAGGCGATGAGCGGAGATCATAAATACCTATTTTTGGTGGACAAAAAATATTATCCCTATCAAGCAAAATCCGAAAAAGCCAATACCGGATATATGCTTTTATTACAGCCCACAGAAAGCCAGCAATTCAAGGTGCAAGCGCAATTAGGCTTCGGCAACGATTCGGCGATTATCGATTCATCGGCGCAGACTTTTGAAGTGGGCAAATGGTATCACATTGCGTTTGCCTATGACGGCGAAGGTAATTATAACTTCTACCTGAATAACATTAACATTGGAAATGGCCATCTCAAAAATCGCGGTTCTATTGCTCCCAGCAAATATCGTTTAACCGTTGGCGATAGAGAAGGCAGTTTGGGGCATCGCTTTTTGGGGCGGATCGATGAAGTGCGTATTTTGAATATCGCCCAACGTTTTTTATCCGGAAAAGTACTTTTATCGAGCGAAGGACAACGCAGCGCGTTTTATCGCATGGAAAAAGAGGCCAAAATTCGCCTGCGCCTTCTAAACGACAGAAGCGAAGCACTGACCAATGCGGTTTTAAATGTCAGCGTTGATAATATGCATCAAATAGTTGAAGTGCCAAACGTGGATGCGGGTAAAAGTACTTTTATAGAGGTTCCGCTCAATACCAGTTTGCGCCCCGCGAATTATCAGCTTAATATCAGCGCGCAAGATGCGCAGCACAAGATCATTGGCGAAAGATTTCATTTTCCATATACCGTGGTGCCACGTCCGCTGCCCAATCAGATGCCGATTATTATGTGGGGATATACCGGCGATTACCAGGAACTTGTCGATATTGGATATACGGGACAATTGGTCTATATGCCGATATCTGCCCCATTTTGGAAACAAATCTGGGATGGTAAGTTGGGGGATGCCTTGATGGATGATCCCCGAACAATAACTGATCGCAAACAATTAGATGAGATGTTGAAGTTCCAATTGAACGGCATGTTGAAACCGCAGCCGGGAAAATATGCGGCCGAACATTTTCCTGATTATAATCGCCAGAATAAATCAGGATTGAAGCAGGGAAGCGATGGCAATGCAGATGGGCTCTATCCGCGCATTCAAAAATTTGCTCATGACACCGGCGTTGCCACGGCGCAGATGTTTGGCGATTTGCCATCATGGACGGGAACACTCATTGACAGCGAAGTGCGCGACCGCGCTTTCCCCAGTTATAACCAGGTTGATAAAGAAGCCTACCGCGCCTTTAGCGGACAGGACATTCCAGCGGCCGTTGGCGGAGCGCGTGGCATTGATTATCAATCGTTGCCTCAATTCCCCGTTAATCACATTGTCGCTGATGACGATCCTATTCTTCAATACTACAAATGGTATTGGAAAAAAGGCGATGGCTGGAATCAGCTTTTTTCGGCGGTTGATCATGGTATTAAGTCAACCCGGAAAAGTAGTAAAAGTACTTTTACCTGGTTCGATCCTGCCGTGCGCACGCCAAGCATTTGGGGTAGCGGAGGCGACGTGGATTTTCTCAACCAATGGACCTATTCCTACCCCAACCCCCTGAGGGTGGGCCTGGCGGCGGATGAACTTTTTGCCATGGCAGAAGGCAAGCCGGGGCAGCAAGTCATGAATATGATTCAGGTCATTTGGAAACGCACCGAACTGACAAACTGGAAACCGGGGCAAGCTGTTAAACCGCCTAAAGGAATTTCCGAAACAGAATGGGAAAAGAAATCACCCCAGGCCAAATACATTTCTATCGCGCCCGATCCATTGAGTGAAGGCACCTGGCTGGAATTCGCCCGCCCCATCAAGGCCATTGCCAATCACGGCTGGGGTTCATTGGGCAAGGAGTTGGGAGATCGCCAGGGCAGTTATGACACCACCAACGTGGAAGCGCGGAAACGTATGACGTATCTATTGCATCATGTCATCAAACCGCTTTCGCCCACCATGATGCAGGTTCCGGATTATAAAACGGATGTGGCCTTTTTGCAGAGTTTCACCTCGCAGATATTTGCCGGGCGTGGCACTTATGGCTGGGGACGCAGTTGGAATGCCGATTCCTTTATGCTCGCGCGTTATGCGGGGCTGCAACCGGACATCGTCTACGAAGAAACGATTCTGCAGCACGGGCTTGATCAATACAAAGTACTTTTTATGACCGATTGCGATGTGCTTCCCCAAAGCGTGGCTGATGCTATTGAACAATTCCAAATGAAAGGCGGCATTGTGATTGGTGATGAAAATTTAGCGCCCGGAATTCTGCCGGATATTATGCTTAGCCGAATCAATCGTGGCAAACCTGATGTCACCAAGCGGCAACTTGTCGAAGCGGCAACCAAATTGAGTAAAGCGTTACAGCCTTTTTATCGTCAACAATTACAAAGCAGCAATCCTGATGTCATCACCCGCTTGCGCCAATTTGGCGATAGCTATTATGTCTTCACCGTGAACGACAATCGCACCTATGGCGATTATCTGGGGCAATATGGCAAAGTGATGGAAAAAGGTTTGCCATCCCAAGCCGAGGTTAGCATCAACACATTACCCGATGGCGCCATTTATGACTTAATGAACCACAAGCAAGTATCGGCAGTGAAAGAAAATGGCAAGCTGCAATTTCCGGTGAAACTGGACGCAGGCGAAGGTAATGTCTTTCTGGTTACTCCCAAACCTATTGGCAAATTATGGGTAACAACTCCCCGCGATGCGGAGCGCGGCAAAACGTCTTCGCTCAAAGTGCAGTTGAACGATAACTCCGGCGCTGCCATCAATGCTGTGATTCCGATGACAATCAACATCACCGATCCGCATGGCCGCAAATTTGAAAAAAGCGGCTATTATGGCGCGGCAAATGGACGGGTAGATATTGATTTGGATATTGCCACCAACGATGAAGCCGGAACGTGGAAGGTAGAAGTTGTGGAGGCGTTGACGGGTGGAAAGGAGACGGCTGATTTTGCTGTGCGATAATGAAAATATTCCTGCATATTTTTATGAGAATTGTCGCATAAAAATGGTGTGCCATTTCGAGGCACGAAGGCCAGATAGTTGAAATGAACTGAAGTCCTTTTTGGAGTGCGGGAGCTTGCTCACGCTTTCACGTAGTGAGCTTGCTCACGATATCATACTATATGGCAATAAATTGCTTCGCACAAAGCGGGAGCAAGCTCCCGCACTCCAAGGAGAGAAATGACAACCACTTGTAACAGTTGTACAACAACGTCTTTAATTTATTATGCCTACACATTTTCACGAATCTGCAAGAGAAACACCATTGATTAAACAAACCGATGTTATCGTCTGCGGCGCCGGCCCAGCCGGCATCGGCGCGGCGCTGGCTGCGGCAAGAAGTGGCGCCCGTGTTCAACTTATTGATGTCCACGGTTGTTTGGGCGGAGTGTGGACAGCAGGGCTATTGACATGGATCATCGATACCCAGGATAAGCCAGGAATTCTGGTTGATTTGATGCAGCGATTGGAAGAACGCGGTGCAGCGCTGACCAGCGACAATACACAAAAAATACTTCATCTCAAACCGCAATACGCCTTTGGATATGACGTGGAAAAGATGAAAGTACTTTTAGAAGATATGTGCCTCAAAGACGAAATTGATATTCGTTATCATACACGTGTTGTAGGCGCTTTTTGTGACGAAAATCGTGACCTGACGACTATTATCACAGAATCCAAATCGGGACGCGAAGCATGGCAGGCCAGCATGTTTGTGGATTGCACCGGAGAAGGCGACCTGGCGGCACTGGCCGGTTGCGGATTTGATTATGGTGATCCCCAAACAGGGAAAGCGCAACCCATGAGCCTATTAGGAATCATCGGAGGAATCGAAGCGGAGGAACTGACTTCGTTTCATCGCTACGCGGGAAATAATAGCAAAGATGCCAAGCACAACTTATTGCAGGAAATAAGACGCGCCGGAATTAACCCTTCCTACGAAGGGCCTACTTTGTTCAAGATAACAGATAACTTATTCACGCTAATGGCGAATCACGAATATGACGTGAGTGGCATGAACGCCGATGAAGTAACCCGCGCCACCATTTCCGCCAGACGCGAGTTACATGATATCGTGCATGCGCTTCGCAGCCTGGGCGGAGTGTGGAAAAATCTCCATCTCGTTAGCACAGCATCCCAAATCGGCGTGCGTGAAGGACGGCGGATTCACGGATTATATAGCGTAAGCACCGACGATATTATCAATGGAGCAAGGCATCCAGATGCAGTCTGCCGTTCGCACATGAGCGCCGACGTTCATTCTATTAATCCTCAAAAAGATAAAGTAACCACCAAAGACAGGCCAAAAGTTCAGCCCTATGACATCCCGTTGCGAGCGCTCATCGCTAAGGATGTGAATCGCCTCTTGTTGGCAGGACGTTGCATCAGCGGCGATTTTTATGCGCATTCCAGTTACCGCGTTACCGGAAATGCAGTGGCGCTGGGACAAGGCGCAGGAGTAGCAGCAGCGCTTAGCGTGCAACACAAAACATTACCCCAGGAATTGCCCTGGGAATTAATAAAAGCTGCCCAAGAAAAACTATCTGTCAGTTAATCTTATTTGCACGCGGCACCCTCAAATCCCCCAACTACAAAACATCCACTGTGCGATAATGCGGCGAAATGGGGGCGGGCTTATCTTTCTGGCACACCAGTTCGCCCTTCTCCACCAAACCGGCCTGGCGGGGTTCCAGTTCGGCGATCAGACGTTTACGCCAACGTTGCTTTTCCGCATCAAACTCCGGCAGCGTGGCGAGGTCTCGTTGTTCGTAGGGATCGCTGCGAAGATCGAATAATTGTTGTTGATGGGTTTGGGTGAACCAGATGTATTTCCAGTTTCCATCGGTCAGAAAATGGTGTTCATTTTCCGGCGCATAGCATTGTTTGTGTTCGCCATGCACGTAATCGCGCGTGGCGGCTGCTTTTCCGCTGATGAGCGGAAGTGTGCTTTTGCCATCCACCGCGTCAGGGATTTCTGCGCCGCAGGCATCCAGAATAGTGGGCATGATATCCTGCAAACACACCGGCGCATCCGAACGTGCCTGCGGATTTTGCTGCATGGATGGTGGCAGGCTCACCAATAACGGAATATGCGCCGAGCCTTCATAGGGATAGCTTTTGCGCCACAGATGATGATCGCCCATCATATCGCCGTGATCGGAGGTGAAGACAATTACCGTGTTATCCAGCAATTTATCTTTACTGAGATATTGCCGGATCACGCCGATTTGATGATCGATGAAATGGATCAAACCATAATAACCCGCTTTGGCACGGTGCGCCAGTTCCGGTTTTAAACGGCCGCGCCAGGCGTCGGGATCGGTAATGGGCGTGTCATGCATATCATCCCATCCGTTGCCGGTGATGGGTTCGGGTAAATCCTTGTTGTTATAGAGATCAAAGTAATATTGGGGTGGATCATAGGGAGCGTGCGGCCGCAGGAACGATGTTTTCAGAAAGAAGGGGCGCGTGGGATCGCGGCGCTGCAAAAAGCGGATGGATTCCTGCGCCGTCCAAGCCACGGGATGCAGATATTCCGGCAGATGCCAGGGGCGGCTCATCCAAGAATTTGGCCCCAGCCCGTGTTCATAGGGGCCGCAATCGGCGGGTTTATTGGCGTCGAACCAGCGTTTATATTCGGAATCCATCTGATCATTTAAGGTGTAGAGACGCACATCATGAAAACCGCGCAACATGCGCACTGGAGGAACGCCCAGGCATCCCACGCATTGCGTGTGGTAGCCGTGATCGGAAAGTACTTTTGGCAGCGTCTCGCCCAGATCAATGATTCCCCGCCTCGCCGGATCGGGATACATCATGCCCACCTTCCACGGATCTTTGCCAGACAGCAAGGTGGAACGCGCCGGAAGGCAGGTCGGCGTGGGCGTATAACATTTATCAAAAACTGTGCCGCGCGCCGCGAAATAATCCAGATTGGTGGTTTCGACGATATCGTTTCCGTAACATCCCAACGCGTCCCAGCGCAGTTGGTCAACCATGATGAACCAGACATTGGGTTTTGACATTGGTGTTCCTTCGTGAATATTTAATGATGAAATTTCGCGTTCCCTGAGCGGAGCCGAAGAAGATATCTCCTATTAACGACACTTCGGCTTCGCTCAGTGACCGTTATTTTATCAATGGATGAATCGCTTTAAACTCGGGCCGGTCCGCCGTTTGCAGCAATTCAAATAGGGCGCTTTCCACCGATACCGGAATCGCACCGGCTCCCCTCATGCGTTCCCAGCCGATTTCCGCATTCGCCGTTGTGCGCGAACTGATGGCATCGCGCGCCACGAAAACGTCATAGTTTTTATCCCGCAAATCCAGCGCTGTCTGCAACACGCAGACATGCGCTTCGATGCCGCAAAGCAGAATGTGCCGCCGCGCCGGATGCCGCAATAATGCCGCCATCACTTCGGCGGTGCAGGAGGAGAATTGTTTCTTGGAAAACACCTGATGCTCCGCGCCCGCATCGTGAATGGCGGCGACGGTGGAACCTAATTTCTCGGGATATTGCTCCGTGATGAGAACGGGAATGTGCAATAGACTGGCTGCGCGCGCCAGGATGCTGCACGATTGCGCGGTGGCCGCAGATTCGTGCATGGCCGGAAGCAGCCGTTCCTGCACATCGATAATCAGTAATAGCGTATTCTCGGTGGTTAATCGTGGCATGATCTCTTCTATTTTATCAGTAAAAGTACTTTTTCCGGTAAAGGCCCGGTGAAATTGGTATAATATCAACGGTCATTTTGATGCGCGCCCGTGGCCCAGTGGATAAGGCGTCGGCCTCCGGAGCCGAAGATCGCACGTTCGAATCGTGCCGGGCGCATTTTTCGTGTTTGCGCGCATGGCCCCTGTAGCTCAATGGATAGAGCAGACCTCTCCTAAGGGTAAGATCGGGGTTCGATTCCCTGTGGGGGCAGATTGCAATGAACAATTTGCAATGAACAATGAGCAGGTATAAAAGTACTTTTGTTTTATTGCATGAGAATAATAATCGCCGCCAAATAATTCCCCCTTTAAAAAGGGGGAATTTATATCTTTAAAAGTACTTTTATACTCCCGTGATTTCCCCCACCGATATCCATTGGATGCAAGTAGCGCTTTTTCATGCCCGGCAATGTTTGCGCCGGCCGCCGCTGGCAGTGGATGTGCCGGTGGGCGCGGTGTGTGTGCGCGAAAATCGTCTTATTGGCGCGGCGTCCAATATGCGGGAATTGCGTGGCGATCCTGCTGCACATGCGGAAGTGCTGGCCTTGCAACAGGCGGCGCGCGCTGTGGGAAACTGGCAATTGCAGGATGTGTCGTTGTATGTAACGCTGGAACCCTGCTGCATGTGCGCCGGCGCCATCTGGCAGGCACGGGTGGCGCGGCTGGTTTTTGGCGCGTGGGACGATAAAGCCGGCGCCTGCGGTTCTTTATATGACGTGCCGCGCGATCCACGCCTCAATCATCAAACGCAATTGCGCGGCGGCGTTATGGAAGCGGAATGCAAGGCGTTGCTACAGGAATTCTTCCACCAGCGGCGGTAGGTAATGGCGTTAAAAGTACTTTTGATCATTCCCTCTCCCTGCCAGGGAGAGGGTTAGGGTGAGGCTCGTTTCGATAACAGTGAATAATCGTAGAAGTACTTTGATGACAAATGCAGGTTGGATAGAGTTATTGTAGTTTTACCCTCACCCCGGCCCTCTCCCAAAAGGGGAGAGGGAGCAAATGCACGAAATTCTATTTCCCGCCCAGCGAAACCTCTCGCCAAACTCCTGTATGAGCCTGGCCGCGACAGGCGTGCATCTGGCCGGTTGCCGGGCACATGATGACACAGGCGTTGGTGGAAGTGGCTTCGCCGGTTGCGCCGTGGCGGCAAATGGCGTCTTCGCCGTTGGCGTGATCAGCCAGCATTTCCCGTAAATCTTCAATGGTGATGCGCTGCGGATGTTTTTCTATCAGATCGCTTAATCGCACCTGGCGGCAACTGGTGGAGGTGCCGGGTTCTTCGATTTCCAATGCGGCAATGCGTGCATCAAGCGCGTGATTGCAATGCACCAGATAGCCATCCGAAGGACTCAAACGCGCCACCTGCTGCGCGCTGCATTCCAGGCCGACCGCATTTCCTTTTCCGTCAGCCACATAATAATAATGCGCTCCGGCGCGCGGAGCATCGGCAATGGCATTGGCGGCTTCTTCGAAACTGCGCGAACGCAAAGCGCGATGCAGCACCGAGAGATACTGCACGCCAGGGCGTGCGTCGCGGGTCTTGAGATTGGTATTTCCCACCGCGATGCCGCTGTCATTGATGCCGATTAAGGTCAGGCAGCCAGTCAGGGTAAGGCTCCAGGTGTGCGGCGAACCGTCCGTGGGCTGGCGATGAATGAAGCGGACATAGGGCAGATTATTGGTTTGCAAATCCCAATTTTGCCCGATGAGAAGCTGACCGTTCCGGGTGCGGCTGCCTTCGATGATGAACGAAGAACAGCCTTCATCAGCCACGTTGGAAAAGGCCAACACGTCGCGCAAATCGGTTAATCCCTGCGTGATGAAAAGTTGTTCGGGCAAGAGATTGGCGCCACGCGCGATGCCCAAAAATTCGTCATAACCGGCCGGATCATACTCCTGCGTAATGGGCAAACATTGCCGCGCGATATCCAAGACATCTTCTTTTGTCAGCTGGCGGCTGCTATTTTCGCGGGCGAAGAGCAGCGCCGAGGCCAGTCGCAGTTCATATAATTCGTTGGTGGCCTCGCGCGTGGCTTCGCCTAATTGCTCGCCCATTTGCGGCAGGGTTCCGCGTAATTCGATGACAGGCAGTTGAGTGAGATCGGTATTTTGTGACATGATTTTGGGTGCCTAATAATGTTATTGTATCAGTCGTCATTCCCGTGCAGGCGTGAACCCATGGTTTGCGAGTTTTCATAAAAGTACTTTTACGACTCGTTTGTATATTGGATTCCCGTCTGCGCGGAAATGACGGAGCAGGTCAATTCTCTTCTTCTTCGCTATTGGGAGCCGGCGGCGGCAGTTGCATCTGGAGATGAGTGATGCGCAGCCGGTCCACGCCGGTCACTTTCAGGATGGCGCTATTGATATGCACTTCATCGCCCACCTGTGCGGTGCGGCCCAGGGCATCCAGCACCAATCCTGCCATGGTATCGGCCATATCATCGCTGAAGCCGGTGCCATATTTTTCGTTGATGGTTTCAATGCGCATGCGGCCGGGAAAGGTGATGGTGCCGTCGTCGTGTTCCTCGATGCCGGGGCCGGAATCATCGAATTCATCGGGCACATCGCCGAAAACCTGGGTGAGAAAATCGCCCATGGTGATGATGCCGCTGGTGCCGCCGAATTCGTCGATGACGATGGCAAATTGTTGGTGCTGATTCTTAAATTTCACCAGCAGCTTATCGATGGTGAGCGTTTCCGGCACGGTGAGCGCCGGACGCGCCAGGTTTTGCAACGAAATGGTTTGCGGCACCGGTTCCTCTTGATGGCGCAGACCGGCTTCCAGCCGCACCAGGTCTTTGAGATGCGCAATGCCGATGACGGTGTCCAGCGAATCGCGATACACCGGAATGCGGCTGTGGGGATGGCCGTATAAGTACTTTTGCAATTCTTCCAGCGTGACTTTTTCCGGCAGCGCGGAAATCTCCACGCGCGGCACCATCACTTCGCGGGCGCAGAGATCGGAAAAACGTACCACGCGGTGCAGCAATTCCAGTTCGGTGCCGGTGAGTTCGCCGCCCTGGAAAGACTGCGTGAAGAGCATGTCCAATTCTTCGGGCGAATGCACCTGGGCGTTTTCTTCCACGGTGTGCATGCCGATGAGCCGCAGCAATAACCCGCCGCAGCCATTTAAAAGCCACACCAGCGGCGAGAACACTTTTGCGAAAATCACCATCGGGCGCACGATGAAAAGTGCCGTGCTTTCGTTCTTTTGCAGCGCGATGGATTTGGGAATTAATTCACCGATCACCACGTGCATGGTAGTCATCAGAAAATAAGCCAGCACAAAAGCCACCGCGGCGCGGGTGATGCCCAGGAATTCCTGCGGCACAGCCACCAAATGCAACAGATTACTTAAAAGAGGTTCGAGGGTGCGTTCACCGATGCCGCCGAGCAACAACGAAGCGATGGTAATGCCCACCTGCGTCGCTGCGATATAGCGGTCCAAATCGTGGGAAACCTGAGCGACCATACGGGCCGTTTTATTGCCCGCTTCCGCAAGTTGTTCCATGCGGGTGCGGCGTACGGCAACCAGGGCAAATTCTGATGCAACAAAAAATCCGTTCAGCAAAACCAGGGCGAACACAATCGCGAGCTGCGCGATGAGCATCCCTGTCGAAGTAGAGTGGGGGTCTGGCATAGAAGGTGATGTAATAAACGTTACCTTGTGGGCCTGAAGGTGAATTGTAATAAAACTAAATACACGCTTTCCGATGAAGGAAAGCAGCCGCCTGCCGGAATCGAACCGGCGACCTTCTCATTACGAGTGAGACGCTCTGCCATCTGAGCTAAGGCGGCACAGACAAATGCGAATGAAGTATAAACGATTCTGCTAAAATCGCAAGCGTGCCGGCTGCGGTTCACGGCAAAGGCTGTGAAAGTACTTTGAAGCGATTCACGAAATCGGCATCATAGGGATGCAGCTCAATCGATTCCACTTCGGCGGCAATGCCGGCATGATGTTCCTCGCCTTTGACATTGCGCTGGCGGGCATATCCCAGCAACACGCGGTAAGAGGGATTATTTTCATTTAATGCCACCGCGCGCTCAAAATGGGGCAGCGCTTCGGCGGGGCGTTCGTTGCGCAATAGCGCCGCCCCCAGCCGCAAATGATAATAGTCATCTTTGGAGGCCATTTCGACCACGCGCTTTAATTCCCGAATCGCTTCCCTGTCGCGCCGCATCATCAGCAGCACGTCGGCCAGGCTAAACCGGTAAAAGGCGTCCTGCGGCGCCAGTTCCACCACTTTGGCGAGTTGCCGCTGCGCCTTGTCATACATGCCCAGCGTGATCAGCGCGGTGGCCAGTTTCCAGCGATAAAAGGGTTTGTTGGGGCGCGAGCGCACGGCGCGTTCATACGACCTGACCGCTGCCGCGCTCATGGCGAAAGTGCAACACATATCGCCCAGCCCCAGATGCGCTTCCACCACTTCCGCCGGCAGTGGGCCATTGGAATGGCGGCTGCTTTCCAACACTTTTTGGTAGCATTGCAAGGCCTGTTGCGGCTTATCCGCGGCGGCATAGACTTCAGCCAGGCGCGTCCAATGTCCGGCACTGTCGGGCGCCAGCGCCGCGGCCTTTTTATATTCGCTTACCGCGCCATGCAGATCGCCGGATTCGCCGCGCGAATCTCCCTGCGCCATGTGTTGCTTGATTTGTTGTTCAACGGCTTCGTCTTCCGTTAGTATTGAATTTTGAAGTGTCACGACATTTCCACTATCAGCGTCACCGGCCCGCTGTTACTCACGTCCACGGTCATTGCCGCGCCAAAAATGCCGCTGCGCACCGTGATTTCCTGTTGCCCAAGTAGTGTAACAAAGCTTTCATAAAGCCTGTTAGCCTCTTCCGGCGGTGCCGCCGCCATGAAATTGGGGCGATTGCCTTTGCGCGCATCGCCGCACAGCGTGAAATTGGAAATTACCAGCACCGCGCCATTGATATCCCGCACCGAACGGTCAAATCTTCCCTCATCATCACTGAAGATGCGCAACTTGGCGACTTTCTCCGCCAGCCGCCGCGCGATTTTTTCGTCGTCGCCCTGTTCCACGCCCAAAAAAACCGTAAGCCCTTCACCAATCTCGCCCACCACCCGGCCATCCACGGCCACACTTGCCCGATGGCATCGCTGAATCACTGCTTTCATAATCGCGCATGCAGTTTAGCAACGCGTGGCGGTAAAAGTACTTTTGCGTCGGAATGGATTAGCGGTGAATGCTCTAGGAAGCGGGCTGTGTTGCGGGTGTTCTCCAGGCCTTCCAACCCAGTGCCAGCACCGGTAATAATAGCGCGGTGTAAGTCGTCCAGCATACCGGTGCAAAAAATACGGCAGCCGCGGCCACGGATGCGCATCGAAGGGGAGTATTTATTTTGGATGTCAAAAAATAGGTCAACACAGGCGCGCCGATGCTGGCAGCGGTAAGCCACAGATGAGGAAGTCCGGTGATTTTGCCACCTTCATAGGCCCACCAGCCCAGCCAGTGCAATAAGCGTAACATCGTAAATGATAGAGAGACATTGCCCGTTGTCCAGCTGCCTTGAGAAAGCGTTGGCAGAACATCCTTAAACCACACGGTATACGAATGCCAGCCCGCCAACCAGCCGCCCGCAACGATCAATAGCAACATCGGAATCACGCCAAGGGCAATCTGCCGGATGGTTTTTTTGCGCGCCAATAATAATACGATGAGCGGCCATACAAAAAACACCTTCACAACAGCAGCCGTTGCCCAGCAGGCAATTTCTCTTCGTGAGATCAGGCCCGCGGTGAAGAGAGCGAATAAGAGGATATCGATTTGACCGAGTGCTAATCCGTAATAGATGCCAGGAAAGTTACCCAGAAGGAGCCCCCACCCTAAAACTCCTTCAAGGATAAAACGGTCAAATGTTATGAATGATAGTGCGGCTGCAGAACACCAGAATGCAATTAATAAAATTCCCAACCAGCAGGTTGCAAAAGTCTGTGGCGCCAATCGAGCAAAGGGGATAAGGATCGCTGCAAGAGGTGGCGGGTAGACATATCCCCGATTTGGTGGGGAGGTGGCAGTATAGTTTTGTTGGAGTTCTACATCGTAAAGAGGCAATTGATGGTAAATCCTTGTTGCCGCGTGCTGATAGATAAATAAGTCCCTCTCCTGAGTGTTATGCATTATGGCAGGCGCGATGAAAAAGAG
>Ga0182738_1004715_pt1 | contig 14928 bp, 11 predicted proteins | sample eDN5th30CBELigMG_FD_128876 | JGI IMG/M metagenome (GOLD analysis project Ga0182738, IMG submission 128876) | Enriched Miracle-Growth compost microbial communities from Emeryville, California, USA - eDNA 5th pass 30_C BE-Lig MG (version 2)... ... | reverse complement strand
TGTTGGATTCGTTTTAATCATTCTCGTACGATACAGGTACCCGGGAATATTACCTAGCGCGCAGGTCCTAAGGATGAGTAAAATGAACTTTGAAGAAATCGCAGAACAATATGCTCCGATGATTACACGAGTACTAAAAACGGCAAGAGTCTATCGAAACTATGAAGACTTCCGTCATATTGCAAGAATCGGATTGTGGGAAGCTCTAGAAAGATATGACGCGACAAAGGGCGACTTTGCCCCTTTTGCCTTTCGTACAATGCTAACGAAGGTGTATACGGAAATGTCCTTCGAAAACAAATACACAGAACGGTTCATCCCCTATGAAAAAGACGCACTCACTGGCCTTGCACAAGAAGAAGTTCAGGATGACATCTACTTTCTATTCGAAGACCTCCAAGAGCAACTCAAAGTACTAACCAACCAAGAATTCCAACTACTAGTCGACCTGTATTACCACCGTTACTCCTACGACGAACTGACAGCCAAATACAAAATAAAAAAAGCCGCGCTAAAAAAGCGCCGCGATCGTATTATGAAGAAGGTGAGAGAGGAGTTGTGGGAGAACAAACAGTGAAGAATAATTAAAATTCAAATGATCACAAGATTGATGGTTCTTATATTAAAATTATAAGAGGAACAATAGTTGTGACTATCAAATATAAAAGGGATTGTACACTTAATCGTACAATCCCTAACTGTTCGCTTTTTCAACTAATGGTTTCAATTGATTCGCAAGCTCATTCACGAACTCTTGAACAGTAATGCCCATATTTTCATTTCCGCGTTGAATGGCAAATTCTAAAATTTGTTTAAACTCTTCTTGTATCTCTGGCCTTTCCAATTCGATATCCTCCTCAAGATTACGCCAATATGTAAATGATTTTCTATTACTATTATATTATGAATCTCCAAGAATTCCACAATTTACATACAATTATTAGTATCTTGTAATACAAAAGTAATATTATGATCAGATTTATAAATAAATTTAATTTCGAAATTAATTAAAAACAAATTTTCATCAGAACAACAAATGATTGTATAGTGAGAAACTTATCAGAAACATTTCATTATGTAACTACAATAATTTATTACTCCCTGTACACTTCTGCACAGAAATATAGAGATTATAAACTCCTCCTCATTATTGAAAATCTACTTCTGCTGAAGCTTTTATTTTCAGTCGCTTCTCCTTTTCTAGTACGAGCTTGACCATGCTCGGTGCTTTTGTAAAAAGAGAACCAGTTCCAGTTACAACTCTCTTCTTTTCATTTGGTAATACTATTAGTAAATCTCTTCACCAACACAGACATGTTCCTTGCAACTTTGATAAAAAAAACTCACTCATTCTATTTTCTTCCTATCTCCAATGTCAAGTAAGGAGCCAGTGGGAAAAAAAAGAGACAAAAAAATAGGTCGGAAATAGCAATCCTAATTACAGGATGATCCATGTCCGGCCTATGGTTAGTTCACATTACGACTCACTCCGTTGATCGGTACCAAATATTTAATATTCAATGTACATTAACTTGCTGAAAGATCATTTCTTCTCAAAAAATCCATAATTTGTAAACAGACTTTAATATTATTAATTTTTTAAGTGCTTTACTAACTTTAATACGCTCGTACCATTTCCGGCTATCAACAATAATCTTCATTTATTTTACTTGCTTAAATAGTAGGTCGAAAAATTACCGTTAAATATTGGTAATATTTTAACCTATTACTATGTACTTTTCGATCTGCGATTAATAACAGTCTGAAATAAATCCTTAACATACAAGTAATTCTTATTTCTAGTTACAATTGAAGCAAGAGCATAAACTATTACACCGGTAAAAATTTGAATGATAAGCAAATTCCTATCCGAAAACGTAAGTTGTGACACAACATAGACACTACAACCCATTAAAATATTTAAAGCTATTGTAGGTAAGGTATCAAATAATAAACTTCTTATATTATATTGAAATAACTTACTACCTACATATATACTTACCACAATATTAAATAGACCTAACCCCACGCCACTGATAGCGATTGCCATTACACCATAATTCATCACCATAAGCAACACAATAAGCGCCACTATTGTTTTAATAACTTGCATATTTAGAATAGCTGTTGCATATCCTAATGATTTTAAGGTTTCCCTAATTGGAACTTCAATAATCCATGCAATATATGCTACACATGCTAATTGCAAATAAGGAACAGCTGGTAGCCATTTCTCTGTCAAAATAACACTAACAAGTTGATTTGCTGTCATAATTAAACCTACAAGAACTGGAAAAACACTATAAGCGAATATACTCACCCAACTTCGACATAAAGCAAGTGCTTTATCTTTATTATCTTGAGAATTAGAAAGAACTGGAAACATCACAGCAGTCAATGATGACGAAATATTCGTGACTATATTTGTGGGAAAGAGAAAGCCTTTATCATAATAGGCCAAAGCTTCAGATGAATATTTTTTCCCAATAAGTAGATTTCGAAGTTGATCACGTATAGCCTCAATAAAAGTCATTAACATTACTTTCCATGCAAAAGAATACAAGTCTCTAGCTCGTTCTAGGGAAAATTTTTTATGCGGTCTCCATTTAGCTTTATTCCAAAGGACAACAGTTTCAAAAAATTGCATGCTCAAAGCCTGTCCAATTAGTGCCCAAGCTCCTCCTCCAATAAATGCAATAGTTACTCCTACAATCCCTGACGCTATTTTCCCCGATAAAGTTGAGTAAAAGTAAAATCGGAACATCATATTTTTGGAGATATATGCAGTTTGAATTGCATTAACGGCAGAAATTAACAATGTTAGACTGAGAACACGGAGCATTAGAGTTAGTTTGGAATATCCAAGGAATTCCGAAATCATCGGTGCACTCGCGAAAAGAATTAAATACAAAATGCTCGAAACACCAAGATTAATCCAAAAAATTGTTGAAAAGTCTAATTCATCAGCATCTTTTTTCTGAATCAATGCGTTTGATAGACCACCACTTACAAAAATTGCGCTAAGTGAAACAAATACTGTAAGTATAGCAGCCAAACCAAAGTCAGATGGAGCAAGGATACGTGCTAGTAATATTTGTATCAGAAAAGTTATTATTAACGAAGAACTACGTTCAAACATTTTCCAAACAATGTTAATAAACACACTTTTCTTTCCGTATTGATTACTAGAAGAACTCTCATTATTATCTTCACGTTTTGTCACTAACGTTTAGTCCTTTCTTAAATTATTGCTTTTTTATATAGGATTATTTATTTTCAATCCCCTTACTCACTTGTATTGAAGATATTAAACGATTATTAAATATTGATAAGAATGTTCCGGAATTGATAGCTAACATTAATAATGAGTATTTGAACATTCAATTACATGAATAATCATTACAGGAATACAAAATACTAAAAATAATTATTTACGAATGAAGCTGATTTGTTTAATAATCCATAATATTATAATAATAAATACTGGTATTCTTATAATCCCTGTAAATATTGACGCTAAATCTCCACGGAAAGAAGCTATAATAGAAGCAGCTCCATAAATATAAAATGCAGCGTAATATGGACTTGAACCAGACTTTTTATACATCCATTTTATTAACAAACCTACTAAAAGAAACAGGACAACTACTCCTATTATCCCATCTATTAAATATCCTTCTCCAATCAATGTAAACGCTCTGTTCCATGTAGATCCTCTATAAAAGTAGTCATTATACCATTCACTTACATTCCAATTTGTAATAATACCAAAAAGTGAATTCATAATACTACTGGGCACCAAAGAAGACAAAACATCCTTAAAAATTACAGAATATCCTTGAGAGCCATCAAGTCCATAATGACCAAGTAATACTTGAAGATTTGATCCACTATCAGCAAAGTCTGAGTACAAAAAGGCATAGAGCAGATTTCCATTTAACAGGAAGCTATTATTCAATTCTCCTGTACTAAAAAAGTATTTTAAATAATTCATGATAATCATCACAGCAATACCCAAGGGAACAATGAATATCAAATGTTTACCTCTAAGTATGCCTAACATTGCTAAACCTAAAATTAAAATAATAAGTAACCTTAATAACGCATCTCTTTCTCCAGTCATCAAAGAGAACGCTCCTATAACAATACTTGCAACTAATATCATTTTTTTTGTTCCTGGTTTATTTCCAGTCATAAACAATCTTAATGCCACAATAAATGTAATAAACCTCGTACAATATGTAGCTACGACCCAAAACATATTATGATTTGCCCATTGCTCTGATTTGCTTGTTACACCTTGTATCTGTAATACAACAATACAAAGTAGCAGAATTAACAACAAAAAGACAAAAATATGCCTAATTAACGATAAATCATAATTATACTTTATTGGATTAGCTAATTTTTTATAATCATATAAATATGTATGAGTTCCTATTGAAAGTAATGTTATTCCAAGGCTTAAAATGATTAAGATAGAACTTAGCTTATTATAACCATTAGCAAGAATATCATTTGGCTCTATAATAATAATCATCATATAAGCACAATTATATAGAAAAAAGAATACTGAAAACCAAAAATAAGGATGAGAAAAATTTAATTTAGTGGCTAAAACAACCATTACAACAAGTGTGATTATCACGCCAAGATGAAATAGAATATTATCTGAAATAATTACGAGTAGGACCGCAATAATTATTGCATTAAACACATAAAAATATCGTTTAAAATCTTCTCTATTTATTAACATAAAAGTCCACCTCGTTATTGTCGTATGCCATCTCGGTGCAGTAATATATAAACCTTTGCAATAGCCCTACCTATCGCTACCAAAGAAATGGAAATATCCAATTTATTAGCTACCTGTTTAATGTTTAATTTTTGTCGTAAAGCTAAATAATTATATTTTATTAATATCTCTAATTTGCGCTTACATCCAATATCTGATTTAAGTAATTCTCTGCTTCTTAATGAATAACCTTCAAAATTATCAAGAGATTTTTTATCCCCCATCGCCGTTAAACCATCAGGTCCGTATTCTGCAACATAAATTACGTCATTGAAAAACATAAGATTATATCCATCATTAGCCATTCTTACAAAAGGTACTCCTGGTGCGATGTGATACTCGCCTTGAATTTCAGGATACGGGTAGTTCCTAAAAACATCGGTAAATAAAATATCAGCATGATCTCCTGATACACCATTCTTGATCATCGTGGTTAAAGGCATGAAAATATAATTTTTTGAAAGTCCTATGCTAATTAAGTTTCCATTTGGATCTTGCATACACCCACACAGACCTGCACATTTTTCACCTTGGGGTATCTTCTTTTCCCAGTCAACCACAGTTTGAAGCGCGTCATCAGTTAACCAATCATCAGAGTCCAACATGAAAAACAACTTACCTTTTGCCAATTGTAATCCTTTATTTACAGCTCTATGTTTACCACCGTGTTCATTTTCAAAGAAGGTTATAGAAAAACTATTATTCATTGAAATAATTTTTTCTATGACTTTCACAGAATTGTCAGTAGAACCATCATCAACTATTACCCATTCAAAGTCTTTGAAAGATTGAGATAGCAATGAATTATATACTCTCTCAATTGTCTTTTCTCTATTATATATAGGTGTAAATACAGTTATATAAGGCATAACATCATTCCTTTGCTAATGTTGCACAAACAGTTTATTCTTACTTAAATCAAATCATTATAACTAATAATGTTGTTGCAATTGCTAAACATAATGCATAAAAAATCATGTACAAAGAAAAATATTTCTTATTAAGTCGTGCAATTTTCTGGAAACGCAAAAAATTATTTACTATACCGAGAATTTTTCCTGAAGGTGTATTACATAAATTAATTAGCTCATCATCGTCAATTGTAAATTGATAATCATTAAGATTCCCGAAAGAAAATCCATTTTCCTTAGCAAACTTAACACTCTTTTTAAATTTTCTCACCATCATTTTATCGCCCATAAAATATTTCGGAAGGAAAAACCATTTTCTAATGAAATCCCACGAGTGCATAGTCCAAACTATGTTTGATAGTTTAGTTTTTCTAAGAATAGATTTAAATTCATTTAATGTTGCATCAGCACTATCAAGTCCTATGCATCTAGTAATGCCAAAGAAATCAAATCCTATAAATCTAGTAGTAGGCAAAATAGTAACATTTCCTATTCGTGTTGCACAGTTACTAACACCTATTTCTTTTTTTGAAAGATGACACATCTTGGGCGCATCACATATATAAGATAAATCTAAGATATTAATTGAAAGCTCATTTAATATATCAACTAGCTCTTTATCAATTCCGTATCGTCCAACTCTAAAGACTAATTTATCTTGTATTCCCGTAAATCTCCTATATATTTCATATGCTTCTTCTAAAATTGCCTTTTTTTCATCGTAGCTATACATCCACAAAAAAGTTCTATTAGGGTCTTTGCTAATATAATCTGGATGCAAGTGGAAAAAAATAGGTTGTTCATAATCATGAATTATGTCTACAATGTTTTGAATAAATTCATCTCCATAAACTTTACATTCACCAACATCCAAGAAAAAATTCACAGTTATTTGTTCACTTTCTGCAAGCTCAAGAATTTTTTTTATTCCCCAGCTTTCGTTTTTCTTCTTACCATAAATATATTGATTAACCTTATTAAAGTCATGGCATTCTGTATCGACAGTTAAAAAAATATTTTTCATTTGTTCACCTTCATGTGTTTAATAAAGGAAAGTCTATTTTCGAAACTAACTTCGTCTAATAATAGATTCCTTTTGTCTATATCCTTACCAAAAATATTTTCATTTTCTACATATCTAACAATCTCGTTATCATAATGTTCAGTTTTAAGCACATAACCTAATTCATAATTCATTACAGATTTCGCAATATCATTAACATATGGTGTGGTAATAACTTTAAGTCCAGCCATGATATATTCTAGAAATTTATTAGGGTATGCGACATGATTGGTAATATAATTTCCTCTAAGTAAAAATGCAAAATCACCAGCAGGTAATACCTTAGAGACATCTTCTGACTTAAGCGAATCAACCATAATAATATCACTTTTGAATTTTGAGATATAATCTATATTACCAGATAGAATGAGCATTTTACATTTACAGTTTGTATTGTCGCTAATTTGTTTAAAGAGTTCTACAGTTTCCTCTATGCATTGCCACTTTGAAACTCCACCAGAATAAATAAAGAGCTTTTCATCATCTAAAACTCCATAATTTTCTCTAATTAATTTTCTATAATGGAATAATGACTGCATATTTAAGGAAGTTTTCTCAATCGCGCACGGCACGATGTGAATTCTAGAATCATTTAATTTATATTCAGAAATAAGATACTTTTTTAAGCCTTCTGAAACAGCAAAAATATTGTCGACAACTGGTAAATATTTCGCTTCTAATTTCTTTACCCTTTTATATAATAAACGTCTTGCAATATTTTTTAACACAGTATTTCCTTTGAATTCAATAAGTTCTTCAAAAGCCCCATGGATATCAGCAAAAAGAATAATTGGTACCCCAACATTTTTGATAGTATCAATACAATTTAAAATTTGTGATCCAGAAACAACGACAATATCATATCGTTTCGTAAGTAATCTTGCTTCAATATCTTTACAAAAGACATCAAATACTCTTTCTCTCTGAATTAAATTATATAAATTGTATCTGTAAACATCTATATTTCCACCTGCATTTATTTCTTCAGGTGTAACCTGCTCCTTGTGAGTAAATACCATGAAATCAGTTTGGATATCATAATGCTTATATAATACTTGTGCACGATTTTTTATTAATCGTAACTCTCCGCATGTATTAATTATGTTTCGACAAGTTATAAATAGGATTCTACTCATACTATTTTATAAAACTCCCTTATACCATTCAATAGCCTCTGACAACCCTTTTGCAAAATCATACTCAGGATCATATCCAAGCAATTTATTTGCTTTTGAAATATCAGCATTACTATGCTTTATATCTCCTACTCTCTCTGGTCCAAATTTTGCTTCAATATCTTTATCTAATGCCTTACAAAGATGCTTATAAATGTCTATTAAAAACTCTCTCCCACCATATGCAATATTATAAGCTTGTCCTGCAGCTTCATGAGATGCAGCACATGCCTTTAAATTAGCTTCAATCACATTTTCAATATAAGTAAAATCCCGACTTTGCTGCCCATCTCCATTTATAGTTGGTTGTTCATCATTCAAAAGTTGTTTAATAAACTTTGGAATAACTGCAGCGTAAGCACCTTCAGGATTTTGTCTTCTACCAAACACATTAAAATAACGCAAACCATAAGTATCGAGTCCGTACATTTTTGTGTAGAGCTTACCGTATTCCTCGTCTACTTTTTTGGTAAGCGCATAAGGCGATAATACATTGCCCTCTCTTCCCTCTTTTTTCGGAAGATTTGGCTCATCGCCATACACTGATGAACTAGAAGCATAGACAAATTTCTTTACACCTGTTTGCCTAGCCGCTTCCATCATATTTAAGGTACCTTTTATATTTACCTCTTCATAAAACAAGGGCATTTCAATACTTCTTGGAACGCTTCCCCATGCAGCTTGATTCAAAACATAATCGATTCCTTCACAAGCCTTCATACATGTTTCGAGATTACTAATATCCCCCTCGATAAATTCGTAATTAGGATTATCTATAAACTCTTCAACATTCTCCCTTTTACCTGTAGAAAAATTATCAAGTCCCCTTACTTTATAACCTAATTTAAGTATGGCTTCTACTAAATTAGAGCCAATAAAACCTGCAGATCCAGTAACTAAGAACTTACTATTCTGTGGAAACTTTATATTTTCATATCCCATCTTTTACAACCTCCAATATACAAATCCAGTATCCTCTGCTGCTTTTCTATTAAATATTCCTTTAAGGTCCATGAGTACACAATTTTCATTATCAATATCTATATCAAGCTCAGATGTTGTCGCTACTTCATTCATAGCTTCTAAATTTACATATCCTGTTGTCCCAAACATCCTTTTTACATCTTCCAATTGAATAGCTTTAAACTCATCGTGTGGAACTGCAAAAATTACTGCATCCATCTCTTTGATATCTTCTATTTGACAAAGGTTAATCCTATATTCACGCCATAAATCTTCTTTGTCTGCTTGAGGATCTACAACTTTAACATCTACTCCGTACTCTTCTAATTCTTTTATTACGTCGACTACTTTTGTATTTCTGACATCAGGACAATTCTCTTTAAACGTAACACCAAATATCGCTACTTTAGCACCATTTATTTGTTTATTAGCTTTAATCATTTTCTTTACTGTACTTTCAGCAACATATTTACCCATATCATCATTTATTTTTCTTCCTGAAAGAATGATTTGGGAATGGTACCCCATTTGCTCAGCTTTATATGTTAGGTAGTATGGATCAACCCCTATACAGTGACCCCCAACTAGTCCAGGAGAAAAATTAAGAAAGTTCCACTTGGTTCCTGCTGCCTCAAGAACTGCTTTTGTATCAATTCCCATTTTATTAAATATGATAGATAACTCATTCATAAAGGCAATATTGATATCACGTTGTGAATTCTCAATAACCTTTGCAGCTTCTGCCACTTTTATACTTGCCGCTTTATGCACACCTGCTTCAACAACTAATTCGTATACTTTTGCAGCAGTATCTAAGGTCTCCTCATCTGGGCCTGCTACAACTTTTACAATTGTTTCTAATCTATGAACTTTATCACCAGGGTTAATCCTTTCTGGTGAATAACCAACTTTAAAGTCTTCGCCACATTTTAATCCTGATTCTTTTTCTAAAATTGGAACACAAATATCTTCAGTTACACCAGGATAAACTGTTGATTCAAAAACAACTATTGAACCTTTTGTCAGGTTTCTACCTAACGTACGACTTGCTGATTCTACTGGTGTTAAATCAGGCGTATGATCATCTTTTACAGGTGTAGGTACAGCAACAATATGAAACTTTGCTTCTCTAAGTCTCGCTTCATCCGAAGTAAAATCAACTGTTGTATTTTTAATTACTTCATTTCCCACTTCTTTTGTAGGATCTATACCATTCTTATAAAGTTCAATTTTTTGTTCGTTTACATCAAAACCAATCACATCAACCTTCTTTGCAAATGCAACAGCGATTGGCATACCTACATAACCAAGTCCAACTAAAGAAATTTTCTCATCTCTACTAACAATCTTCTCATATAAGTTCATGTTGAATGCTCCTTTATTTATAAATCCATTGTCTGGATAATTGATTGATTTACAACTTTCACATCATATTTTTCTCTAGCAATCTTCGCACTCTCTTGTCCCATGTTTTTGCATACCTCGCGCTCCGATATCAAGTATTCCATTTTATTTGTTAACCCTTTGATGTCCTTTACCTTTACTAAATATCCATTAAGTCCTTCAATAACTGTCTCCCTGCAACCTGGAGCATCACTCGTAATGATTGACCTCCCCATTGCCATGGCTTCTAATACCGTTTTAGGCGTACCTTCATGATATGATGGTAATACATAGGTGCTACATTGGGAGATAAATGGTCTAACATCACTTTGTTCCCCAAAATACTCAATAACACCCTTTTCTATATAAGGTGTTAATTCATCTGGTTTTAAGGCAGATGGATTACTGTCAAACGGCCCTACTAGCAAACAACGAACCTTAGGGTGCTTATCTTTTATTACTTTACATGCTTCTAAGTATTCCATTATCCCTTTATCTTTTATAAGTCTTCCAATATAGAGAAATGCTGGTTCTTCTGGAAATTGGGTTGGCTTGAATTTTTCAAGATCAACTCCAGAACCATTAATTATTACCGTCTTGTTGGCTTTTACTAATCCATTTTGAATAAACTCATTTTTATCATCTTGATTCTGAAAAAATACTTTCTTGCTACATTTACAAGCAACCCAGTATTCTATTTTCATTATTGTTTTAACTATCTTATTTTTAAAACCTTCTCCCCTAAATATCGAACCAAGTCCAGCTATTAAAGGGTACACTTCAGAAACACCATTTAATTTTGCTGCTATACTTCCATAAACCACCGTTTTAGCTTGGTATGTGAATACTTTATCAGGTCTTTCATTTTTCATAAATGTATAAAGAAACCCTAAAGTTTTTAAATCGGTGATTGGGTTCATACCATTTCGTTCAACATATAGCTGCCTATAATCAATATTGTATTCTTCAAACTTTCCCTTCCATTCAGCTTCAGGCTCAGATCCTAATGCAATAACGGTATGACCATTTTCTATAAAGTCTTTCATCATATCCATACGAAACCAAAACAACGATGAGGTATGACTTGAAAGTACAGCTATTTTCATATCAATGCACCTACTCATATTAGCTAATTTCTATTTTTCTCTAGACACTCTTGAACTTCTATTTGTATTCCTTTTCCAAAAGTCATAGGATTATAACTGAAGTTCCTAGTTGTATTATCGCGGGAATAGCTCCTGTCTTCTCCCGTTTTCTTAACTATATAAAATTAAATTTTCTAGTATAAATTTAAATTTCATGAAGATCCCGTCTCCCTTGTAGTCGTACCTTCCTTTTTAACACCAGTTCCACCTTCAACAACGCCATCACTCTTTACTACGCTGACAATGGTTCCAAAGAAACACTTTACATCCATCCAGAGACTAATTTTTTTTACATACTCGCCATCTAACTTAGCCTTTAATGCAATTGGAAGCTCATCTCGTCCATTAATTTGCGCCCAACCAGTCAGTCCAGGTGGCACATCATTAGCACCATACTTATCACGTTCAGCAATCAAATCATACTGATTCCATAATGCTGGACGTGGTCCAATAATACTCATCTGCCCAACAAAGATATTCCAAATCTGTGGCAGCTCATCAAGTGAAGACTTTCTCAAGAACTTACCTACTTTGGTAATGTATTGATCCGGGTTTCCTAACAAATGAGTTGGAGTGTCCTTCGGTGTATCAATTTTCATTGTCCGGAACTTCAAAATATTGAAATGAGTTTTATAAAGTCCAACACGCTTTTGTTTGAAAAACACTGGTCCTCTTGAATCTAACTTGATAGAAATAATTAGAATAAAAAAAATTGGCGATAAAACAATAAGTCCAATTAAAGAAAGAATAATATCTATCAATCTTTTAATTTTCATATACAAACCTGTAACACTCCTTAAAATTTATTATTTTAGTAGATTAGGACTTTATCAGAAGGCCTGCCTCTAACCAACATCCCTTAGCTTCCTTTTAGCGAATCTAGTGAATTTCCACCTTTGAAGTAGCCCAGAGAATATAAGGCATGTCTAATGACTGACTGCATAGCCATATACATTCATTCTGCTCATTTTTTCATCCTTTAATTCTGCAAGTGTAACGTCTGCCAATGTTTTCGGAATAATAAATTGTCTGTAGGAATGGGGTTCGGCTATTCCCTTTAACAATCCACTTTCTGGATCTGTCGTAAAAATTATGCGTTTTACAGCTTTTTTCACCATATCGCACCGCGATTTTTGAAATAACATTAATATATACCACTTTTTATTGAAGACTAGCTATAAGCTGATTGATAAATGCACCACTCATATTTTTAACAGCATAAATCAATTCAATCCCATTCGGATGCATTCCAAAGTAAGGTGTTAAGGCGTCTTGAATCACTTTTCCGCTTAAATAAGATCCCACACACCTATAACGACTAAAACATCTGCATTTTCTTATTTTCATCAGAAATTATTATTTGCTTTCAATTAGTTCCCTATTATCTTCCAATGGATGGAGCATTAACCATCTCGTTGGTTTATCTTTGATTCTTCTAAATGGAGGTGAATTGCTGAAACCGTAGAAGTGTATTTTGTATGATCAACATGTAAAAATTGTTCATTCAATGTTTTTATTTTTAGTAATTGTCATGTCACTTTATCCGTTCTTTCATTTCCAATATACTAAACAAGCACTTTTAATACACTTTTCTCTGATCCTTGCCATTTATTATTTGCTACTGCAACTATTTCTTCTTTAATCTCTTCTATTTCAAGGGATTGTAGTTTTACTAGCAATTCATGTAGCGCTTCATTTTCCAGGGCAATTGCTTTCCCTACGTGAATTTTAGGGTAGACATGCTCTTCTTGAATTTCTTCAGGTTTTAATAGTTCTTCATACATCTTTTCCCCAGGACGAATGCCAGAAAATTCAATTTGAATTTCCTCTTCTGTATAGCCAGAAAGTCGTATTAGATTTCGAGCTAAATCTACTATCTTAACTGGCTCACCCATATCAAGTACGAATACTTCTCCTCCTCTAGCTAATGTTCCTGCTTGTAATACAAGTCTTGATGCCTCAGGAATCGTCATAAAGTATCTTGTCATATCAGGATGGGTAACCGTAACTGGCCCACCTGCTGCAATTTGCGCTTTGAATCTCGGTACAACACTTCCGCGTGACCCAAGGACGTTACCAAATCGTACTGCTGCAAAGGTTGTATTACTTCGTGTCGCTAAGTTCTGAATAATCATTTCTGCAATACGCTTTGTCGAGCCCATAACATTTGGAGGGTTCACTGCTTTATCTGTTGATACTAGGACAAAATTGGAAACTCCGTATTCGTCTGCTGCGTCTGCTACATTTTTAGTACCAAACACATTGTTTTTTACGGCTTCTCTTGGGTTATATTCCATTAACGGCACATGTTTATGTGCTGCTGCATGATAGATTACATCTGGTAAATGGGAACCGATTACTTCAAAAATACGTTCTCTATCTTGCACATCTGCAATAATTGGGATAATACTAGTCTCTTTATTTTCAGCATTTTCTACTAATTCCATATGAATAGTATAGATTGAGTTTTCACCATGCCCTAATAAGAGAAGTTTTTTTGGTTTAAATTTCATCACTTGGCGACAAATTTCAGAACCTATGGACCCACCTGCACCCGTTACTAAAATGGTCTTGTTCGTTAGTTTTTTCGAAATTGCCACCATGTCTAGTTTGACTTCATCTCGACCAAGTAAATCTTCTATTTTGACATCTTGCATATCGTTAACAGAGACTTTTCCTGTCATAACATCTTCGACTTTAGGCATAATTTTTACCGTCGCTTTTGTTTTAGCGCATACCTCATACAGGTCATGTACACCAAATTTACCAAGAGACGGAATTGCTAAAATAATTTCCTCGATATTTTTTTCTTCTACTAGTCTAGGAATATCTTCAGAAGTCCCACAAACCTTCACACCCATTAATGTTAAGTTTTGCTTTGTTGGATCATCATCGACAAAAGCAACTGGGTTATATTCCGGAGTAGGATTACTTTTTATGCTTTTAACAAGGATCGTTCCTGCTTGTCCAGCCCCAACGATTAACACACTTTTCAAATCTCCATGTGCTCTAAGAGACGTTCGATCATGGGCAATTCTTAGAACAAATCGAGACCCACCAATCATCACAATATGGAGCAACCACGTAATGGCCATCAGGCGAACGTATATATCCCCTGCTACGATCATTTGCACTGCACTGGCTGTAAGAATAGAAATCGTCACAGAATAGAAAATGATTAGTAATTCTCTTACGGAGGCTACGCTCCAAATTCGATCATATAAATGGAAAAAGTGCGCTGCGATATGATGGCTTATTAAAAGAGTAATCGAAGTTAGTAGGACCAGTTGATTTGAAAAAATATTCAGTGAAGGGTGGAGTAACCAATAGCAAAAAAAGATGGCCGATAAAACAATGACCGAGTCTAATAGAAAGAAGGCCGTATAACGTTGTTTGTAATTCATATTTTTACCTCTTTTCACCTAATATCATCCCATATTTCTTTTCAATATGATAATACTAATCTAATAGTAACAACCTAAATGTTATTATA
>Ga0182738_1004714_pt1 | contig 14928 bp, 15 predicted proteins | sample eDN5th30CBELigMG_FD_128876 | JGI IMG/M metagenome (GOLD analysis project Ga0182738, IMG submission 128876) | Enriched Miracle-Growth compost microbial communities from Emeryville, California, USA - eDNA 5th pass 30_C BE-Lig MG (version 2)... ... | reverse complement strand
AATTCGTCATGCAGTCTTCGAGCCTCCCCTACCGGCCTTGTGTCGGCGTCATGCTTCTCAACGCAAGCGGTGATGTGTGGATGGGACGGCGCACCAATCGACCCAACAAGGAAGTCGCCGGGGGTTGGTGGCAGATGCCGCAGGGTGGCATCGATCCGGGGGAGGAGGCCGGTCGCGCCGCCGTGCGCGAACTTGCCGAGGAGACCGGCGTGACCTCGGTCAGCGTGCTCGCCGAAAGCCGCGCGTGGTACACGTATGATTTGCCACTCGAATTGCAGGGACGCGTGTGGGGCGGAAAATATCGCGGCCAGAAGCAGAAATGGTTTGCGCTGAGGTTCACCGGCTCGGAGACGGAGATCAACCTCACCGTGCCGGGCCATGAGCAGGAATTCGATGCTTGGCGCTGGGTCCGCTTCGACGAGGTGCTCGACCTCATCGTGCCGTTCAAGCGGGATGTCTACGTCAAGTTCATGGACGAGTTCAGGCCGCTCGTCACCGCCTAGGCTGAGCCGCGTCAACGCCCCTGGTCGCGATTGCGGCGGTAAGCGCAACATCGGCCAACGCGAAAGCGGACGCTAACGGCGTCCGCCGTCGATGACGCGGAGGCGAGGCGAACCCAAGTGCCTCTCCAGCTCGGCGTCTTCTGACAAAAGGAACTCGGCGATTTGCTTTGCAGCCTTCCCGAGGTGCTCCAGCGAAACACTCGGATCCTCTGCACTGTATGCCAGAAGGTGGCACATCTGCGCGGCAAGCATCCTGCGGTCGGTCGGGAACGGCTTGGCGCTCATCGTGTTTCTCCTTGAGTGTTTGGAGATGAGAGCGCGTCGCAAAACGACCGCTCCTTTAACCATGAATGGTGCGCCGATTTATGGCTGCGGTCCCCCTGAATTGAGGCACATTCCACAGTATTTTTGCTTATTCCACGGATTCGACCGTCTTTGATGCCCTCTTGCAACGGGTGGCCCGGCATAAGCCGGGCGCCCCGTTTTGGGCTTGTGATCGTTACTTCAGGGCAAGCAATTCGACGTCGAATATGAGCGTGGCATTGGGAGGAATGACGCCCCCTGCGCCACGCGCGCCATACCCGAGCTCAGGCGGAATGACGAGCGTGCGCTTGCCGCCGACCTTCATGGTGGCAACGCCCTCGTCCCATCCCTTGATGACGCGGCCCGTGCCGATCGGAAACTCGAACGGCTGTCCACGATCGACGGAACTGTCGAATTTCTGACCCTTGGCGCCATTCTGATAAAGCCAGCCCGTGTAGTGCATCACGCAGATCTGGCCGGTTTTGGGGGAGGGGCCGGTGCCCACGATGGTGTCGGTGATGGTCAGGCCGCTCGGTGTGGTCACGATGTGTCCTTTCGTCTGGGCGGTGGCAAGGGAAACGCCTCCGGCCATTGCGGCGGCGAACAACAGCGTCGTCATGGCGGCACGGGCCGCTACGCGGGGCAATAGATCGATCAACGTCCAACTCCTGGTCGCTATGCAGGCGAGCAGATAGCGCGAATGGTGCGCGGAAACCAGTCCGTTACGTTCGGCCGCGCGCTGTGTTTCGGAAGTACTCGCGTTGCCACGCATAAAGGCCGCTTAGGATGACGACCGAGGCACCGGCGATCGTCCAGGCGTCCGGAACGTCGCCGAACATGAGAAAGCCGATGACAGCCGCCCACACGAGCAACGTGTAGCCATAGGGCTGCAGAGCGCCTGCCTCGGCATAGCCGAGCGCCTTGATCAGGGCGAGATGTGAAAGCGTCCCGAGTGCGGCGATGGCGAGCAGCAGCATCCATCCGTGCAAGTCCGGCCAGACCCAGATGAATGGGCCGACCGTCGACGTCGCCGCGAGGCCGACCACGGCCGTCCATGCCCAGGTCGTGTCGCTGGAATCGGTACGGGCACACATGCGGACCAGGATCTGATAGACCGCCCACAGGATCGTACCCGTTGCCGCGACGCCCAATCGCCAGTCGAGCGCCTGGAAGCCGGGGCGGACGATGATCAGGACGCCAACGAAGCCGCCGAGCACCGCAAGCCAGCGTCGCACGCCGACCTTCTCGCCCAGCAAGGGGACGGAAAGCGCGACCACGATCAGCGGCGAGGCCGCAGCGATGGCGTGCATGTCGGCCAGAGGCATCATCGTAAAGGCGAGCACGAAAACGCCGTTCTCGACGATGATGAGCAACGCGCGGCCAAGTTGCAGCCATGGCTGGCGACTGCGAAGTGTCGCCTTCAGCCCGGGCTTGCGCAGCATGATGGCGACGAAGGCGGTGTAGAAAATGTAGCGCACCCAAAGGATTTGCGGGATGGAGAGGTGCTGAGCGAGCGCCTTGCTGACACCGTCCATTGCCGCGAAGGCGAACATGGCGAGCAGCATGAGCACCACGGCAAGACCGGGGCGCTGTGCCTCGTGCATGGTGGCCGGTGTCCGTGGCGGGCTTCGGCTAGTCATGCACAGACCGGAGAGGCGGCAGGCCATCCGTTTGCCGCAGGGCTTCCGCCAGCGCGATCGATCCGGCGACGGCGATGTTCAGCGACCGCAGTCCGGGTCGAAGGGCAATGGCAACACGATGATCGGCAAGGGCATGGACCTCGTCAGGGACGCCAGCGCTTTCCCGTCCGAGCAGCAGCGTGTCGTCGGTTTCGAAACGGAAGTCCGCGTGCCGGACCGTGCCGCGCGTCGTCAGCAGGACCAGCCGGCCTGGAGCGCGGGTCTCGAGATAGCTCGCGAACGAGATGTGGCGATGCAAAACGGCCTGCTCGAGGTAGTCGAGACCGGCACGTCGGAGCGCGCTGTCGCGCATGTCGAACCCCACCGGGCCGATAATGTCCACCGGAACACCGAAGCAGGCAGCCATGCGAAGAATGGTGCCCGTGTTTTGCGGAATGTCGGGCTGGTAAAGGGCGAGACGCATGGGCTTCAACCTGAGGGCATGAGTCGGGATTATGACGAGCGCAAGGTTTCCGGAGCTGATGCGCCAAATTGCCTCTTATCATGGCAGCAGCGCCGACTTGTCGGGCCGTCCAATCGATGTAAGAACGGGCTCGCGTCAATACGTCCTGTCAAGCCCGGCGCGGCCTGCTCCTAGACTCCACCGCCATGCGCGTCATTCTCCGGAGCCGCAAGCTTCGGATTATCGGCGGAGACGTGCGAAAGGCGTCGAGATGCTGGCGAGCGTCTGCGACGGCGGCGTTGGACAAGGGCGCGTGTGATGCACGCGGAGAATTCAGGGAGGCCCAATTGGCGTCTGAGGTGAAAAACCCGAACCGTCGCGACTTCCTCACCGTCGCGGCGACGAGCTGGGCCGCGGTGGGCGCGGCAGCAACCTTGTGGCCGCTCGTGCAGCAGATGAACCCGGACGCCTCGACCCAGGCCCTCGCTTCCGTCGAGGTCGACCTGTCTCCGGTCAAGGAAGGCCAGGCCATCACCGCAATGTGGCGCGGCAAGCCGATCTTCATTCGGAATCGAACCAAGCAGGAGATCGAGGCGGCCGAGAAGACGCCCATGGGCGAGTTGAGGGATACGCTCGCGCGCAACGACAATCTCCCCGATACGGCCGCGGCGACCGATAGGAACCGGGTGAAGAAGGGACACGACAACTGGTTGATCCTGATCGGCATCTGCACTCACCTCGGCTGTATCCCCAAGGGCCAGTCGTTGGGTGATGCCAGAGGTGATTACGGTGGCTGGTTCTGTCCCTGCCACGGTTCGCACTACGACACGGCGGGTCGCATCCGGAAGGGTCCCGCACCTCAGAACCTCGAGGTGCCGACCTACCAGTTTGTGTCGGACACCAAGATTCGAATCGGTTGAGGCAGGGCCATGGCAAATCACGAGGATACCTATAAGCCGGGCTCGCGGTTCGAGCAGTGGCTCGACGAACGCCTCCCCGCCCTGCGCATGATGCACGGCCAGTTCGTCGACTTCCCGACGCCGCGCAATCTCAACTACCTCTGGACGTTCGGCGGCATTCTGACGTTCTGCCTCGCGATCCAGATCGTGACCGGCATCGTTCTGGCGATGCACTACATCCCGTCGGACAAGATGGCGTTCGACTCGATCGAGCACATCCGCCGCAACGTGAACTACGGCTGGCTGATCCGCAGCGTGCATGCCGTCGGCGCGTCGATGTTCTTCGTCGCCGTCTACGTGCACATCGCACGCGGCCTTTACTACGGGTCCTACAAGGCACCGCGCGAGGTGCTCTGGATCCTCGGCGTCGTGATCTACCTGTTGATGATGGCAACGGGCTTCCTCGGCTACACGCTGCCGTGGGGGCAGATGAGCTTCTGGGGCGTCACCGTCATCACCAACCTGTTCTCGTCGCTCGATGCGGTCATTCCGGGGCTCGGCACCAAGATCGTGCAATGGCTGTGGGGCGGGTTCTCGGTGTCCGGCGTCACGCTGAACCGCTTCTTCTCGCTGCACTACCTGCTGCCGTTCGTGATCGCGGGCGTGGTCGCACTGCACATCTGGGCGCTGCACGTGGTCGGCCAGAACAACCCGACGGGAATCGAGATCAAGACGAAGTCGGATTCCGTGCCGATGGCACCCTACGCCGTGGCCAAGGACCTGTTTGCGCTCTTCGTCTTCGTCATGCTGTTCAGCTGGTTCGTCTTCTACGCGCCGGACTACCTGGGCCATGCCGACAACTACATCGAGGCGAATCCGCTGGTCACGCCTCCGCACATCGTGCCGGAATGGTACTACCTGCCGTTCTACGCGATCCTGAGGGCCGTTCCGTCGAAGCTTGGCGGTGTCGTGCTGATGTTCGGCTCGATCCTGATCTGGCTGTTCGTTCCGTGGCTCGATACCAGCCGCGTGCGCTCTGCCCGCTATCGCCCGATCTTCAAGTGGCTGCTGATCCTGTGGTTCTTCTCGTTCGTTGCGTTGGGCTACCTGGGGGCCAAGCCGCCTGAGGGCATGTACGTCTTCTGGGCCCGCATCTTCACGATCTACTACTTCCTGTTCTTCCTCGTGCTGATGCCGATCGTGGGTGTGCTGGAGACGCCGTCGCCGATGCCGCGCTCGATCACGGAGTCGGTGCTCGGGAACAAGACAGCCGAAGCGACCGCGACCGCGGCCGCCAAGCACTAATGCGCAGGACCGGAGACTTACCCATGACTCTAACTTTCGGGATTGCCGGTCTTGCCAGGGGCACGGCAGCGGTCTGCGCTCTGTTGGGGGCTATGTCGATTCTTGCCGCTGCCCCCGCTGCGGCGGCAGAAGGCGGGACCCATATCGAACGCCAGGATTGGTCGTTCGCGGGAATCAACGGCCGCTTCGATCGGGCGCAGCTTCAGCGTGGCTTCCAGGTTTACCAGGAAGTCTGCTCGTCCTGTCACAGCCTGAAGCGGGTGTACTTCCGTAATCTTGCGGAGCCGGGTGGCCCGCAATTCAATGTCGAGGCCGTCAAGGCGCTGGCGGCATCGTGGCCGAACCAGATCTTCGACGGCCCGGACGATCAGGGCAACATCGCGACGCGCAAGGGCCAGATCATCAAGCGGCCCGCGCGGCTGTCCGATCCGATCCTCGGGCCCTACGACAACGACAAGCAGGCGCGCGCATCGCAGAATGGCGCCTTGCCTCCGGATCTCTCCATCATTACGAAGGCGCGGGGCGTCGAGTATCATGGAGGCGTGATCGGCCACATCGGTCATATGATCCGCGACGTCGTCAACGGTTATCAGGAAGGCGGTGCGGACTATGTGCACGCCATCCTCACGGGCTATAAGGAGCCGCCGGCAGACTTCAAGCTTGCCGACGGCATGAACTTCAACACGGCGTTCCCCGGCCATCAGATCGCTATGATCCCGCCGCTGACCGACGGTCGGGTCAAATACCAGAGCAAGGACGTGCCGCAGACCGTCGAGCAGTATTCGACCGACGTCGCAGCGTTCCTATCCTGGGCTGCCGATCCCCGGCTCGAGGAGCGAAAGAGCATGGGCTGGGTGGTGATGCTCTATCTGCTCGTCACCAGCGTGCTGCTCTATTTCGCCAAAAAGAGGCTCTGGTCGAAGCTTCACTGAGCAAGACGCAGGCTCCCGTCGCCCATAATTTCAGAAGGGTCCCTACCGGGGCCCTTTTGCTATTGTGCTGTCTCGGATGCCCCGCCTTCGGGGAGCGTTTGCCGCGCTATTATACGAACACGGGTTGGGGCGCCTGCTGGCCGACCTCGAAAATCCGCTTGTACCGCTCGATCGCGTCTTGAGGGCCGACCGCCTTGGTGGGGTTGTCCGACAGTTTCACGGTGGGCCGTCCGTCCGCCGAAATCACCTTGCAGACGATCGAGAACGGATGCAGGCGACCGTTCGGGTCCAGCCCTCGAAAATCGTTCGTCAGCATGGTGCCCCAGCCGAAGCCGAGGCGGATGCGGCCGCGGAATTTTTCGTGGAGCTCTTCGATCAACTCGACATCCAGACCGTCGGAGAAAATCGCGAGCTTGGATTTCGGATCCTGTCCCCGGCTCCGCCACCAGTCGATCGCCAGTTCGCCACCCGCGACAGGGTCGCCGGAATCGATACGGATTCCGGTCCACTGGGCAACCCAGTCCGGTGCATTGCGCAGAAAGCCCGGCGTGCCGTACGTGTCGGGGAGAATAATGCGGAGATTGCCTTCGTAATCGTCCTGCCAGTCTGCAAGGACCTCGTACTGAGCAGCGGCAACGGCCTTATCGTCGTGCGAGGCGAGGGCCGCATAGACCATCGGCAACTCGTGCGCGTTCGTGCCGATGGCCTCGACCTCGCGGCGCATGGCAATGAGGCAGTTCGAGGTGCCGAGGAAAGCCTCTCCCAGTCCTTCCTGCATCGCCTGAACGCACCAGTCCTGCCAAAGGAAGCCGTGGCGTCGGCGCGTGCCGAAGTCTGAAATGGTGAGTTCATCGAGCTGCCTCAGGCGCCCGATCTTTTCCCAGACGCGCGTCATGGCGCGGGCATAGAGAACCTGCAGCTCGAACTTGCCCAGACCCTGGGTCACCGCGCGCGAGTGCAGCTCCATGATGACGGCCAGCGCGGGAATCTCCCACATGGTCGTCTCGATCCAAGGTCCTTCGAAGGTGAGCTCGTACTGATCGCCGCGCTCCTCGAGATAATAGGGCGGAAAGCGAAAGCTCTCGAGCCAGGAGATGAATTCCGGCGCGAACATCTGGCGCTTGCCGTAGAACATATTGCCCCGCAGCCAAGTCGACTCGCCGCGCGAAAGCGACAGCGTCCGGATATGATCGAGCTGCTCCTTCAGCGCGCCTTTATCGATCAACCGGGCAAGTGGCACGTCTTTCGAGCGGTTGATAATGCCGAAGGTGACTCGCACATTGCGGTGGCGCCGGAAAATCGTCTGCGCCATCAGCAGCTTGTAGAAATCCGTATCGAGCACGGAGCGCACGATCGGATCGATTTTCCAGTTATGATTGTAGACCCGGGTGGCAATGTCGGTCATCTGGCTCGCTGCTCATCTGCGAAGTCACGCGCGCCGGCCGTCGGTTGTCGGTGCGGCGTTTGGGCCGCGAGTCTATCGTTTGCGGGACCGGCCTGTCACGTCCGGATCGCCAGATGCTTCGCTGCGGGTGAATCGGCATGAGATTCGACTCAGCACCCCGCAGTTCCCGATTGCGAATAAAATAAAGGTCGCCGCGCGGTTGCGCGACGACCTCGTGTTTCTGACGCCAGGCGGTGGATCAGAAGTCCATACCGCCCATGCCACCCATTCCGCCCATGCCACCCGGCATGGCTGGCATGCTGGCGTCCGACTTCGGCGCCTCGGCAACCATGGCCTCCGTGGTGATCAGGAGACCCGCGATCGAGGCTGCATCCTGAAGGGCGCAGCGAACGACCTTCGCGGGGTCGATCACACCGGCCGAAACGAGATCGACGTACTCGCCGGACTGAGCGTCGAAGCCGAAGGCATACTTGCTGTTTTCCAGGATCTTGCCGACGACGACCGAACCGTCCTCACCGGCGTTCTGGTAGATCTGGCGGGCCGGCGACTGGATGGCGCGGCGCACGATCTGGATGCCGACCTTCTGATCGTCGTTCTCCGGCTTGAGGGCATCGAGAGCCTTCGTGGCGCGAAGGAGGGCGACGCCGCCGCCCGGAACGATCCCTTCCTCGATCGCCGCGCGGGTTGCATGAAGCGCATCGTCGACGCGATCCTTGCGCTCCTTCACCTCGATCTCGGTGGCACCACCGACCTTGATGACCGCAACGCCTCCGGCGAGCTTCGCCTGGCGCTCCTGCAGCTTCTCGCGGTCGTAGTCGGACGTCGTTTCCTCGATCTGGACCTTGATTTGCGCGACCCGTGCCTCGATGTCGGTCTTCTTGCCGGCGCCGTCGACGATGGTCGTGTTCTCTTTGTCGATGCGGACGCGCTTGGCCTTGCCGAGCATGTCGAGCGTGACGTTCTCCAGCTTGATGCCCAGGTCCTCGGAGACGACAGTTCCTCCGGTCAGGATGGCAATATCCTCGAGCATCGCCTTGCGGCGGTCACCGAAGCCCGGCGCCTTGACCGCTGCGATCTTCAGGCCGCCGCGCAGCTTGTTGACGACCAGCGTCGCCAGCGCTTCGCCTTCAACCTCTTCGGCGATGATGAGCAGCGGTTTGCCGGTCTGCACGACCGACTCGAGCAGCGGCAGCATCGGCTGAAGGCCGGAAAGCTTCTTCTCGTGGATGAGCAGGAACACGTCCTCGAGCTCGGCGATCATCTTGTCGGCGTTGGTGACGAAGTAGGGGGAGATGTAGCCGCGATCGAACTGCATTCCTTCCACGACGTCGAGCTCGGTCTCGAGGCTCTTGGCCTCCTCGACCGTAATCACGCCTTCGTTGCCAACCTTTTTCATCGCCTCGGCGAGGATGTGTCCCACTTCCGAGTCGCCGTTGGCCGAAATCGTGCCGACCTGTGCGATTTCGTCGTTGGATGTAACCTTCTTCGCCTTCGTCTTCAGCTCTTCGACGATCGCGTTGACGGCGAGATCGACGCCGCGCTTCAGATCCATCGGATTGGCGCCGGCGGCGACCGACTTTGCACCTTCGCGCACGATCGCCTGGGCGAGAACGGTGGCCGTCGTGGTGCCGTCACCGGCAAGGTCATTGGTCTTCGAGGCCACCTCGCGCAGCATCTGCGCGCCCATATTCTCGAATTTGTCCTCGAGCTCTATTTCCTTGGCGACCGTCACGCCGTCCTTCGTGATGCGCGGTGCACCGAAGGATTTCTCGAGGACCACGTTGCGCCCCTTTGGGCCGAGCGTGACTTTTACTGCATTGGCGAGAATATCGACGCCACGCAACATTCTCTCGCGTGCATCCTGCGAGAATTTCACATCCTTTGCAGACATCTTTGAAGAGCTCCGATGGAGATTGAGAGATCAGCGTTTGAAAGTGCGGCACAATTGGAGATCGGCCGAGCGGGAGAAATTCCGACGTATCTCAGTCGACTGCAACGTGCTTACGCGGCAGCGCGTGAGGTGGCTTGCTCATCCAGCACACCGAGAATGTCGCTCTCTTTCATGATCAGCAATTCGCGACCGTCGATCTTGACCTCGGTTCCGGACCACTTGCCGAAAAGAACACGATCTCCGGCCTTTACGGTCATGGGGATAATGTTTCCCTTTTCATCGCGTCCCCCGGGTCCTACCGAGATGATTTCGCCCCGGCTGGGCTTTTCCTGGGCTGTATCCGGAATGAGAATGCCGCCGGGGGTTCTGCTCTCCTCATCGATGCGGCGAATGACGACGCGATCATGCAGGGGGCGAAATTTCATGAGTTTCCTCGCGTTGAAGCATGCCACTGACTGCAGGACAGCACCTTGGAATGCCGTCGCTGCGGGTGCCCGCGGCAGGGGGAGTGACCCTTGCCGGCATACGCGCCCGTATATGTAGCGAGGAGTTAGCAGAGTCAAGGGTCGAGTGCCAAGAACGGGGCCGAAGGTTCAAGATCGCGCCAGAAGAGGCCGGTTTGCCGACAAGCATCCGTGACATCGTGTGGACGGAATAATCTGATCTGTATCAATGGCTTAATAAAGACAAACGCGCCCGCTCCGTTTTGCCGGAGTCGGACGCTCGAGACGCTTCCTTTGTTCTGTCGCCGAGGCTCAGACGGAGAAATCGTCGATCTTTGCGCCTTTCTTGAGCGCTGCCACGAGCCACTTGGGTTGCCGGCCACGGCCCGTCCACGTATCGTCGGGATTATCGGGATTACGATATTTTACGGCGACTTTCCCGCCCTTGCCGCCTTTACCGCTGCCGAATACGTCGCTGATCGATAGGCCGCGCCTTTGTGCGAGAGCGATCATCTCCTGACGCACCTCGGCTCTCTCCCGTTCACGCGCTGAAACGATCGCCTTCTTCACGCGCGATTCCAGATCGAGGAGCTCCTTCAGCGGAAGCTTATCGACATTGATTGCGGCCATCTACCTCGTCCCTTTCCAAGTTTGGCTCGTTTGTGCCTTGATCGCGGCTGACATAGCACCTGTGCCTTGCCGAGGCAATTGCTCGGATCGGCACAAATCCTTTTGAATTAGAAACTGCGCCCGCCGGATTAAGATAGCGTTCATTTCGCAAAATTGTATTCGAACCTTTCTCTGCGATGCTGCGTTTGGAGAATTGAATGAATGCGCATCGTGCGAAGACGGCGTCTTCGAGTTCGCGTACGGTTTGACCAGTTATTTTGCGATGGGGCCCGCCGCTCAATACGGTGAGCTGCTAGCAGCCCGCCGCAGTTGCTGCCAGACTATTGAAAGGAAAGGGTAAATCTGTTCTTCTGAGAATCTGCAAGTGATTTGCGGCATCCGATGTGCAGCTTTCTCCGCGGATATGGGGAGCCTTGACACGATGAGCCGACGAGACTTCGCCGACCAGCTTGCCGGATACAGCCTGACCACAGCCGAGATCCTTTACCGGCTGCCGGACTATCCGTCGCTTCTGCAAACCTATGTTTGGCAAGATTACGATCTGCACCCGAGTTTTCCCCGACTGAATAAGTTCCTCGCCTTCTGGACGCGCAATCTGGACGGCCATCTCTATCGCGTCCGTGTCGCGAGCGCGCAATTGCTGAGCCCCGGCGACGTGCGCTGTCTTTCCAAAGACTTCAGCATAAATTGAGATCGCGTCAGCATGCCGGCGAATGCCGGCAGCTTGGCAGGCTTCGCGCCGCACGGTACCTCTTGCCGTAGCAAGGAGAGCGGGAGAACTGTGCGTGCCCTACTCGGATTATCGGCCGGATCTCATGGGGTCGGCAACGCTCGAGCCGAGTGGCACATTCGAAGCCGGCTCTCTTCAGTCTTTCGTTCTCACGTATACCGCGGGTTGCTTCGGCATAGACGATACCGGCTCCATCAAGATCGGCTTTCGTTTCGCAACCGATTTCGGACCTGTGCAGTTCGATGATCCCAAGGCGCAAGGATATACGACAGCCGAAGCGTCGAACGGCGCCGTTCTCGAGCTCAAATGGGAATTCAAGCGCAACATCCGCCCCTGGAGCCGGTCTCTTTATATCGGCGTCGCCAAGCATTTTTTGAAACCGGACGACACGATTACCGTTCGCTTCGGCGACCGGCGCTTTGGTAGCCCCGGCATCCGAATGCAAACCTATGCCGAGCGGCGCTTCGAGTTCCACGTGCTGGTCGATGCGATGGCCACTTATGACTATGTTCCCCTGCCGACCAGCCCGAGCGTCAGTATCGTATCCGGTCCCGGGCTCCATTGGCGTGCGGTCGTGCCGACACGCGTGCGCCGCGGAGAACAATTCCGGCTTTCGATCAAGGCCGATGACAAATGGGGAAATCCTTCCAACCGCATTTCGCGTCGACTGCATCTCTCGAGCTCCGCGGCAGTTTCCGGGCTGCCGCCGGATCTCGCACTTGAGCCCGGAACGTTTGCGGCCGTTGTCGATGGGCTCGTCGGAGAACGTAACGGCTTCATGGACGTGTGCGACGAGCACGGCCATCTGCTCTGTCGCTCCAATCCATTCGAAGTGGTCGATCCCGGTCAATCACGCCACTATTGGGGCGATCTGCACGGGCAATCGGACGAGACCCTCGGCACAAATTCCGCCCGTGATTATTTCCTGTTCGGGCGGGACAAGGCCTTTCTCGACGTGATGGGCCACCAGGGGAACGATTTCCAGATTACGGGATCATTCTGGCGTGACCTCAATCGGTTGACGCACGAGCTGGATCAGCCGGGACGTTTCGTTTGTATCCCCGGGTATGAATGGAGCGCGAATACGGCGGTCGGCGGCGACAGGAACGTTTTCTTTCGCGACGAAGGCGAGCCGATTCATCGGTCGAGCCACGCCCAGATCAACGAGGGCGGGGACAGGGCCGACGCCGATACGGATGCACATACTGCGGTAGAGCTGTTTCGCAAGCTCGCGCATCGCGATTGCGTGGTGATGGCGCATGTGGGCGGGAGATATGCGGATATTCGCATCGCGCACGATCCCGTTCTCGAAACGGCTGTCGAAGTGCACTCGGCCTGGGGCACCTTCGAATGGCTGCTGCACGATGCCTTCGAGAGCAATTACCGGGTCGGAGTCGTCTGCAATTCCGACGGACATAAGGGCCGGCCCGGCGCATGCTACCCGGGTGCTTCTTTCTTCGGAAGCCAGGGCGGTTTGACGTGCTTCATTGCAGATCGACTGGATCGAGATGCCATTTTCGAAGCGATGCGGCAGAGGCACCATTACGGCACGACCGGAAACCGCATGATTCTCGATGTTTCGGCCGATGCGACCGATGCCGAGATCTTCACACGCGATCCATTGGTTCACTCCGGCGCGCGCAGCGCACCCGCGACCAGGGTCGGCATGGGAGACATTGCGCGTGTCAACGCAGATACCGTCGAGTTGCGCGTGCGTGTTGCCGGTTCCGCGCCGATCGAGCGCGTCGAGATTTTCGATGCAGAGCGCCTGATCGACTGCGTGCGTCCGTATTCCAAATCCGATCTCGGAGCGCGCATCCGGCTTCTCTATAAGGGTGCGGAGTATCGCGGGCGGGCCCGCACGACGAACTGGGACGGCGAGTTGCGTATTACGGGGAACGAAATCGTTCGCGCCGAGGTGATCAACAACTGGAACCTCGACCGGGGTCTGCAAAGCGTGAGCGGCAACGCATTGACATGGAAAGCCGTGACGACCGGGAACCATGGCGCAATCGACGTCTGGCTCCGACATGGCCTCGACGGAAAGATCGCTTTCGAGACGCCCCACGTCCGTGGTCGGCGGGCGATCGGCACGCTTGGCTATGAGCGGCATGTTTTCTCGGCCGGGGGGCTCGACAGGGCCGTAAAGCTCTATCGTCTGCCGGAGCATATGACCGAGACGACAATCGACATCCACCGGCGAATCCCATTGCGGGAAATTGGCGATACGCGCATCTATGCGAGGGTTACCCAGGAGGACGGTCACGTCGCGTGGTCGAGCCCGATGTATCTATTTCGTTGAAACGGGCATCTTCACCATGCGTGCCATCCAGGTCTTCGAGGTCAGCCTCAAGGCATTCATCGTGCGGGACGGATTGGCCTTGTTCGTTCGCGAGGCGGACAGTGGCTATTGGGAACTGCCTGGCGGGCGCATCGATGTGGGCGAGGAGTGGGAGCCGCATTCGGCAACGCTTGCTCGCGAGATGCGTGAGGAACTGGGCGACCGGTTCGCGGTGCGGTTCGAGGACACCGCCGTGACCTGGACGAGACAGCGTTTGTCCGACGGCGCGTTCCTGTTTCTCCTGGCGCGGCCGGGCCGTGCCGTTGCGGGAGAGCCGGTGCTGTCGGATGAGCACACGGAGCTGGCGTGGCTCGATCCCGAGGCAACGGCTCGTCTCGCATTTCCACCGGCGTCCGGCTACCGCGAGGCCATTCAGGCGCTCTGGAAGCTCGTCGGCTGAGCGGCGATCGGCTTGGCGTGCGCGCGCCTTCCGCGAGGCTTGACCCCGTGCCCTTGCCGTTGCCTCCTGAACCATCCCCGTCTGCGCCGTTCGCCGGCGGGCTGGCCAGATCGGCAGAAGGAGATCCACCGGTGAGCATCGAAGAGCAGCGGAACAAGGGCCGCGCCATCCTCGGCGAGGTGATCGGCAAGACGTACCTGGAGCGGCGCGACGCTTCGACCAATGATTTCAACCGGCCGTTGCGGCAGTTCTCGGAGACCTATGCTTTCGGCGACATCTGGGCGCGCCCTGGCCTCGAGCGGAAGGTCCGGAGCATGCTTTGCATGGCTATGCTGACTGCGCTCGGCAAGCCGGAGGAATTGCGGCTGCACGTCAACTCGGCAATCAACAACGGATGCACGGTGGAGGAAATTCAGGAGGTCCTCTACCAGACGGTCGCCTACTGCGGCATCCCCGCGACGATCGAGGCATTCAAGGTGGCGGAAGCCGTTCTTGCGGAACGCGGTCTGATGCCGAAGGGATGAGGCGGCAGAGCGGCCCCCGATCGGGCATCGCATGGCGACCTCGGGGCGCTGAGCGGCGCCCGTTCGGTTCCCGCGTGACAATGGTTGAAATCCGGACGGGTGACGCCTATACGAGTGCTTCGTTTGGAGACGTGGCCGAGTGGCTTAAGGCGGCGGTTTGCTAAATCGTTGTACTGGGAAACTGGTACCGGAGGTTCGAATCCTCTCGTCTCCGCCATTGCCTCATATTTCATATAAATCAATAGTTTATGTGGATTGATCCCCCACTTCGATCCTCCACGTGATCCCCCACAAACTCGTCGACCTTGGATAGTCTTCTCCTCGCATCCTCCTAGAGAGCGGATAGCTTCGCTGAACCCATTAGCCCGGTCCGGAGGAAGCGACAGTCCTGCTCGGCATCTTTATGCGTATCGGTGTTCTATCGGGGATGCGTATTACCGCGCACACAGGCGTAGATGGAAGCAGGGGATACGATGGAAGCTAAGGCTACCGGCATGGGGCTCCGAGGACTCAGCAAGCACAAGGACCTTGAAGCTCCTT
>Ga0182738_1004713_pt1 | contig 14930 bp, 14 predicted proteins | sample eDN5th30CBELigMG_FD_128876 | JGI IMG/M metagenome (GOLD analysis project Ga0182738, IMG submission 128876) | Enriched Miracle-Growth compost microbial communities from Emeryville, California, USA - eDNA 5th pass 30_C BE-Lig MG (version 2)... ... | reverse complement strand
TCTGCGGCGATGTACAGCCCGTATGGCATCGTTGCCTGAAGATCGCATGGCCCGCCCCCCTGCGTGCCGAAACGACGAGCGGCCTAGTAGGCAATCGCCGTGCCGAAGCAGCGAAGAGGCGTTAGCGGCAGTTGTGAATACCGTAAGTTATTTCACATAATAGGGATGCGATCGATGGCGGGGCGTTGCTCGAGCGGCAGCCAGCGTAGCCAGCAATGACCTGCCAGCGGCAGATTCTGCGCATGGCTACATGCAGATTCTGCCGGTTGTGTTGATTGTTGCCTGTCTTTTCGCCCAGGTTGCTCGCGGTTTTCTGCTGGCTAGTGCCGATGAGAGTTGCATCTGCCAGCGGCGGCTTGGCAATCTAGCTGGCCCACCCGCCGGTAAATTGCCCTCAAGTTGCCAATCTTCCACACCTTGCATCGCCGGCCGATTGCGGTATACTCCGAGTTTTGGCCAAAAATCGAGCGATTACACGACGGAAATACGTCCATGACCCAAGCATGCGAAGTCTGCGGTAAGTCGGTGCAGATGGGTAACTCGGTGACCACCCGCGGTAAGGCCAAATACCTGGGTGGCGTGGGTACCAAGGTCACTGGCATCACGCGGCGTCAGTTCCGCCCCAACCTGCAGCGGGTGCGCGTGACGACCCCCAATGGCACCAACAAGCGGATGCGCGTTTGCACCCAGTGCCTGCGTAGCGGCGCGGTGACCCGGGTGGTCCGTGCGGCCCCGTTCCGCCTGCCGACCGACGCCACCAAGGCTAGCAAGTAACTGCCATTCAAGGCGTTACTGAGCCACGCGGTTAGCACGGCAGCTCTTTTGATCCCGGCGGGTAAATTGCCCACTCGCCGGGTCGCCTTTTTCTGCGCGCGATGCTCTCCCCCGCCGCGCTTGAAGTCTGCGCCTTGGTCTGCCAGCGGTGCAGCTAGACTTCTCTAGACCCCGATTTGCCACGGGGGTATCTTCACTCCATTGGGCAAACGCTCCACCGTAGGGAATAGCGGGTTTCAGCCGTGGATGGCTGTCAGTTGCCCGACGGTGATCCCGCGAAACGCCGTATTTATTAGCGAGCAGTCATGGAAGCGGCTCAGCAACAGCGCAAGGGGATCATTCTGGCCGGAGGTTCCGGAGCCCGGCTGTATCCGCTCACCCAGGTCGTCAGCAAGCAACTGCTGCCGATCTACGATAAGCCAATGATCTACTACCCGCTCAGCACGCTAATGCTGGCGGGCATCCGCGACATCCTGCTGATTAGCACATCGTACGATTTGCCCCTGTTTGAGCGGCTGTTGGGCGATGGCTCGCAGTGGGGCATCTCGATCAGCTACGCCGAGCAGCCCAGCCCCGATGGCCTGGCCCAAGCGTTCATCATCGGAGCCGATTTTGTCCGCGGCAAACCTTCATGCCTGATCCTGGGCGACAATATCTTCTATGGGCACGACCTGAGCCGGCAACTGCGGCAGGCATCGAACCGCACCGACGGAGCCAGCGTGTTTGCCTACCACGTCCATGATCCCGAGCGGTATGGCGTGGTGGTCTTCGACAAGCTTGGTCGGCCGCTGGAGATCGAAGAAAAGCCGTTGCGGCCGCGCTCCAATTACGCCGTCACCGGGCTTTATTTCTACGACGAACAGGTGGTGGACATCGCCCGCTCGCTGAAGCCCTCGCCCCGCGGGGAATTGGAAATCACCGACGTAAACCGTGCCTACCTCGAACAGGGGGCGCTCAGCGTACAGATCATGGGACGCGGCTGCGCTTGGCTCGATACGGGCACCCACGAATCGCTGCTGGATGCGTCACAATTCATCGGCGTCATCGAAACCCGGCAGGGCCAAAAAGTCTGCTGTCCCGAAGAAATCGCCTGGCGGATGGGCTATATCACCGCCGAACAGGTGGAGCGTATCGGGCATAGCATGAGCAAGAACGGCTATGGCCGCTACCTGCTCGATCTGATTGCTCGCGAGAGCCCTATGGTTCCCGGCTCAGTGGTAGCCGTGGCTTAACGGGATCAACTCCATGAGTAGCCCTGTCAGCGGTGTGGGCTACTATTGTAATAAGATAGATCGCCGGCCTGGCCGGTTGAGTCGCCTTACTAGATCTTGCGTATCAATCTATCTGTATTGATCTATGATGCCGACAGAAGCTACTACTACGTCTGATGCTCCGATTCTGCTAGTTGGCGGGAGCGGTCAGGTAGGCTGGGAACTGCGTCAATGCCTTCCGATGTTTGGGCCTATGGTGGTCGCCTCCCGAACTCCGCCGGCATCACTGCGCCAGCCGCAGTGGCAACCGATCGACTTGTTGAATCCCGAGAGCATTCGCAAGGCGGTGCGCGCCGTTCGGCCGCGGCTGATCGTCAACGCGGCGGCTTACACTCAGGTCGACCGGGCCGAGACGCAGTCGGAAATGGCCCATGCGGTCAACGGCAATGCACCAGGCATCCTGGCCGAAGAAGCAGCCCGGCTGGGTGCCGCGCTGGTTCACTATTCAACCGATTACGTGTTTGATGGCAGCAAGGCCACACCCTGGACCGAGAACGATGAGCCCCGGCCGCTCAATGTCTACGGCGAAAGCAAGCTGGCGGGCGAGAAGGCCGTGACCGCTGCGGCAGCCCCTCACCTGATATTGCGGGTGTGTTGGGTATACGGCCTGCACGGCGGCAACTTTGTGAAGACGATCTTGCAGCTGGCGCAATCGCGATCGGAGCTTTCGATTGTCGATGACCAGGTAGGCGCGCCGACCTCAGCCCACACCATCGCCACGGCAACCGCATCGATCCTGTCCCAGGCAGGCCGTGACCTGTCCGGTTACCTGCGCGAGCGTGGCGGCATCTACCATTTAAGTTGCGGCGGTGAGACGACATGGTTCGGATTTGCCAGGCAGATCTTTGAGCACCGCCGGCAGGTGTGCCCTGCTTTGGAGACGCCGAAACTTAACGCGATTACCAGTGCCGAGTATCCCACGCCGGCAGTCATACCGATGAACTCGCGGCTTGATACGAGGCGGCTGCGCGAGCGGTTTGGGCTGTACTTGCCAAGCTGGGAAGAAGCCTTGGCACCGTGTCTCGACGTACTGCTGACCGAGCGGCCGGAACTCGCATCGGCCGGTGGCTCAAAGGCTGCATAGGCCACGTAGCCACATCAGCATTGCCGATTGAAGGAAAACCGCAATAGACTCCGGTCGCGGCAGTATCTGCCCTAAAACACCGGGCCCGAATCAAATTCATAACGCATCTTTGGGAAGGTTGTGATGAAGGTCCTGGTCACAGGCGGGGCAGGTTTTATCGGTTCGGCCGTGGTTCGTCATCTGCTTGGCCGGGGCGATGCCGTGGTCAACGTCGATTGCCTGACCTATGCCGGCAATCTGGCCACGCTCGAGAATGAATCGATGCACGCATCCTACGCATTCGAGCGGGTGGATATCTGCGACGCGGCCGGCATTCGCCGTGTGTTCGAGCAGCACCAGCCCGACGGCGTGATGCACCTGGCGGCCGAGAGCCATGTGGACCGTTCGATTGACGGGCCGGCGGCTTTCATCCAGACCAACATCTTTGGCACGTACACCATGCTGGAGGAGTCGCGACGGTACTGGGAGTCGCTGCCGCCGACGCGTCGCGATACCTTCCGCTTCCACCACGTTTCCACCGACGAAGTGTACGGCTCGCTGGGCGACAGCGGGCTGTTTACGGAAACCACCCCCTACGATCCCAGCAGCCCTTACTCGGCCAGCAAGGCATCGTCGGACCATCTGGTGCGGGCGTGGCATCGCACGTACGGCTTGCCGGTGCTGGTGACCAACTGCTCGAACAACTACGGGCCATACCAGTTCCCCGAGAAGTTGATTCCGTTGATGATCCTCAATGGTTTGGCCGGCAAGCCGCTGCCGGTGTACGGCACCGGGGCCAACGTGCGCGACTGGCTGTATGTCGACGATCACGCCGAGGCGCTGGCCTTGGTGCTGCGCGAAGGCACGCCGGGCGAAACGTACAACATCGGCGGCTGGAACGAGCGCAAGAACATCGACGTGGTGCATACGCTTTGCAAGCTGCTCGACGAGTTGGCCCCCGCGACCAATGGTCAACCGCACTCGCGGCTCATCACCTACGTTGCCGATCGGCCGGGCCACGACCACCGCTACGCGATCGACGCCAGCAAGATCGACCGCGAGTTGGGCTGGCGGCCGCGCGAAACCTTTGAGTCGGGCCTGCGCAAAACGGTTGCCTGGTACCTGGCCAATGGCGAGTGGATTCGCCGCGTCCAAGCAGACAAGCAGCCTGAGCAGCGCTTGGGCCTAAAAACCCGCGTGGCCTAATTGCCACGGCCGGATCTACCTCCCCTGTCCACGTTCACGCTTTGCCATGCAAATTCACGAGACGGAAATTGCCGGCGTGCTGCTAATTGAGCCCAAGGTGTTTGGCGACGCCCGCGGCTTTTTCATGGAGCTTTGGAACCAGGAGCGATACCAGGCGGCGGGCTTGAACGTCGGCTTTGTGCAGGACAACCTCTCGCGGTCGCAGCGCGGCACGCTGCGAGGGTTGCACTTTCAGAACCCCAATCCGCAGGGCAAGCTGGTCCACGTGCTGGAAGGCGAAGTGTTCGACGTGGCGGTGGACATCCGGCCCAACTCGCCCACCTTCGGCCGCTGGGTAGGCTACACGCTGTCGGCTGAGAACCGCCGGCAGCTTTATATTCCGCCGGGCCTGGCACACGGTTTTTGCGTGACCAGCGAAACGGCTTTGTTCGCCTACAAGTGCACCGACTTCTATCGGCCAGCTCACGAAGGCGCGATTGCGTGGGACGATCCGCAACTTGCGATCGACTGGCCGGTGCGCGAACCGCTGCTGTCGGACCGCGACCGCAATGCTCCGCGGCTATGCGAAGTACCACGCGAGCGATTGATCGCGACGCTCACGACGCCGGCTACGGTGGTGGGGCCGCCGCATGTGAACATTGCGGCGCAGCGGCAGAAAAGCACGTCGTAGATCGTGTGCAGCGAGCGGTGGGCGTCGATGCGTGCGGCAGATTGTCCGTACGGCGGCGGTAGTTTCTTTGAAACCGGCGGCGTCCCCGTCTAAGATAGTTCTTCTGAGGGGTCGTGCCCGCCTTTCCTGCCGCGCCCCCAGCGAACCCGCCTCGCCGCTTGCCGCAAAGGTCACGCCGATGGTCAAGCAGCTTACCCACTGCCTGCGTCAGGTGTTGGCCGTTCTATTCGTTGCCGGCCTGATTGCCACGCTTGGTTGTGGTGAAAGCCAACAGGTCCAGCAACAGGCGGCCGCCGGCAACAATACCCAGCCCGCGTTACCTCCTGAGCCTCCCCCGCCGCCCGCTCCGCCTCCGGTGGATTGGGATGCTCGGCTCGATGAAGCGCAGGCCAAGCTCCAGGCCGACGAGTTTGATGCCGCACGCGAGCTATTGAGCGCCATCGAGGAAGAAGATGACGCGCTCAGCGAGCCGCAACAGCAGCGGCTGCGCGGCCTGCAAGACACGCTGGCCGAACAACTGCGCATCCGCAACGACCAGCGGCGCGAGAAGCTATTAGCCGATGCTGTGCAGCGGCTTGAGGAAGGCGACCTGGAAGCGGCCACTCGCGCCTTGGACGACGTATTGGCTGCCGTCCCCACCCAGCAGCAGCGCGAGCGGGCTGGAGAATTGCTGGGCGCGATTGAAGCCAACCGCCGCACGCGGCGTGAACTGATGACGCAGATGCGGTTGCTGTCAGGCGGCGATCGTGCGAACGTGCGTGCCGCGCGGAGCCGACTGTTGGCCGATGGCGACGTGGCATTGCCGATGTTGCTAGACGCCCTGCACAGCGATAACCCGGTTTTGGTGGCCAACGCACTGGAAGTGCTCCGGGTGTTCAACAATCCGCAGCGCGTGGTGCCGGCAATGGTCAGCGTGCTTGAGAACCCGGCCCAGGCGGAAGTCTGGCCGGCGGCTATCCGCGAGATCGAGCGGCTCAGCTACCCCGGTGCGGGCCCGCGATTGCTCGCGCTGGCGCGGCAAATCCAGCCCTCGGCCGCATCGCGTGCCACCGCCCGCGGCTTCCTCGGCGGCGTCGCCCCGGCGGCGCTGCATCATTCCGGCGAGTTGCCGTGCCAGCAGGTGGCGGTGCTCGACGCGCTGGCGGTCTGCAACGATCCGCCGCAATCCACGCTGCTGGAACTGTTGCCACTGGTGTTTCAGGATGGCCCCTGGCTGGCCGCGGCGCTGCGAGCGATCAATCGCGCGGTGCTGGAACACAACCAGACCGATCTGGCTGCCTTGCGCAACCTGCCGGGGGATACCGACCTGGACACAGCCCAGCGGCTAGCCGAGTTACCGCAGCGGTTAGAACAGATCATTACCGCGGCGGGCGAGGGACCAAGCCAGCAGCGCGACGCAGCTATGACGCTGGCCATCGTCACCCGCCAAAAGGAGGCCGCCACGCTGCCGATTGCGGCCGTCTCCCGCTGCAGCTACAGCAGCGAGGAAGCACCCTCTTCGGCCGCGACCGATGGGCAATGGAACGTGGTCGAGGTCAAACACATGTGGCAGTACCCGGCCGGCAAACGCCCGCTGATCGTGCTGGACCTGGGCGAGGTGCGCACCGTGGCCGCGATCCGCATCTGGAACTACAACGTGCCCGGCCAGACCCATCGCGGCTGGAAAGACGTCGACATCTTCGTGAGCGAAACGCAATCGCTGCTGACCCCGGTGGCACATGGGCTGGTGCCGCCTGCTCCGGGCCGGGTGGATGTGGGCGACTACAGCACCACGCTGAGCGTACCCTTCGTCCGCGGCCGTTATGTGAAGATCGAGCCGCGCAGCGTGTGGCGCGACGACGGCGTGGCCGGCGTGACTGAGATCCAAGTGCTGGGCTTTTGAGGGGCGAGCGGCCTCTCCGACTTTCCCGCTTGCACGCATCTGCCGCACCCCTTTGAGCCGATGTAGGCACTAACCGGCATACTTTCTACACTCTGGCCGGCGTTACCCTCTTTTGCGTCGGCAGGAAGCTGCGTCGTTATGGAAAGCCTGCACGTCGATTGCGTGATCTTTGGCGGCGGAATCTCCGGGCTATGGCTGCTCGATGTGCTGCGGCACCGTGGCTACTCCGCCGTGCTGGTCGAAGCCAATGCCCTGGGGACCGGCCAAACCGTGGCTTCGCAGGGCATTCTCCATAGCGGGCTGAAATACTCATTGCGAGGGGTGCTAAGCGCCTCGGCCCGCGAAGCCCGCGAGATGCCAGCCATCTGGCGTAAATGCCTGGAAGGCAATGCCGAGCCGAACTTGCGCGAAACCGAGATCCGCTCCGAGAACTTTCTGCTGTGGGGAACCGACTCGGCTTCATCGCAACTGGCGCTCATCGGTGCCAGCTTTGGATTGAAGGTGACGCCGCACAAGGTCGACGTGCCCGACCGACCCGCCGTGTTACAGAACTGCCGTGGTTCGGTGTTCCGGGTCGATGAGCAGGTGCTGTCGCCGACATCGCTGCTGGCAAACCTGGCCAAGCGAAACGCCGCAGCGCTGGTCAAAGTGGACCCGGCTTCCGTCACGTTTGAGCCGGCCAAGGCGGACTGCCAGACTGTGGTGCTGGAAGCCCAGGGCCGCAAGCTGGCGGTAACGGCCCGCTGGATCGTGCTGGCGGCCGGCAGTGGCAACGAACAACTTCGCGAACAGTTGGGCCTGCGCGGCCGCAGCATGCAGCGTCGGCCGTTGCACATGGTGCTGGTGCGTGGCCGGTCGCTCCCGCCCTTTTATGGGCACTGCATCGATGGCAACATCACCCGTGTTTCGATCACGTCGGCCGTGGATTCCACCGGCACCGTAGTCTGGCAGGTGGGCGGTCAGGTAGCCGAGTCGGGCGTGGCTTGGAGCCCTGAAGAAGTGATTCGCCGCACCCGCGCTGAGTTCGCCGAGGTCTTGCCAGAGTTGGACCTGAGCGATACCCAGTGGGCGACCTACCGTGTGGACCGAGCCGAAGGGGCCACCAAGCTCTCGCGGCGTCCGCACTCGTACCGCCTGATGCAGGACGGCAACGTGCTGACCGCGTGGCCGACCAAGCTGGTGCTGGCCCCGCAACTGGCCGAGGCAATCCTGCGACTGATCACCGCCCAGGCACCGCTGCCGCAACCGAGTCTGGCCGCTTTGGAAGGCATGTCGCGCCCCCAGGTTGCCGCACCGCCCTGGGAGCAGGTCGCCACCTGGCATGCCGCGCCGCCCGCCGGTTCGGTTGAACCGCCGTCGCTTCATCGCTCCGCTTGAGAAGGTTTGCCCGCCATGGAATACAGTGTGCTAGGAAGCACCGAGTTGTCGGTCAGCCGCTTGGGGTTCGGCGCGTTCAAGATCGGCCGCAACCAGAAGATCAAGTACGAGCAAGGTTATGAACTGCCCGACGAAGCGACGGTAGCCAAACTGCTCAACGCGATCCTCGACTTGGGCATCAACTACATCGATACCGCGCCGGCCTACGGCGTGAGCGAGGAGCGGATCGGCCGGGCCATCAGCCACCGCCGCGATGAGTTTGTGTTGTCGACCAAGGTCGGCGAGCGTTTCGAGAACGGCACGTCGCACTACGAGTTCGATCGTAAGTCGGTGGAAACGAGCCTGCGCAACAGCCTCGCGAACCTGCGCACCGATGTACTCGATATCGTGCTGATCCATGCCCCGGGTGACGATGTGCGGGTGCTGACGGAAACGCCCGTCGTCGAGGTGCTACAGGAGCACAAGGCTGCCGGCACGATTCGAGCCATTGGTTTCTCGGGCAAGACCACAGAGGCCGCGCAGCTTGCGCTTGCGTGGGCCGACGTGCTGATGGTGGAGTACCATCTCAACGATACGTCGCACCGGTCCATCATTGAGCAGGCCGGGCAGCGCAGCATCGGCGTGGTGGTCAAGAAGGGACTGGCCGCGGGCCGGTTGTCGCCGGAAGAAGCGATCCCGTTCGTGCTGAACACGCCGGGCGTCAACAGCCTGGTGATTGGCGGTTTGAGCCTTGCGCATATCGAGGCCAACGCGCGGCTGGTGCCGGGCTCGGCATCGCCCTCGCCGTTGAAAGGCTAACGCGCTGGGTACTTACCCGCAGCGGCCGGGCCTCTGTCGGCCCGTTGCGCAGCGCGGTATAATCAGCGGCTGAAGCTCACTCCCACCACCGTTGGCACCTTGAGCCGCTTCCCTCCCAGCCTGGACCCATGCCTCGCGTAGGCTTGTTCATCCCCTGCTATATCGATCAGTTCTATCCCGAGGTTGGGCTGGCTACGGTCGATCTGTTGCACCGCTTTGGGTGCGATACCGACTATCCCACCGCGCAAACCTGCTGTGGGCAGCCGATGGCTAATACGGGCTGCGTGAAACAAGCCCGGCCGCTGGCTCAGCGGTTCGTCGAGATCTTCGCCGATTACGAGTACGTGGTGTGCCCTTCAGGCAGTTGCACGGCGATGGTCCGGCACCACTACGAGGAATACTTCCACGGCGACGCCGCGTACGCCAAGATCCGCGAGCGGGTGTTTGAACTGACCGAGTTTCTGGTCGACGTGCTGGGTGTGCAGCGGGTGGAAGGTTCGTTCCCCCACAAGGTCGGCCTGCATCAAAGTTGCCATGGCCTGCGCGAGTTGCGTCTGGGCCGCAGTAGCGAAACCGTAGGCCCCGCGTTCAACAAGACGCGGCAACTGCTCGAATCATTGGAAGGCATCCAATTCGCGGAACTGACGCGGCCAGATGAGTGTTGCGGGTTTGGCGGCACGTTCGCCGTGAACGAGGAAGCCGTGTCGTGCATGATGGGCCTGGACCGCGTGCACGATCATCTGCAAGCCGGCACCGAGGTGCTGACGGCCAACGATATGTCGTGCCTGATGCACCTGGATGGTTTGATCCGCCGGCAGAAAAAGCCGATCCGCGTGATGCACGTGGCCGAGATCTTAGCCGGTTGCGCCATCCCGCCCGCTCCCCAAGGATAAATAACGCCTATCAAGCCGGGCCGCCTTTTTATCATAACGCTGTTAATCCATGTCGAACGAACTGATCGTTACCGATCATGCCAAGGCCGCCGCGGAGTTTGTGCGCGACGATGCCCGGGCTCACTGGCACGACCAGGCGTTATGGTTCGTGCGGGTGAAACGCGACCGGATGGCGCAGTCGCTGCCCGAGTGGGAAACGCTGCGGGCCAAGGCGGCGGAGATCAAAGCGCACACCGTAGGGCACCTGGCCGACTACCTGGAGCAGTTCGAGCGGCAGGCCACGGCACTGGGGGCCAAGGTTCACTGGGCTGCCGACGCCGCTGAGCATAACCGGATCGTGCTGGACATCTTGCAGCGGCACGGCGTGCGGCAGGTGGCCAAGAGCAAGTCGATGCTCACCGAGGAATGCCACCTCAACCCGTTCCTGGAACGGCACGGCATTACCGTCGTCGATACCGACCTGGGCGAGTGGATCGTGCAGTTGCGGGGCGAACCGCCCAGCCATATCGTGTTGCCAGCCATTCATATCAAGAAGGAAGAAGTCGGCGAGTTGTTCCATCGCAAGCTGGGCACGGAGGCCGGGGCCAGCGACCCGAAATACCTAACGGAAGCGGCCCGCTATAAACTCCGCCAGGTGTTCCTCGAAAGCCAGGCCGGCATCACCGGCGTCAACTTCGCTATTGCTGAAACCGGCGGCCTCGTGGTCTGCACCAACGAAGGCAACGCCGACCTGGGCGTGTCGCTGCCTAAGTTGCATATCGCCTGCATGGGGATCGAGAAGTTGATCCCGCGGGCGGCCGACCTGGGCGTGTTCTTGCGCCTCTTGGCGCGTTCGGCCACAGGGCAACCGATCACGACGTATAGCTCGCACTTTCACGGACCAGCACCCGGCGGCGAACTGCACATTGTGCTGGTGGACAACGGCCGCTCGTCGATCCTGGGCAACGACGACTATCGCCGCTCGCTGCATTGCATCCGGTGCGGGGCCTGTATGAATACGTGCCCTGTGTATCGCCGTAGCGGTGGGCATAGTTACGGGGCGACGGTGCCTGGCCCGATCGGCTCGATCCTCAACCCAGCACGCGACCCGGGGCGGTATGCAACGCTGCCGTATGCGTGCAGCCTGTGCGCATCGTGCACGGATGTGTGCCCGGTGAAGATCAACCTGCACGAGCAGTTGCTTACCTGGCGGCGCGACTTGGCGGCCGCAGGCAAGCTCTCCTGGAGCAAGCGGGCCGCGATGAAAGTAACTGCCGCCGTGTTCGCCCGGCCCGGCTTGTACCGCCTGGCCGGCAAGGTAGCCCGGTTCTGCCTGCGGCACATGCCGCGGGTGCTACTGTATGGACCCTGGAACCCGTGGGGCCGGCAGCGCGAACTGCCGCAGGCTCCGCGGCGCAGTTTCCGCGAGCAATACGCCAGGCGCCCCAAGCCATGAACGCCAAGCAGAAGATATTGGCTGCGATCCGTCGCCAGTCGCCGGCGCGGCCATCGCTGCCCAGTTTGGACGAAGCCTGGATCGAATACCCCGATGCCCAGGCGCAGTTTGCCGCCGCGCTGGCATCGGTAGGCGGGCAGGTTGTGGAAGCCGCTTCGTTTGCCGATCTGCCTGCCGTGATAGCGCAACTGCCGCCGATGGAGCAGGCGGCAAAAATCGTCTGCACGGTGCCAGGCCTGCCGCTGGGCAACTGCGTGCTGGACGAGGTCGCCGACCCGCACGAATTGGCCGATGTCGATGTGGCGATTGTCGCTGGCCGCTTCGCCGTGGCTGAGAACGGCGCAGTGTGGGTTGAAGCCGGCCGGTTGCGACACCGGGCCGTGTGTTTTATCTGTCAGCACTTGGTGCTGGTCGTGCCGCAAAGCCAGGTTCTGCACAACATGCACCAGGCCTATCAGCGGCTGACGTTCACCGAGCCTGCCTATGGTGTGTTCATATCCGGTCCATCAAAGACCGCTGATATTGAACAGTCGCTGGTGATTGGCGCCCACGGTGCCCGCTCACTCACGGTGGCCATGGTGGCCGGGTGGGAAGGTGTCTGAGGGGGAGTAGCCAACGTATCCCCCCGTAATAGGCGTTTCCCCCTATTGCCGGTTCAATCGCGGCAAGCGGCAGCGTTTAGGCGATTGCGCAGCCGCTGGTGCTGAAGGGGCAGAAAAATTGATCGTACATTTATCTGGGAAGGCATGTTAGGATAATCGGGTTGATTTGGGATTGGGGTCTGGGCCTGGTCCACGTTGGGTTGTGGTCGCCCTGGAGTTACCCTTTTTGCATCGTTCGCTGCTCGCGTCCTACCTATGGCGATCATCACCTTGCAAGTGTTGGACGGCGCCGATCGCGGACGTGTTTTCGAATCGCTCCGGACTCCGGTCACTATCGGTCGGGAGGAAGGCAACACGGTCCAGCTAAATGACGAGCGGGTCAGCCGATACCATCTCAAGATTCAAGAAGACCACGACAAGCTCGTTCTGACCGATCTGGAAAGCACCAACGGCACGAAGGTCAATGGCGAAGAAATCCATCTGCGGATTCTCCGCTACGGCGACTTGATCACCGTGGGCCGCTCGGTGTTGTTGTTTGGCTCGCGCGAGCAGATCGCCGAGCGCCTGGCCAGCATCCGCCAGCAGCATGAAGGCGAGCCGGGCATGACGCTCGCCCCGGAGCAGATCGACTCCGGACACCCCGCTGCCTCGCTCGATTTTGAGCTGAGTTGGAGCCACGCGCCCGATCCCTCGGCCACGCTGCACGCCCTTCAGCCGCCGGAACTGCCCGAACGGTTGTCGCCCGGGCAGGCCGCGCAGCTTTCGGAATTGCTGGAGTTCGTCCACATCAAGATGCGTCAGTTGATCGAATCGGCCGAGGTGGACGACGATGCCGAGCGGGTGACGCTCGATTTGCGTCGCTGGCAGGCCCTGCTCGATTTGCAGTCGCGACTGGCCCAGTACATTCGCTCGATTGCCGATCCCCGCAGCGAATAGGCGGCTTACCAAGCGGCTACTTTTGACCGCCCCTTGCGCCGCTGGTTATGCTGTGGCCAGAAATTCCTGTCGCTGGCCGATGCGGCGTCAATCTTTGCCAGTGGGGTGCAATTATGGACGAGCCCTCGTCGAGCAATCCCGGCCAACCTGGCAGCGTTCCGCCGGCTGAGATGCCGGACACTTCGCAACTGGTCGAACTCGAGTTGGCGGAAGAGATGCCGGTGCTGGAACTTGTGCCAGAGCCACCGGTTGGCGATGTGCCTGTTGCAGCAGGCCAACCGGGTATGCCGCCCGGTTATGGTCCCATGGGACCTTCTTCGCCGGTGCCTGGGCAGTATATGGGTCCGCCGGGCTATGCACCTGCCAATGGATACCCTGCGGGCATGCCTGCGCCACCGCCTGGCTATCCATTAGCGCAGCCGATGTGGGACAAGTGGCGGGGCTGGTACTATCCCACGCCGGAAGAATTGGCCAGGGCCGAATCGGCTCGCCGCCAGGTAAGGCAGTCGCGCTGGCTAGGCTGGGGCGGTTTGGCGATGCTGTTTGTTGGCCCGCTCGTCGCCATAGCGCTAACCGAGGGAAAGATGCCGCAGCTTTACGGCTTCATTGCAGCGGTTGGGCTGCTGATGGCCGTCGCAGGGGCAATCATCGGCCAGATTGGCCGCGCGAAGCAAAATCGCGTGATCTAGACGCTTTGCCCAAGGTCCAACTGGCTCCAGAAAGTCCAGTTGAATCCCCATCCGCAGGCGGCTCCCGGCGGTTGCATGGCGGATACCTGCCGGGGCCACCTGCTGAGGGTTGGCTGTTTACCGCAGCGGTCCGGCGGTCCGGCGGCGCTGCATCGTGATGTAAATCGCCAGCAGCACCACGGCACCGATCAGTGACATGAGCCAGTTGGAGCCTTGCAGCGGTTCGCCTCCGACGACCATCCAGGCGATAAAGCCGCCCAGGAGCGAGCCGAGGATACCCAACACGGCCGTCATCACCAGGCCCAAGGGTTGTCGGCCGGGGATGAGCAGGCGCGCCACGGCGCCGATAATCAAGCCAAACAGAGCCCAGGCCAGAACTGCAAGTAGAACGTCCACAGCGATCTCCTTCGTGTATCGAAAGGTGAGTTGGATTTGCCCTGAAAGCGGGCTGCACTCCGCCCCGTTGCCGGGCTGAGCGCGTGGAGCCAGCTATTGCAGGTTGCGCGCCAATCCGTGGATCGCTAGCCAGGATGGGGGCAATTCTGCAGGGTGCGTACAAGTATTTCGCTGAGTCGGCGGCGTGATTGGCAAATTGGCGCCATCTTGCGCACGACTGGAGAGAACCGTGGCAAGCCGCAAGAAAAGCCGGCCCACGCGCAACGATCGGCGACCGCTCAGGCTGCTTGTCTGCCAAGCATGGCGCGCGTTGTGTTCCTAACGCCCCGCTATTGGCCGCGGATCGTGTAACTGACTGCGGCCCTGGCCGGCATGGCGACGGCTTCGCCGGATGACCCCAACAGGTCGATGTTCAAAGTCTGCAGCCGATCCTTCTTCTGGTAGGCAGTGACAAACGGTTCGCCCAGCAGCACACGCTGCGGATGGTCAAAATCGATCGTCACGCTGCCCTGGTAGCGGCGGATGCGCACCGCCCGGACATCGGCGGTCAACTCACCTACGGGGGCCGCTTGCCAACGGTCGCCGCGGCGGAACTCAACCTGGGCTTGGGCGTCGCTGCCGCCGCGCCGCTGGGTGGGGCCCAAAAAGATCGGCAGCGTTTCCCACACTTCGCGCACCTGGTCGGTGCGGCGGGACAGCAGTTCGCTTTCGATCCGCAGACCGTCGGCTTCCTTGGTGAAGGTGCGGCGGTAATGGACGTAGCCGCCTTCAATGATGTCGGGCTTTTCGACGGTGCGGCGTCCGCCTAGCCCTCCCAGCACGAACACCTGCGGCGGCTCTGCCTGGGTTTCAAATCGCACCCAGGGTTCGCGCTGCCGGGCGGAGGAGAACGCGGCACCCTCGGCCGTGCGGCCCCAGAGATGGTGCGTCGGCCAGCG
>Ga0182738_1004712_pt1 | contig 14932 bp, 8 predicted proteins | sample eDN5th30CBELigMG_FD_128876 | JGI IMG/M metagenome (GOLD analysis project Ga0182738, IMG submission 128876) | Enriched Miracle-Growth compost microbial communities from Emeryville, California, USA - eDNA 5th pass 30_C BE-Lig MG (version 2)... ... | reverse complement strand
TTCGTTGGCTTGAGCGCCGAGAGAGGGAGCAACCCCGAGACCAGGCTGTAAGCTGGTGCCCAGGTCGTGAGTCCCTTGGTCTCCAGGGTGGCATCGAGCCCATTCCGACTGATCCGGTCCGCTTCGTCCTTGGTAGGCTCCAGCACACGCCAGCGCCGGGCCACTCGCTCCTTGCTGATCGAATAAGGCCCGATCTTGCCGAGCTCCGAGAGAAAGCGAACCAGATCCAGGAACTCGGAGCGGGTTAGCGACTCGGTCAAGTTTTCGGGCATGAGCGAACCGGCGGGCTTCTGGTCCTCAATCGAGCCGAGTGGAAGGGAAATCTCCTGGTCTTCGGCATCGCGAAGAATCAGGTTCGACTCCGTCTGCCTCAGCTTGATACCGGTCACGATTTTGCCATCCTCGGTGGCGACCACAAGCGCGTGGTAATTCTCCTTGATGGCCTTGCTGGGGTTCATCAACGACTCGATCAGATAGTCGAGAGGCGCGCTGGCCCCCACGCTTTCCAGCCCAGGGCCGACCTGGCCCCCCGCGCCGGCGATCGCGTGGCATTTCAAGCAGGAAAGCTCCTTGCGTCGAAAGATTTGCTCGCCGCGCTGGGCATTGCCGTGCTTCGCCACCTCCTCGACGAGTTGTTTCAACTCGCCTGGGCTAATCCCCTTGGGGAGGTTGGCCAGTTGCCCCGAGGCGCTCAGGGCCTGCGTGAGGGCCTCCTCGGGTCGGCCCGAAGACTGAACGCGTCGCAAGGCGAGTTTGGCCACGTCGGCGGGGATCGACTTACCCTTCAAGGCCTGGGCGAGGGCTTTCGAACCGTTCTGAAGCTCGAGGAAGCGAGCCATCAGGCTCCCCACCTCTCCCGGCCGGCTCGATTCGGCGAACCAATCAACCGCGAGTCTCGCGGCGGTCTCGGGCTCGACGGAGGCAAGCGCCCCGATCGCGAGCCGGCGGGTGGCGCCCGGTGAGTCGGGCCTCGCCAGGCGCTTCAGGTCAGTCCGGCTCTCCTCTCCTCCCATCTCGGCCAGGGCGTCGGTGGCGGCGCGTTGGATCGACTCCGGCTCACTTTTGGAACTCGCGATCGAGACGAGCGGTGCGCGCAGGGAATCCAGCTTCCAGGCGCCTGCCGCACGTGCGGCCGCCGCGCGGGTGGCATCGTCTGCCATTAACAACAGTTGAACCTTACTCAGGTCGCCGGTCGGTCGCACCTTCCGTTCTCGAGTCGCCCTGACAAGCGTGTCCAGGAGCATTGGGCGGTTCATACGATCCGATGCCATAGGCTGGATCGCAAGCTGGAAGACCAACTCTAGATCCGTGGGTTCGCCCCGCGCCGCGATGGTCGAGAGAACCTTGGAACTGAGCTCGGAGGGAACCCGGCCCGCCTTCAGTAGGGCGGTGAGTGGTTTCACCACCTCGGGTGAGTCGACCGCGAGCAGCGCGAAAATCAGCCGCTCGGGTTTCCCTTGAAAATCAAGGCGTCCCGCCTGGACCTCGGGAAGCCAGTGAGGAGCAAGGTCCCGTGCCGTGAGCCAAAGAGCATAGTCGAGGAACCGATCCACCGGATGATCGAGCCCGGTCATGGCCGCTTCCGCCGCATCCTTGCTCGGAAACAAGGCGAGGGCACGCACGGCTTCGAGTCGGACACGCGGATGAGGATCCGCCACGCTCTTGCCGATCAACTTCAACGCATCCTCAAGGTGGAGGCGCCAGTGCCCGGCAGTCCGGACGGCGGCGGCCCGTACGCGGTGGTCCGGGCTGTTCAGAAGCGAGCGGAGCAGTTCGGGTTCAACCGCGTCAAGCGACTGGTAGACCCAGAGCCCTTCGAGCTTAAGGGTTTCGGCGTTCGGATCCTCCTTCGGGATCGAGGCGACCCAGTCTTTCAGCTTCGGCAGGATCTCCCGGCCTCGCTCGGTCAAGACGCGACGCGCGTTGTGCCGGGTCCAGTCCTCCGAGGCCTTCAGCGCCTCGAGCAACGTTTCCGTCGAGGCTCCTACCAGTTTGGGCCGAGGAACCAGAGGGCGATTCTTCGCGGTGACCCGCCAGATTCGGCCCCGGGTGTGGTCGCGTCTTGGGTCTCGAAAATCGACCTCCCCATGCTGGATGATCGGGTTGTACCAGTCCGCGATGTAGATCGCCCCGTCCGGTCCCATTTTCACGTCGATCGGTCGGAAGGCGACGTGCGGAGTTTTGATCAATTCCGGCTGCTCACGTGAGGAGTACCCCGCCCCATCCTCGGACAGGACGAACCGGCAAACCCGGTTCCCCCTAAAGTCATTCGTGAGGATGCTACCACTCCACGCGGGAGGAAGGTGAGCTCCACTCACGAACTCTTCGCCGCAGTACTTGGGGCTCCCTGGGTTCAGGCCAGCCAGGATCCGGACCGCGTCGGGGGCCGTGACGTAGTAGGCGCCCGGAAGACAATAGTTGATCCCTTCTCCTCCCGCTCCGTCGGTCGCGAACGACTGGCCCCACCGGTCGAAGTGGTGGCCCCACGGGTTGACAAGTCCACGGATGAAAACATCAAGCTCCAGACTTCGCGGCCGAAACCGCCAGATGCCTCCGCCCCCAAGCCGCTTGACGCCATGCGGTGTTTCGATATGGCTATGAATGTAAATGGACTGATTAAAATGGAGCGACCCATCCGGTCCCCAGCGCAAGGTATGGAGAATGTGGTGAGTATCTTCGGTGCCGAACCCGGAGAGAACGACGCGCTTGCGATCGGCCTTGCCGTCTCCGTCCTGATCCTGAAAATGCAGGAGTTCGGTGCTATTGGCGACGTAGACGCCGCCATCGCCCGGTTCCACACCCGTTGGAATGAGGAGCCCTTCCGCGAAAACCGAGGTCCGGTCGGCTCGTCCGTCGCCATCGCGGTCTTCCAGGATCAGCACCTTGTCGTTGGCCACCTGCCCAGGCTTGATCTGGGGGTAAACCTCGGAGCTGACCACCCAAAGCCGTCCTTGCGGGTCGAAGTTCATCTGGATCGGCTTGGCGAGCGAGGGGTCGGCGGCAAAGAGGTTGACCTCGAACCCCTCCGCGACGACGAACGATTTTCGCTCGATCTCCGGGTCGGGGTCGGGAATGGCGAACTCCGCGCGCTGGGCTAGAGCGGATATCGAGGCAGTCATTCCCCAGAGCAAGGTCAGGGTCGATACGAACAGGCGTTGCCGAGCGATCATTGGCCCACCTCACTCTCCCGAATCAGTTCATAAACATGGGAAACCGGAACGCGCAGGCGGGCGATTTCTTTTTCTTTCGCTTCCACAAGCGGGTCGAAGAGGGGAATCTCTCGTGCGTTATTGCCTTGTTCGTGCTTTCGGAAGCCGAACAGGTACGTTTCGTTCTGAGGGCGCCAGCGATAAAAGTAGAGACGGTTCTTCTCGTTGACCAACGTCCGCAGGGCCTCGGTCTGAGAATGGTCCGGTCCATTGGTCAGTCGCCAGTTTCCCCACTCATCGGCTGACGCGGTGCGCACCGGTTTGCCATCGATCTTCAATGCGTAGCGACCTGGCTTTAAGCCCTTATATTCTAGTGTAATGCTCTGTCTATCCCCTGTGGCTTCACCAATGGCGTCCTTCGGCGCGGAGGGGTCGGGCAATCGCTGGAGCCGGCCTTCAAAGCGAATCCCGTTGGGGATGGACCGAAGACCAGAAACCTCGACGCCGTTCGACGCGACGGGTTCGTCACCGTTCAAACGCACGGAACATTTCCACTCATTTTCATAGCTCAGAGCGTTGGCGATCTTGGTATCAACGACCCAGTAGCCTTTCGCGTTCAAGTGAATACCATTGCTCGTGAGAGGGGCCTCTGCGCGGGCCGGGGTTTCCAGCGCAGTCTCCGCGCCGACTGGGTCAAGTTGGCTCAAATCAACGAATGGAGACTTTCGCGCCTGTGCGGCTCGCGCGAGGACGTCTCGGTAAAGCTCAAGAGACCGATTATGTCCTCGAGGATTGGGCAGGGGGGAGCCGAGCGACTCGTGCTCGATCGGCCCGAGGAGGACGATCGACGCCTTGGACTCCTCGAGCGTATCCAGCAAGGTGCCCAGCCCCTTTTCGAAGGCAAGGAGTCCCGGTTCGCCCGCGAACGAGTCGCTCATGCCGTAACCGACGACGATTACACTCGGTTTCAGCCCGAGCACATGAGACTTTAGTTGCTGGAACCCATCCGCGCGGGTTCCAAACCCCGCTCGAGAATCACCGAATACCGTGTCCGCACTCCAGCCCAGGTTGCGGAAAATCAGTGATTTATCGGGGTTTCGAATGATGAGTTGGGTTTCGAGGTAGCCGAGTTTCTGGTTGCGCTCGATCAGGTCGTCACCAATGAGCACGATCCGGTCGCCGTCTCGAAGCTCGAACGGGTCGCCGCCAAAAGCCAGGTGGGGAGTTGTCAGCGCCAATCCGGCGAGTAAGATGACCACCCGCAAGGCATAATGATTCACAAGCAGTCTCCAAGGGAATCGCCGGGGCGTCCGCGCGATCCGTTTCGTTGGTTCCGACTCGCACTTGGGCACGGGAACTCCGTCCAATCTAGTCTCCTTTTCCGGGGTGGTCGAGAACCTTACCATCCGAAACGTGGAACGATCCAGTCTCTGCCCTGGACCATGGCGAACTCGTCCTTTAACCGAATCCGGTACCACCATGACCGATCAAGCTCAGCTTCTCGAGGCGGTTCGCGGCAAGATCGACCCGGCTCGGCTGGTTCAGACTGCGATCCAGTTAATCGAAGTCCCCAGCCCAACCGGCCAGGCAGGGGCGGTTTCGGATCGGCTGGCTGAGCTGCTCACGGCCGATGGATTCAAGGTCGAGCGACCGATCGGCGGGCATCCTGATTCCCCCGCGGTCGTCGTTCGCCACGAGTCAGGCAGGCCAGGCCCCACACTCCAATTTGATGGCCACCTCGATACAGTCCATCTCCCCTTCGTGCCGCCGCGGGTAGACGGAGATTTGATCCATGGCAGTGGCGCTTCGGACATGAAGGGGGGCGTGGCTGCCGCGATTGAGGCTCTCAGGGCCCTCCGGGATGCCAAGGCCTTGCCCGCGGGCTCGATCCTTTTCATGGCCCATGACCTGCATGAGGCTCCTTGGGGCGACGGCAGGCAGCTCGATCAACTGATTCGGGAAGGACTGGTCGGCGACGCGGTCCTGATCCCCGAACCCTTCACCGACCTCCTGGCCATCACGGGGCGTGGGTCCGCCACCTGGAAGGTGACCCTCCGGCGGCCCGGCGCGCCGGTCCATGAGGTGCATCGCCCAGCGGATGAACCAAGCGTGATTGCCGCGGGGGCCGAACTCGTTTCAAGACTCGGACGGCTCCAGGAGCAACTCTCGCTCGAGACCGACCCCTATTGCGGGTCCGCCAGCGTGTTCATCGGCCAATTCCACTCCGGCGAGATTTATAACCAGTATCCACAGGAGTGCTGGCTCCAGGGGACCCGGCGATGGCTCCCCGGGACCGAGTCCGGCAAGGTGGAGGAATCGTTCCGTGACCTTCTGCAAGAACTGGCTCGCGATACCAAGGTCCAGGTCGCATGTGACTGGATGACGATTCGCGATGCCTTCCAACTCGACCCCCGGGACCGGCTTGTCGACGCGTTCCAGGCCTCGTTCGCCGCGGGCTCCGGAACGAACTTACCGATCGGGGGCAAGAAGTTCGTCGATGACGGAAATAGCTTCTGGGCGATCAGACAGGTCCCTTCCATCACCCACGGACCCCGTTCGGGGGGAGCCCACACCGTGGAGGAATGGGTTTCGATCCAGGACCTCGTGCGCGTGGCCGAGGTCTACGCGGCGACGGCGATCCGTTACTGCCAACCTCGGGCTTGAGCACGCTCGTTTCGCTCGAACATGAATTCTCATGAAGGTGGATGCATGTCAACGCCAATGATTCCCGAGTTAATCTCCGAGGCGCAGACGACGGAAGAGTCGTTCCTGAGGCAGATCTTCGTCCGCGATCAGATGGCGGAATGGTCGAAGGCTCCCCTCGTGATGGCTCGCGCGGATGGCGTCTACTACTGGGACGTCTCGGGGAAACGGTACCTCGACGCTCTTTCGGGAATCTACGTGGCGTCGGTCGGGCACAATAACCGGCGCGTCATTAACGCGATCCGCGAGCAATACGAACGGCTTGCCTTCTCCCCTCCCATGCACGGGACCAACCCCGTCGCGATCCAGTTCGCGAACCTGCTGGCCGAGCTGGCCCCAGGCGACCTCTCGGTCGTCAAGCTGCAATGCGGCGGTTCGGAGGTCACGGAGGCGGCCATTAAGCTGGCCAGGCAATACCACCGGCTGACCGGCTCTCCCGGCAAATACAAGATCATCAGCCGGTACCAGTCCTGGCACGGGTCCACCCTCGGTGCGCTCTCGGCCTCTGGCCTGAAGTCGCGTAAAACCGTTAACGAGCCCATGGCCCCTGGATTCTTGCACGTCTTTCCGCCGACCTGCTACCGCTGCCCATTCGGTCACACCGGGCCGAAGTGCGGGACCGTTTGCGCATCCATCGTGGACTCCGTCATTGAGATGGAAGACCCTGATACCATCGCCGCCATCATGGTCGAGCCGATCGGGCATACCGGGGGCGTCATCGATCCACCCCCTGAATATCTGCCGATGTTACGTGAATACTGCGACAAGCATAACATCCTGTTGATTTTCGATGAGATTATCACGGGGATCGGCCGAACGGGGAATATGTTCGCGGCGGAGACCTTCGGGGTTGTGCCGGACGTCCTTTGCGTCGCCAAAGGGTTGAGCGGTGGATATGCTCCCCTCTCGGCGATGATCTGCCGCCGCCCCATCGCCGACGCGTTCTGGGGTCCGATCTCGGAGAATCCCGGATTCGTGGAAGGGCATACTTTCGAGGGGAACCCGATCTCCTGCGCGGCGGGTATCGCCGTGCTTCAGGAAATCCTCGAACGCGATCTGTGTCGGAATGCTCGTGAACAAGGGACACGACTCCGCGACCATTTCCAGCAGTTGGCCAAGAGCACGGGTGTCATTGGCGACATCCGCGGGAAGGGGCTTTTCCAGGCGATCGAGTTCGTGAAGAACCCCGAGACGAAGGAGTCCTTTCCGGCGGAGCTCGGATTCGGCGTGCGAGTGGGGCGGCGGGCCCTGGAAAAGGGCCTGCTCTGCCGGTTCGACCCGAACTGGATCGCGTTTGGTCCTCCGCTTGTCACAACGAGCGACGAGCTCGAGCAGATGGTCCAGGTCCTGCGGGAGAGTTTGGTAGAGGTGCTCCAGGAGATCTCCGAAGCCTGACTTGGGACCTCCAAGGCGAAGGCGGGTAACAAGGTCAGCACCCCGGGAGAGTTCTTCGCCGGTGCCTGATCCTTTGAAGTGTTTGGCAGTACCGAAGATATTGGGAAACGAGTCGGACGCCCTTTTCTTTTCCTGCTTCTGGAACTCTTCAACGATGCAAGCTGGACTCCCAACGCGTCGCGATGCCCTTCGAGCCGTCGTCGGCCTGGCCGCGGGAACCTCGTTTCCGCTCCGCACGATGGGTTCGACCGAGGAACACGAAGCGCAACCGGAAGGGGCATTTCGCGTTCACCAATGGGTTCGCAATCAGGCCAATCCCATTGTCCCGCCCCATGAAAGCTTTGATAAGGCCCGCTGCATGAACCCCTTCGTGATCCGGAGGGACGAGGAGTACTGGCTCTTTTATGGAGGGGCCGATACCCAGCGACAGCATCGAATCTGCCTGGCCACGGCCCCGGTGGACGACCTGACCCAATGGACTCGTCGCGGGCCGATCCTGGACCGAGGAAACAAGGGAGCCTTTGACGAGGAATGGTGTGTTTTACCTTGTGTTCATCGCATTGGGGAACGATGGCACCTGTACTACACCGGCCGAGGAAACCAGGGAGCGGGGCTTCAATCCTTCCGAGGCATCGGGTTGGCCGTGAGCGACGACCTGCTCCATTGGTCCCGCTTTCAGGATGAGCCCGTCCTGACGGGTGAGGGTTTTGAAGACTGGCCAAACAACGCGGGGATCGCGGGAGGAGGTCGGATCGTCGAACTCCCCCAGCCCAACGGACGCACTCTGTACCGGATGCATTACACGCTCGCCACGGGAACACCGAATCGCGATTTACTCGTCGATCAGGCCAAGCAGTCGGTTGTGGCCGACTCGTGGGATGGGATCCACTGGTTCGATAAGAAAGTCGTGCTCAGGCCCAGGCCAACCGCGACGTATGAGAACGCCGCGACCATTGCATTGAACGTATGGAAGGAAGGCGAGGTGTGGCGAGCGATCTATGCGGGGATCGGCTCGAAATTTGGTGCGTACTCCATCTGTGAGGCCCAGAGTCACGATGGACTTCACTGGTTGCGGGGAGAACCAGGCGAGAACCTTGCCCTCGCTCCGGCCGGGACCGGATGGGAGAGCAAAATGACGGCCTATCCCAACGTGATTCGGGAGGGGAACCAACTGCGCCTGTTTTACTGCGGGAATGGTTACGGATCGACCGGAATCGGCACGGCGGTGGCGCCAATCCTGGGCTGACCCCATCGAAGCGGCCATTACCTTACCACTCCATCTGCCGTCGAGTCGCGGCACGGCCGGTTTGTTCTAACTGGGTAGGTGACTCAAATCATTCATAGGGAGGGTGCCTTGGAAATCAAGCGAGTCGGCTCGCAGCCTTCATCCCGGGGTCCAGCCGAGTGGTTCACCGGAATCGTACGGATTGATCGCCTTTTTCAGCCCCAAGCCCCCGCGCGAGCGGCGGCGGCGAGCGTGACCTTTGAGCCGGGGGCCCGAACGGCCTGGCACACTCATCCCCTGGGACAAACCCTGATCATCACCACTGGTTGCGGCTGGGTCCAACGCGAGGGCGGGCCGATTGAAGAGGTCCGTCCAGGCGATGTGGTCTGGTTTCCACCGGGTCAAAAGCATTGGCATGGGGCCACACCCACCGTGGCAATGACTCATATCGCCATCCAGGAAGAGCTGGATGGAAAGGTGGTGGAGTGGCTGGAACATGTCACCGACGAGCAGTATCGCGAGTCGTGAAGCGTTAATCCTTCCCCAATCTCTGAGCAGTTTTCAGACCGTCGGATTCCGGCGGTTGGCTGATCTCTTGGAGCACTCGAGGCTTGTGGATGCATGCATTTTGATGGAGCAACGGATCGGCAATTGCGAGGGTGGTTTTTGACGAATTCTCGATCGTGCCCTATCACTTGAGTACGTTGTATTCGACTCAAGCCGCATGGGAGCTCCTCTGTCGTGTCACTCATCGAGCCAAGCACGATCCCACCGATCTCGCTCAACACGAACGCTCCGTTCCGTCCGCGGCCGGCGAATGACTTTCACGCGGCCGGGCTTAATGCCACGGTGGTCGAGGGCTTGATTCTCAAGTTCCTGCTCGTCTCCGGGAACGCGTCGGGCCGTCGGATCGCCGATGAGTTAGGGCTTCCCTTCGGCCCCTTCCCGGAATTCCTGCGACATCTCAAAAACCAGCAAATCCTTACCTATACGAACGATGCGTCGGCAAATGATTATTATTATGCCTTGACGGATTCAGGGCGGGCTCGCGCCCGCAACTTTTTCGAGGAGTGTGCCTACGTAGGCACTGCCCCGGTTCCGTTCGACGTCTATGTCGACTCGGTCGAGTCGCAGACGATTACCGCCGAACAGCCGAAGATGGCGGACCTTCGCCGGGCCTTCTCCGACCTCTTGCTCAATGAAGAGATGTTTCAGACGCTCGGGTCGGCGATCAACTCGGGCCGTGGCATGTTTATTTATGGGTTTGCCGGAAATGGAAAGACCAGCATCGCGGAACGCATCACGCGATGTTTTGGCTCGACCATCTGGATTCCACGCGTTATCAGTGTCGACGGTCAGATCCTCAAGCTTTACGACCCCGCGACTCACGAAGCGATTCGTCCGCGCGGGGGCGGGCTGCTTCGCTCGGACGATCAAGATGACCGATGGATCGAGATCATGCGGCCGACCCTGATCGCCGGCGGCGAGCTCACCATGGACAACCTGGAGATTCGCTACAACGCCGAAACCAAGATCAGCGAAGCCCCTTTGCAAATGAAGAGCAATAACGGAACCTTCCTCATCGATGACTTCGGGCGTCAGCGAATGCCACCGATGGAGCTCCTCAACCGCTGGATCATTCCTCTGGAGAAACGGTATGACTTCTTGACGCTCGCCAGTGGGAAGAAGATCCGCGTCCCGTTCGATCAGCTCATTCTCTTCTCAACCAACCTCGAACCCAAGCACCTCGTGGATGAGGCGTTCCTCAGGCGAATCCCCTACAAGGTGAATGTAACCGACCCCACCGAGCCGATGTTCCGGCAGATGTTTGAGGTCTTTGGGCCGAGACTTGGATTCAAATCGATTGACCAAGACGCAATCACGTATTTGATTAATACTCACTACCGCGCGGTCAATCGACCTTTCCGTGCCTGTCAGCCGCGTGACCTGTTGCTCCAGGTCAAGAATCACTGCGTATTCAACGAGCTCCCGATTGAGCTAACTCACGAGTACCTCGACATCGCGGTCGGTAACTATTTCACGGTGATGTAAGCGTCAATCGGAAGCCCTGCCCGTCGAAATGAGAATCTCAGCCCAGCTTGCTCAGGCGTGTGACGCGCCCGGTTGAAACCCATTCCACCACGTAGATGTTCCCGTCCTGGTCGAAGCAAGCGTCGTGCGGATGGACGAACCGACCCGGCCTCCACTCCGCGGCGTTCGACCGGATTTTCATTTTCTTCACCTCCGCGATCCACTCCGCGTCATCGCCAAGATGGGCGATGGCTTTGTTGTCCTTATCGAACAGCGACACACGAGCGTGCAGGTCGGGTACGAGCAGGACATCCCCCCTGGTATCGAAGTGCGCGGGGAAGAGAACATCGTCCAACATACTCAGCGGCTTTCCATCCAGGGTAAAATACTGGAGCCGTGCGTTGGCGCGATCGGCCACCACGATCGAGGGTTCGCGCCCGGGACGATCGTCGAGCCAAAGCCCGTGCGGCGTCTTGAACTTGCCTTGATCCGTACCGGTGCCGCCCCAGGTTCGGACCCACTTCGCGTCCTTGTCGTATTGGTGAACGTAGTTGGATCCGTACCCATCTCCCACGTAGAAACCCCCGTCGGGGGCGAAGGCGACGTTGGTTGGCCGAAACTTCGACATGTCTGGATAAACGCCTGACTCTTCCGGGTAGCCTTTTTTCCAAACGACCTCGCCTTTCAGGTCGGTCTTAACAACCTGTCGGTGATGGATATCGCACAGGTAGAGATACTCCTGGTTCCCTTCCTTCCGAACGTCGATTCCGTGCCCCCCCGGGTAATACTCCTTCCCAAAGGATCGGACGAATTTTCCGTGGGGGTCGAACACGACGATCGTGTCTAACGGTTGCTTGCCAGCCCCTTGATGCTTGATGTAAATGAAGCCCTGGGCGTCCACGCAAACCCCGTGCGTCGTTTCCCAGTGAAGGTGATCGGGAAGTTGGCCCCAGCCATGCTCGCATTCGTACCGATGCTCGCCTTGCCCCAGCACTGGCTTTTTCGTGCCCGACTTATCCTCCGCGTGGACGATGGGTGCTCCGAGGCTCGACGCCAAGATCCCCGCTCCCAGGCCCCCCGTCTGCTTCAAAAAATCACGACGCTGCATGAATTCACTCCAGTACATGAGAAATCAACCGTATGGGAATTCACACGGTTTGAAGTCGTGCCGACCGAGGAACAACAGTCCTGGCGTTCTCCGGATTCACGGTGAGACGCACGGACTCGATTCAAGGAATGCGTTGACGTTGGTTCGCGAAGCGTTGCCTCAACCCGATTCAATCAAATCATCGAGTTGGAAATGTAATCGAGCCTGCGCACGGACGCAACGTCCCGGGGGAGATGCGTTCAACCCTTCGTTCAGGACTCCCGCGGTATTCAACCCGCTGGCCGCGACTCGACCTCAACGTTGGGATCCTATACAATGCGAGGATGAAGTGGTCACTCCGCAACGGTCGAGGCACCGATTTCTCTGTGTGAGCAGGACCCCTGGTTCTCCCTCGTCGCCCACACCCCTCGGCGCATCCGACCTCAGACGAAGGCCATGCACGATGCAGCCTGCCCGACTTCCGGGAACACGCTTCCCTAAAAGAATAGTGAACACCATGAGCGAGGCCCATCGCACGGGAACGAATCCAATCCGCGACGGGGCCAGGGCCATCGGCCTTGGAACCTGGATTCTACTCCTGGTTCCTCCCGTTTTCGCGGAATCGCTCCCACCCCCCGCGCAACGAACCGTCAACTTTGAACGGGACATCCAACCGATCTTTGAGACCCACTGCTATCAGTGCCATGGCCCAAAGCAGCAGAAAGGGGGCCTGAGCCTGTATGACAAGCCGAAAGCGTTGGAAGGGGGAGACGAAGGGCCTCCCTTCGAGGTGGGGAAGAGCGAGGAAAGTCGACTCATCGAACGGGTCGCCGCGCTCGATGAGTTGGAAGCCATGCCCCCCAAGGGGAAAGGGAAACGCCTCACTCCCGAGCAGGTGGGCATCCTTCGTGCCTGGATCGACCAGGGGCTCGATTGGCCAGATTCGCCTCGAACCCAGGGGAAGGCGATCGCACTCAGTGACCACTGGGCGTTCAAGAAGCCGGAGCGATCCAAACTTCCCGACGTCAAGAATACGGGATGGGTACGAAACCCGATCGATCAATTCATTCTCGCCAGGCTCGAACGTGAAGGACTTGGCCCCGCTCCCGAAGCGGATCGAGCGACCCTGATCCGCCGGCTTTCCCTCGACCTGATCGGCTTGCCTCCCGAGCTCGAGGAAGTGGACGATTTTCTCGCGGATTCAAGGCCCGACGCCTACGAGCGTTTGGTGGAGCGTCTTCTCGAGTCACCGCACTATGGCGAGCGCTGGGGCAGACGCTGGCTCGACCGGGCTCGCTACGCCGATACGAACGGTTACGAGAAGGATCGGGAACGCTCGATCTGGCCCTATCGCGATTGGGTGATTCAGGCCATCAACCGAGATATGCCGTTCGATCAGTTCACCGTGGAACAGCTTGCCGGCGATCTATTGCCCAATCCGACACGGTCTCAGAAGATCGCGACGGGATTCCATCGCAATACGATGACGAACGAGGAAGGGGGGATCGACGTCGAGGAGTTTCGGTTCGCCTCCGTGGTCGATCGCGTGGCCACCACCGGGGCCGTATGGCTCGGTCTGACCATCCAATGCGCTCAGTGCCACACGCATAAGTACGACCCGATCACGCAACGAGAGTATTATCAATTCTTTTCATTTTTGAATAATGCGGACGAGCCGGAGCTGGAGGTGCCGACCGCCGAGATCACGGCGAAGCGTCGGCAACTCGAAAAACGAATTCAAGCACTCGCCGCGAGGCGAGAACGTCGTCTCGAAGAATCCGACTCTGGTCGATCCTGGAGCCCGCTTCAGGCGGTCGAAGCCAGGTCCCTTGGTGGGGCCACACTCGCGACTCAGCCTGATGGATCGATCCAGGTCACCGGGTCGATCCCTGATAAGGATACCTACGAGCTTGCATTCGAGGTTGGGCAGGGGGGGCTCGCTGCTCTCCAGATCGAGGCCCTGGCCGATCCTTCCGGGAAGACTCGGGGCCCTGGGCTTACACCACACGGGAACTTTGTCCTGAGCGAGCTCCGCGCGGAGCTCCGCTCGGATCGGCCGAGGTCCGAATCCGAGGCCGGCATCGCATCGAAGACTCTGACTTTGATGAGCGCCAGGGCGGACTTCGCTCAACAGGGATTCGAGGCGAACCAGGTCATTGATGGAAAGTCCAACACGGGTTGGGCGATCGATGACGGCTCGGGGGGGTTGAACAAGAATCGGATCCTCACGTTCTCACTCAGTGAACCGATATCGACATCAGGAGCCGAGCGACTCGTCCTCACCCTCGAGCAAGCTCATGGGAGTCGGCATCAACTCGGGAGATTTCGAGTCCTCGGCCTCCCATCGACCCCGGTCGTTGCTTCCGCTAACGCCAGATCTGGAATCGAGGCCAGGTTGGAGGAATGGGAGAGCAGGGCCCGTTCTCAAACGCGCTGGCACCACTTGCGTCCCACCCGACTCGTTTCGGCGAAGCATGCCACATTGACTTTGCTCCCGGATCTTTCCGTGCTCGCAACCGGGGATAAGCCAAATAATGATGTTTATGAAGTGGACATCCCGGTTCCCGAGGACGGTCTCTCGGCGATCCGGCTCGAAGTCCTCCCCGACGCGAGTCTCCCCGCGCATGGGCCAGGGAGAGCCCCGTTGTTCTCGGTGGGCGATTTTCTACTCACCGAGGTGATGGTAAAGGCGTTCTCAGGCGTTGATGAGACATCGGGGCGTCCGGTCAAGCTTGCTGAAGCGAGCGAAGACTACAGTGAGCCCAACCGTCCCGCGGCGCTCGCGATTGACGGGATACCAGACACCGGATGGACCATCAAGGGTCGAACTGGTGAGCCGCATGCCGCGGTCTTCGTGCTTGATGAGAAGCTTGAAAGGGGGGACGGGGACCGGCTCCGACTCACGCTCCATCAGGAAGGAATTCATCAGATGACCATCGGACGCTTTCGCCTTTCGGCGACGAGCGCTCCAGGGCCAATCCGGGCCTCCGCGCATCCTGGAGAGATTGAGGATCTCCTGGCAACGCCGCGAGGGGAGCGCTCGGCGCGAGAACAGTCGGTCTTGAAGGAGTATTATCTGGGACAAGCTCCGGAACTCGCCGACCTGAACCAGGAGATCAAGTCGCTTCAGAAGAAGATACCCGCCCAGCCGACCACCCTGGTCATGCGAGAGCGGGCGAAGGAGCATGCGCGCAAGACCCACATTCACAAGAGGGGCGAGTTCCTCAAGCTGGGTGAAGAAGTGGAACCGGGACTCCCCGCGGTGCTTCCCCCTCTGCCGAGCAACGTGGTCGCGGACCGACTCGGACTGGCGCGCTGGCTGGTTTCGGAGGATAATCCGCT
>Ga0182738_1004711_pt1 | contig 14934 bp, 21 predicted proteins | sample eDN5th30CBELigMG_FD_128876 | JGI IMG/M metagenome (GOLD analysis project Ga0182738, IMG submission 128876) | Enriched Miracle-Growth compost microbial communities from Emeryville, California, USA - eDNA 5th pass 30_C BE-Lig MG (version 2)... ... | reverse complement strand
GAATCAAAGCATAATTTTGCCATCGAATTCTCCACAAAAAAAAAAAAAAAAAAATTTTTCTAAAAATTTTTTTTTTCCAAAATTTAAAATAAAAATAATATTTTTTTTTTTTATATTTTTTAAATTATAAATTTTTTGATAAATTTTTTTTTTTTTTTTTTTTTGTGGAGAATTCGATGGCAAAATTATGCTTTGATTCCGATTCTCAAGGAATGAAAAATTCTTCTCAGGCCACCCTCGAAACAAAAACGCTCTCTCTTCGAAAAAATTAAGAAAAATCGACTTAGCGTATCAGATTCCATGGAAAAGATCTTTTTTATTTTTGGAGCTTTATGTATGGATCAAATTTAGCAACACAAGAAGAGATAAATATAAAAGTGACCAGGGTTAATCTTAAAACTTGTAATCATATTAAGTCAATAAGCTAAATATAATTTTTTTAAATCCCAACAACTTTATCTTTTCGATTCTATTTCCCTTTTCTCATGTTTCCTTTCCCAAGTACATTTAACGAAATCACATGCTCCGAAGGTCTCAGAAGAGTTGCTATTCAGAATGGTATTTTACTTGTTTTTATTATTAGAAGACCATTTGATAGAGGATTTTTTTAACAAAGTGATTGATAAGCTCCCTTTCAAAGGCCCTGATTCTGAAAGGGTCCGTCTTTCAGATAATGGTAATTTCTCTTTGATCATCGCTTCCTAGATTCACTTTTTAGTTCCAATGGATATTGTTAAGGAGCAAGAAGAAGCAGAAAAGAGTAGGCGTAAATTCTTTTCGTAATGTTTTTTTTAACGTTTCGAAAGGAGCAGAACATGAAGCTCATGCTGAAGAAGAGAAGCAGATGATGGATGAAAACAGTTTAGAACAAGAGGATGAAGCAAGACGTCGAGCTTATTCCATGTTCGCTCCAACTCATCATCCCGAGCACTGGAGTGAGATCGAATTTGAACGTCCAAATCTTCATAGAAAGAGTTCGTTCCATGCTGGAGGTGATTATGGAGAATCAGAAGATGCAAATTTCTTGGTGACAAGAACTAAAAGATCAGATAGCTTTATGGAAAAGTTAAAAAGTAAATAATTAAGCAACAGGAATTTTCTTATATTTTCAAGCTGGAATTCACAATTTATTCAGAAAAGGGAGTCAAGATCATCCTGAATTAAAGTTAAAAGTAAGATATGATCAAAGAGTTGGAAAATAAAATCTCCAAAGGAGGGACAGTATGTTGAAGTTGCAAAAACAGAAGAGAAAGGTCAAACTGGAGGTCTGAAACCTGATGTTGCATCTCAGATAGTTGAAAAATCATTGACAAGAGATGATATTTTCGAGCCTGAAGAAAATGTTGAAAATGGTAAATTATGAGAGAGAATATTTTTCAAAGAAATTATTAGAAAATCCATTTAGTCCTGGAATGAACAAACAGAAGAATTTGAAAGCAAGGAAATCAAAGGATTCTGCGACTGATGTGTTGGCAGAACGAACAAACCAAGTTGTTTCAGATTTGTTATAATTGTCATGAAATTTCTCAGAATGAAATAACTCCATATATTGACATCGTAAGTACATAATTCATGAGTACAATATAATACTTTTCACGTTTTGTTGTTGAATACTTTTGATGAATAAAAAAATTCAAGGAAGAAAATTTAAACTTAAAAAGAGAGAATTCGATTAAAATTTTTTTTTTCCATAAAAATGAAATCATGACATTCTTTCTCTCACAGGCGTTTTTTCTTTGTAATTCTTCACTACCACCTTTCAATAAAAAAGACCTTTGAGTCTCACAAAATTCTCTCAATTTGAGGGAACAAACAATATTTTGAATTTTCCGAAAAAGATTCATCGATTACTTTTGATATGAAAATTTAAAAAGCACTGAGGTGCAATTCTTTTTTCTTATCATTTATGAACAGTAAACTTCTTTCATTCATCTTGTCTTGAAATTCTTAGAATCCGAAGCTACTTCCAAAGTAACCAAGAAGCGTAAGGCAGACCAATTGTTGCAACCGGCAGCTAACCAGCTCACAAATTTTTTTTCTCCAACCCATGAAAAGAAAGAAGCGGATCCGATAGCAGAATCTAAGGAAAATACAGACACAGTTCAGCCAATTTTGAAGAAGCAAAAGAAACGTAAAGGAGACCAAGAAGGATCTTTATCACAGCCTGCAACTCAAGATAAGAAAATCACAATCTTTTTGAAAAAAGACCAGAACGCAATAAATTCCACTCCCTCAAATTTAACAACATCAGAAAAGCTTGAAGTTGAAAAGGCAGCAAGCAAATCAAAAGAGACAAAACCTAAAGTCGTTGTTAGTTCACAAAGTACGCTCAAATTTAAAAAGTCTCCTTCAAAATCTGCAACTCAAAGAACATCACCTCCAGTAGTAATTCCCAAGACATCAATTGGAGATTTTTACAAAAAGGTCGGAGAGATTTATGATAAAGAAGAACTACCTTTGCTGAAAGAACTCATAAACAAAATAAATGAAGATTTGAAGAAGAGATTTAATGTAAAGAAAGTGGAAAGATTCTTTCACACTTGTATGAAACAATTTTTACGAGGCAGCCCCGATCAGCTTTGGGATAGTGTATACAAGCCTGCAAATCCTCTAGAAGTAAGTTATACTTTGACAATATCTGAGAATTATGAATAGTTGATGTCAGATCGATATGCAAATATGGTGAAATTTTGGTTGAGAAAATATTTTAGAGATGCAAAGCACAAGATGATGGATTCAAGGGAAAACTCAAGAGCATTTTCTGATAATGCAGACGAGATTATTGGCACAAATCACCCAGAGTTTTTAAAAGAGCTCTTAGAATTGAGGTTTAATGCAGAAGAGCAGGAAACACTCCAATCTATGAGATATAAAAGTCTTTTATTGATTGGAAGAGAAGGTCGAGGCAAACAAAATTTAATTGAAAGCGTTTGTAACGAACTGAACCTTGAAGTAGTAGTTATTTTTGGAGCTAAAATTTACGGATGGACGTCTAGATAATTGAAGTGTGTAATAGTAGTAATCGATCATCATCATATTTGGATCAGATTTATGAAGCTACACAAAGTCAAAATGTCTTGATGACTACTGATCTCAAACCAGTAAGAGAAATTTTCTGAAGCCCGAGAAACTAAACTTTGGATTTACAGCATAGTAGTCAAGAGAGCACAGCAGCAACTTTGAATAAAGAAGAGGCTAAGAATAATTTTATGCCAAATTCAAAAGCAAGCGTGATAATTGTTCGAGATTTTGATAAGCCTCTGGAAGTTGATAAAGGATTTCAAAATAAAATTGTCAGACTTGCAGAAACTTCCAAAAGCCCTTTCATTTTAATTTGTGGTAGAAAATATTTCGAAAGAAGGGGGAATGGATTTAAATTTTCGATTAGAAAGGGTACCAAAAAAGCTGAAGAAGCTCCAAGATCAAGGAAGTTCGCCACAAACAGATCGATTATATTTGGAGAAGTTTTCTATGGAAGATATTGCTTTGCTATTCTATATAATTCTAACGATTGAGAATAATTTTTCCAAAATCTTTAAAGATTTCAGATATCAAATCTCAAGCCAAAGTCCTGAACTGTCGGATGACTTTGCAGAGAATTTCAAGAAAATTTTGAGTTCTATCGAACTTGGTCAGATTGAATTGCTTTCAAATTTTGATGATCTTTTGGAAATAACAAAATATTTTGAGGGAAACCTCACTCGTCTCTTTTCAAAGATTGAATTCCATAAAAGCTGCTTATACGTAAGAAACAACAGGAAATGGGAGAGTTGCTTAAAAATTCATATAGGGAAAGAGAATATCTGAATTCAAGAAAGAATGCTTTTTATCATTCGAATCCAAATATCGCAAAAAACATGATATTTTTATTCGATTTGAAAAAGACTATTTCTCCAAACAAATGTTAGATATGCATCGTGGTGCTGCCAAAAAAATCTTTCTCAATTTTAATTGCGAACTGCAACGTATATTTGGAGATTGTTAGTCAGTCAGTCAAAACTAATTCTTATAGACCTAACAGAAGTGAATAAATTGACAAGGAGTCTAGATTTTTTTCAGGAGCCAATAAGAGATTTAAATTTGGACCCGAGATCAACACAACAAATGATTGCTGAATCTCAGAAAACCAAAATCAGTGAAGTTGCTAAAATGGCTGATTTTCTTGATAGAATGGGAACACTTGATATTGTTGAAACTACAGTATTTGAGAATAGGTGATTTTTTATGTTAACCTATTGGAATAGATTTTAAAGAATAAATTGGAGCCAGATTTGGATTGTGTTGAACAATTGTATGGAGAAAATGAATCGAATAAACAGAAATCAACAGATGGACAATCAACAACCATTATTCCTCTTAAGAGAGATGATGCATGGCATCCATTTGAAATTGAAGAAAAGATATTTTTAGAAATTCAAAAGGAGAGTTTATTGAATACAGAATATTTGGAAACATTGATTCCGAATCCATTAAATGGAAAAGTTCTTGTTACAACGTCACCTTATGATGAAGATTTAATCTTGTAAAAAATTCAATGTTGAGATTATTCTGACTATTATTCTTCAAAAGGAAAATGATTTGGAAATTAAAAAAATCGATCTGTGAGATATTTTCAGAAACAGTTGGGAATAATCTGAAAGACTTATGCTCTGTGAATGAATATATTATCGTAATTTCGTAATTTACTCGGAGTCATATTATATTTTTGATAGACAATCGGGACGACATTAAATCCAGATTTATTGGAAGATCCAGCAAAGAAAAAATTGAGAAAACCAAAAGATTCAGTTAGTAGATTCGAACAAAATAAAGCGCAATCCAAGTAAATCTTCCGAGTTTGAATAGGAAGGATAATTTTCCAATCTAGTATCTATCTAAAATCAAGGCTGGTGAGAGATTTGAGAGAGATAAGAAAGGATGGGAAATACAATTCGAAAGGATTGACAAATCACGAGAATCCTCTTGGATTAACAACAAAAGAGGATGATGTGAATGAACTAATCAAAATTTTGATGACATTCTCATATAGTTTCTTTAATAAAGACCAGTTTTCAACATTCCATACACAAGTCATGAGACAACTTGAATAAAATTTCGTTATTTTTTATGTATTTTATTGTTTATTTGTTTGTTTTGAGCACTTCGACAAAGTTTACTTTATATAATCAGCAGGTAATATCTTTCAGGTAGTTAATCTGCTTTGTTGTCATTGTAGATGAATTAACAGCGAACAGTGAAAAAACTTTGTTTCAAGAAATCTTTTTGAAAAGTAAAATTGGACTCTTTGGTCGAGAGTTGTTAAACACGGTCATCAAAAAAGGCTCTTTTCAATCGGGAAGATGATCTTTCAGATATTTTTGTCTAATTTTAGATAAGAGCTCTCACCTAATTTAGACAGAAAAATGATACAATAAAATTTATGAAATCTGGCAAGATCTGGCAATTTCCTTCTCTCTTTTTCAAAAAAAATTGAATCAGAATCATCAGTAATATTTAATAAATATAAAAAATTTCTGTCTTCATATCAGTATCAACAAAAAAGTTGAATGGAGAATCCAACAAGACCATTTGAGATAAAAACTGTATTGCTTCAGAATGGCGAGACATATGCTTATCGGGAAGCTGGAGCCTCAGAAAAGAAAGTTTTGGTTCTTTTACATGGAAACTTCACCACTTCCTTCTTTTTTGAGTCGTTTATGGAGAATATTGGCTCATCTTACCGAGTAATTGCCCCAGACCTGCGTGGTTATGGTCATAGCTCATATAACACTTCAATTAATTGTCTTGAAGACCTTTGCGATGATTTAAAACAATTCATAGAAACATTAAGCCTTGAAAAAGTGCATCTTTTGGGCTGGTCAGCAAGTGGACCAGTGGCACAATTATTTGCATGCAAATATCCTGATTTATTGGAAGGATTGATTTTGGTCGCCTCGGTTGGTCCAAGAGGTACAATGATGAAAGACGGTGAAGGGAAATTTATGAAGGAAAAGACTGATTTTGAGAAATGCAAAAGAATTGCTGCTCTCATGACAACGTTTCAAGACAAGAGAATGTTGAAATGGCATATCATGAGTGCAGGATTTCAACACCAAGATTTACCAGAACTTGAGGTGATGGATAAATATGTGGATGAGGTGAGTTTGCAGAGGAATATGATTGATATGTTTTGTGCATTGAATAATTTTAATATTTCCGACGAGGCAAATGGAATTTGTGCTGGAACAAAACAGATAAAGGAGATGAAAGGAAGATGTTTATTGATCCATGGAAGTCATGATGAGAACGTGAAATGTGTGAACAGTTGGGAAATAAAGAGGTATTTGGTCAAAACAGCTGATATTGAGATTATTGAGAATGCAAGGCATTTTCTGTTTGAGCCAAAAACTATTGATAAAATGAGTAAAATAATTGAAAACTTTATTCATTGATTTTTCAATGAAGAAAGATGATGAATTTTTGATGAATAAGATATATCATAATATCAACATTTTTTCATACGTAATTTGTTTATATTGAATATTGATATATAAATATATGATTATTAAAATGACGATAAATAAACACACATATAAAAGACACAGATGTTAGGGAGAGATCTATCCTTTAATTATTTTTATTGAGGGAAGCGACTTTTCTAGATACAGTCTTGACAACTTTTCTAGCATTGGTTTGTGGAGTAGCTTCAGCACCTCCTTCTCTATTAACTTGAACTCTTTGACTTTGAACAACTTCTTTCAAGAAGTGTTGTTTTCTTTCAGGTAAAGAGTTGGCAAGAGCCTTAAGAAGTGGTTGATTAGTTTCCTTAAGTTTGGCAATTGTGTCTCTCAACACCTTAAACTCATCTTGTTGTTTAATATCTGAAATCAAATGTGTAGCATAATAATTAACTTCATCCTATGCGAAGAAAGAGTTGAGGGGAAATCTATGAATAAATCAAGTTACTTTATCGGTGGAGAATAAGACGTCATCATCATCATAATCATCGTCGTCATCAGAGTCTTCTTCATCTTCGTCATCATCAGATTCGTTGGCATTGATGACAGGCATGGTAGTAGAGTTATCATCCAAGAATATTCTCAAGACATCTTTATTGGTCAATTTTTGTCCTTCTTCATCGCTATCACTATCATAAGCCAATTCCTTCTTTTTGGGGTTTTGCATAGCACCCTTCAATTCAATATGTTGCACATATTTAAGATATCCAATAAGAGTAGAGAAAAGTGCAGGAAGTTTATTCAAAATAATTGGATCAGCATTTTGATGGGTCAACAAATCACAGATACCCATTAGGTATATCTAAGGAAAGGAGGATTAGGGAAAAGTGAAAATTAGAAGATTACTTTTCTATCATAGCTGTGATTTTCGAATAAGGTAGGTTGATTAACCAAGATATCCATGACAATTCCAAGGTAATTTTCATGGATAAGAACAGCTTGAGTAACCTCAAAGTTTCTCAAGAAAGCCAGAATAATAACTCCCAACAATCTAAAAAATTGATGTTAGTTTTCTCAAATAATAAGTTTGAAAATACCTGACTCTCAAGAATCCTTTATTATCATCAACAAATTTGGCTAAGCAAGCAACAAGCATCTTTTCCCACCATTCATCAGGGATACCGACATATTGGATGAGGACTTGGAAGAACAAGGCAGCCATAGCAGGGCCAGCCTTGGCAGCATCAGGATGGACAGTATTGAGAGCTTTAATACCGAGTTGAACCAAAGTGACAATATTTTCAGGGTTATTTTCGATATCTTGACGTCCAAAGACAATGATGTTAGACAAAGCAGTGAACAAGGGAGTGATCAAACCTTGGAATCTATCAAAGATTTGAGGGAAAACTTTGAAGAGATCCCAAGTGATGGGAGAGACTCTCTTGGTAAGTTTAACGGTGGCAGCAACGTAATTGAGGATATCTTGATCGAAAGGACCATCATCAGTGTCATCTTCAACATATTGGAACAAGGGAATCAAGACTCTTTCAATTTGATCTTGATATTGAAGGATATATTCTTCTTGCTCTCCGATAGTTTGAATGGTATTCCAAATTTTGGTGAGAATCAATTTGGGCAATCCTTTTTCTCTCTTGACATTTTCAAATTCAGCTTTAGCACGATTGACCAAAGGTTCAAGAACTTCCAAAATAAGTCCTTCATTCTTGATAATGGTAGGGCTGTAGATCTTGAGGATGGAGTGCATAACTTCGAAGAAAGTGACGCTCAAAGTAGTAGGAATATATGTGGTCATTTGTCTAAGGATATCTGGAACGTAAGGAGCTATTCTATAAACACTGGGTTTGGCAGACAAGATTTCCAAGAGACTCTCATTAGCTTGTTCTGTGACAGCTTGTTGGTCATTATCAGTGTTTCCAGCACATGCAACAATGAAATTAAGGTATTGAGCAAAAAGGGCTTGACTTTCTTCATTTTGACTCTTGAATAAACTCTTTGCAGACAAACCAAGGAATAAGCACATTCTGGATTTGATCAAAGCTTTATGGAAATATTATTAAACATGCCTAAAAAAAATATATATATTTACGATTAGTTTCAGTCACCAAGAAGTATTCATAATATTTGGAGAAAACCTTGTCAATAATTTGCATTAAATCTTTTCTCTGAGAAACTTCGACGCTGATAGCACCCAAAACTAATAAGCAAGCTTCAAGCCTGATCAAGGGATCAATTCCTCTGATAACAGCAGATTCTTTGTGGTCAGCGAGCTTAGGATAATGTTCATCAATTTCTTCGACTTTATTGGAAATCAAAGAATATTCAATAAGAGATCCAATAATAAGAACAAGAGAAGTGGAAGCACCATCAATATTCTCGCAAAGTTCTCTCAAAAGATAGCAAGCTTGAATTTTGGCAGTTGTATCATAACCTCCTCCTGATTCCTTGAGGGAAAAAATTATTTCAGTCAATTTTTTATTTGAAAATTTACTTCATCATCAACAAGATCAGCAGTAAGATTAACGAAACCTTGAGGGTCTTCTTTGAACATTTGGAGATCGTATTTGGTGGAAGCAATCAAAGGAAGGCAAATATCAACAATCATGGTATTTTTATAGCTGGAAAAGAAGGTATAGAGTTCTGGGAATGCAACTAATCTTGTCAAAACATTGAGACATTCCAACACACATTCATGGAATTCTTTGTTCTAATTAAATGAATGAGAAATAACGCAATGAGAATCATCTTACGTTGAGGCCTTCTTCAATGTTGGAATACTCGCTTCTACCGAGTTGATAAAGACTTTGGACTATAGCTTTGACACCATCACCTTGGATAAGCATAAAGAATTTGTTAAATTCAGGATCGAGGATGGGTGAATTTTTGTTGAGGTTGACATCCAAGGCATCCTTTCTGAATTTCAAGATATACTCAAAGCAGCTTAAAGCTCCAGATTTGACGCTGTTGAGCAATTTATCTAATTGAACAATGCTTGAAGTGGATAATAAGCATTCAGGAATTTGTTTTCCAGAAGGAATTTGAAGAATAATAGTTTTCAATAAAAGAGCAGCAAAATCTTGTTTATCAACAATCAATTCAAGATGATTGGGTTTCTTGATATCCTCATAATCATCTCTTCCGAGTCTCTTGATAAATTCCAAAGAAATCTTGGTCCACATCTTCAAAACTTCCAAACTATTTGAGAAAGATTAGATTTTGCTTTTTCATAATGATGTATACCCGACAAAGATATTGGCGAACTTTTCTTGTTCGACAGCACCTTTCATGATAGCTTCAATTTCTGATCCAACACCATCAATGATGATGTTACCTGAGATAAGCAAGTCTTCTAATAAGAGTTTGAACCATTCAGCGAGAACTTTTGGTTTATTAGCAGGTTCTTCGACGACAGACTTGATCAATAAATAGGAAGCGGCATAATCATTCAATTGACCGGTAGCGAGTTTTTCTTTGGCAAGGACTAGAACTTTTTGCTTATAATGATTTTCAACATCAGTGTGTAAGATGACGGAAATGAAATGTTGCAGTTGAGCTTTAAGACTGGGGTTGACTTTATCGGAGTACATGGCAAGGACGACAGCTTCAAGGATGTAATTTCTTTGGTCGACAGGATATTTTTCGTTTTTCAAGTTTTTGACGTCAAAGATATGAGCAAGGCTTCGATTAATGACGGTGACTGCAGCTCTCTTGATCTTGACGACATTGGCGTCTATTGGTGAAATGATGGTGAATAAAGGGAAGAGGAATGATTATACCATCTTTTTCACTGAGGATGATTTTCATTAAGCAATCAACCAATTTGACAGGGTTTTCTGCCATTTTGGCAAAGACTTCTTGAGAATGCTGAGTGGTCTCGTTGTTACCAGAAAAGACGGCTTGAAGAAGAATGGCGACTTCTTCGAGATTGTCATAGGGCAATGATGCAGAATTCATTTGTTTCGCAGGAAACGAGAAAATTTTTATTGAACTTTTTAAGTGTGACTGTTTTTTGCTGAAAATTAAATCTCTAATGATAAATTCACAATTATTAAGATCTCATACTTGAAATTCTGTGGTAGAAATTTAAATGCTCAGATTTTACTCATTCATTCATTGAGAGATTATTGGGATTGAGATATTGAGATTTTTATGATTGATCTCTGTGCGTGCGTGAAAATTTAATCCTAAGCTTTGTTTCAGGAAGATGGAGAGATTTTTTTTTTGCCTTTTTCAAATTGACTAAAATTGATTTTTTCAAGACATTTTATTCCTTCAAAAAGAATGAAATTTTTTAAAGGGGAAAAGCAAATTCTTTTTTTTTTTGGCATTCTTTGAGCTAGAATTTTCTAATAGGGGTAAAAAAAATTGTGATTTCACATGACAATGAAACTTTTGATTTTATCAATGTAGTCGAATAATTTATAAATTTTTCAGCTCAACTTCCAGAAAAAAATTCCCTTTCATCTTCATTGTATCAATTTGTAAAAATGAAAAATTTGTTGAAGAAGAGAAAGAAGAATTATTGCGAATTTAAAAATCTATCTATTTTAAAATAATATTCACCATTTCTCGGTTTAAACTCTTTGAGCTCATCATATCATGAATTTATTATATCCCCTTCTCATCACATTCTTTGCTGTTTTAGCTTCTTCCCAACAGTACAATTCCCCCATTATTGGCATTGTCTCTATCCCATCTGACTATCCCCAATATCCTGAAGCCTCTTGGTCCTACTTGGTTGGTTCATATGTTAAATACCTTCAACAAGCTGGTGCTCAAGTTGTTCCTGTTCCTTGGGATTTACCTCAAGACGAAATGACATTTTTGTTAGATAGATTGAACGGAGTATTGTTTACGGGAGGATCAGCAGATTTTGACGATCCAGTCACTGGAGAATTAACACCATTTGGAATTTCATTGAATAATATTGTGCAATATGTGATCAAGCAAAACAAGAATGGAAAGTATTATCCTCTTTGGGGAACTTGTATGGGGTTCCAAGCCATTGCAGGATTTATTGCTCAAAATTTGACTTATTTGACTAAAGATTGTGAAGGTTGTCATGGTGTGAATAAGAACAACTTTTGGAATACGAACTATCAGAGCAGATTATATTCTCAACTCGACAAAGATCTTTATCGAAAGATGGAAACTGCTAATCTTAGCGTTTTTGTTCATCGTTACATGTATCATGCTGAGATTTTTGAAAACACTTATCCATTGAATGAGACTTTGAAAGTAACCACTTTTGGATATGACACTGCTGGAAAGAAGTATGTGAGCTCATTTGAAAGCCCAAGCATGCCAATTTATGGCACCCAATATCACCCAGAAAAGAACGCCTTCGAATGGAGATCTGCTTATCCTATAAATCATGGGTATGATGCCATTCGACTTCAACAGTATTTGGCCAATTTCTTTGTGAATGAAACAAGAAAGAACACCAATGTCTTCACTGAGCAGGAAACATATTTGATTGATAATTATCATCCAGTGACTCTTAAAAATGACACTTATACTTCATTGTACTTTTTGCCAAAGTCAAAAGGTCTTGGAGATCAAGATGCTTTTATCTCAAGTTTTAGAACTGCCTTCTAAATTGAGAGAGAGGCTGGGTTTTTTTTTTTATATATGAGATGATGAAATTTATATGAAATTCAGAGGAAGTATATAATTCATATGATCTTGGTTGCGGAACTAAAGATATTCCGAGATATATTTAAAATATTTATAAGTAACGAGTAACAAAAACTGTTTTGATACAACCAAACGAAATGTTTTTCAATTAGCAAAGGAGAAATATTTTTTTGAGCTGTTTTCTGAGTTTTGAAAGTTTTTTTCATGAAGTTCAGAGAAGTATTCAAAGAAGTACATATAAAAGCGTTTGTTTTTATGAAGGATTCTAATTATATGAAATAAATAGTAAAATCTTTTGTGTCCTTTCTTTTCCCCTATTTTCTCCCCATATGATGGGATCAAACATCAAAAACAAAAAGGTGAATACATCCTGACATTTTCCCATAATTCTGATTTTCAAAAATTTTTCTGGGGAGGAAAGGCGCTGAATCAAGCGTTCTCTGGGTCTAATTTATCCGAGGATTTCTTGGCTCGAGAGAATGAAAATGACCCAATTTCAACATTTTATGAAGATAGTGGTGAAATTTAGCACTTTGAATATGAAGAATATTTACAGCTGCCATCATCTGAAATCAGATACAGTGAACTTTAGATCTTTATACGCAGTGTCTTTTTATCTTTTTGTACTCAAAATTTCTTTCTTCCTTCTTTTCCTGAAGGAAAAAAAGTCGTCTTGGGGCCCGTATCTCTTCTAATTTTCAAAAATAGGCAACGAAGCAACAAAAATAAAATTCAGGCAATCCTCTGGTTTCCGGTCAGAAAAAACAACCTTTGATTAGGATTCAATATGATTCGAGACTGATAGTATCAATGATATTGATGATTTTTCCTCCTCATTTACCTTTGATTCACCCAATTAAAAATTTTTTATCCAATAGGAGAAGATGTTCGAAACTCCTCACTCTTCTTAAATACTTCATAAATCACTTCGACTCCGGTTGTCCTTTGTTTCTTGTTGTATTCAATTTGTTTTTAACGTCAAGTTACTCTGAGAGCTGAGTTTTTTGCCCAGCCGATTATGAGTTTGAAATAAATTTTCCAACGAGATTTTCCAACAACTGACCATAAAACTTGTATTAAAATAATTGCATATTTTTGTGCAGTTATTAACCCTTGACTTTTGAAACTTCAAAAAACACTGTTCTTCAATTCAACTGTTCCAGATCCTCCTTTCTTTGATTTCAAGCGTCCTATAATTTCCTCTAGTTCTCTCTGCACCCTCGATCATCTTGAAAAAAAAATGCTACAAAAACTTTCATGTTTTTAAAAATCACCGCTATTTTTTCCCCCTTAATAATCGCTTTGCCGGGAAGCTTTCTCCTCTCTTGTTTCATGTTTATAATTATTCCACTACTTTAGTTTTGGAGCCAGAAAGTCGAATTTCCAGTCACTAGGCGTATTCTAGTATTCTAACCTTAAACAATTTCAGGAAAGCGATTTTAAAAGCTGGCTGATCAGTGTCAGAAACAGAATAAATTAAAAAAAACACAAACATTTCATTCTCAACCCCAACTCTCAAAATCATGTTTCCTATAGGCTCTATGTTTGGTATGGTCGATCCCAAGACCATCAAGGACACTCTTATGGACAATGGTATACAATTTTCAGGGTTTTATTCAGTTGTGCTGATATATTAAATAGAAGAGTACTTGGAAAAAGTGATTGAAAGACTTCCTTATATTGGAGACGAATACAAAAAAGAAAAGGAACTTGAAAGGCAAAGAGCTGAAAGAGAAGCAGCAGGAGAAGATGTCTATGGTAAAAGAGATGTTTTTTGAATGGAGTATTAACACAGTATCCAGGAGAAGAAGAAGAAGAAGAAAATAATGAAAACCAAGACAACAATGTCCAACAAGAGAACCCTGCCAACAGTGAAAGCTATCTTGAAAGAATCAAGAGTATGAGATTGAATAAAGATTATTTCTCTAATAAATTTTTCCAGAGGGAGTATCATATTATTGGAATTCACTCTTTGTGAATCAAAATCAACAACCACCCGCAGGAGATGTGTTGCCAAAGGTAAAAAAAAGAGATTGAGAAATTGTATTAATTTTTTTAGGATGATCAATACACAGTTGTCTCAATGGAAACTCCTATTGATAATACTAAAAAGATTGAAATTAAAGGAAAGAATAGTGAAGTTCAAGCTGCTTAAGGAAAAGGCTGATAAATGGTTCTGGAATCGCGAAATAAAAAGAAGTAAAAATACATTTAGTGGATAAATGTTTTATTTTTAAAAATTGAAAAATAATATTTTGTAAATATGTGAATAAAGCCTGTAATTGTAGAATTGACTTTTATTCACTTCTCATTCCTTTTTGTAACTCTGAATGTAATCCTTGCGATTTTTCACTCAAAATGGCCTCTTTCTTTCTTGAAAATTCTTAAGTTCTATAAAAATTGAGTGGAAAGGAAAAATACCAATTATAAATGGGACTGATACAGCTGAGGAAAAATGAAGAAGGAATATTAACAATTTGAATAGTTTTTGGATGAATCTCAATTGTTCATTTCACTTCCTTTGAAACCTGGCGCATCTGAATCAGGGATTGTAGTCATCAGGTTTCTCAAAGACCTTGCCTGGAATTGTGAGATGAGAAAATAATTAAACGAGAATAACTTTTTTATTTCAACCGAATTGTATGTTTTTGGAAAAGAGAAATATATAAAAAAATCTCGAGAAAAATAAAAGGCAAAGGAAAAGAAAAAGAATGAAAAGTTCCAAGGGAAAATAAGAGCAGGGCCTTCGATTTTCTTGAAAATTCTGGTCCTTTGAAAAGTACTTTCTGATGAATTTTCTGGGTTCTTGAAAATTCTGGACTCGTTCTTTAAATTTCTATTT
>Ga0182738_1004709_pt1 | contig 14936 bp, 6 predicted proteins | sample eDN5th30CBELigMG_FD_128876 | JGI IMG/M metagenome (GOLD analysis project Ga0182738, IMG submission 128876) | Enriched Miracle-Growth compost microbial communities from Emeryville, California, USA - eDNA 5th pass 30_C BE-Lig MG (version 2)... ... | reverse complement strand
TAGGAACGCCAGATGGGAGAGAATGATAAAATCTGTTTCTGATCAAGGAAGTTTTTTTGAAAGGGCTGTAAGACTTCTCTTGAGGAAAATTTTTATTAAAGGGAGGATGAAAATTGATACATTTCCTAGCTGAGTATTTCAAAAAAAAATTCCTTCAGACAAACTTTTTGAATTTTCCGCAGTTGGGGGTATGAAATTTAGTTTCTGGGTGTATCAATATTGATACATTCCGCAGTTGAGCATTAAAAAAAATTCTCTTTCAAAATTTTTTTTTTAATTTTCCGCACTCAGGGGGTTAAAGAAAAATCGAACTTGAGATAAAATTAATTGGGCGATTCTTTTTTGAGATTTGAGGCCAAAATCTTTATTAATAAATATTTAATTTTTAAGGAAAAATGTTCAAGATTGCCAAAGCTTCTTTTCGCCAAAGCGTATATTGTTACTGTTGCATTTCACTTATCTGTTTAGGGTGCCTATCTTTACCAATCCAGAGTCTCCAGCCAGAACTTCAATTTGATTAAAAGAGCTTTCACTTCAGATAAGCCACCTCAACAAGACGATCCTAAAGATGGCTCAAACACCTCTAAATACAAGGAAGCTTTTGATGACCTCAAGGCCAAGATTAATGCTAAGCAAGAAGACAGCAAGATGTCTGCCAGAAATTTCACAGACCAATTGAAGGATAACATCTACAGAAACTTTAAACTTGGCGATCAAAAAATTGATCCTTCAAAAGCAGCTGAAGAAAAGACTGCTGAGAAAGTTCAGGCTGAAAGCACCAATAAAACTCAAGAGCAAAATGTGAATAATCAAAATCAAGCTAATACCACGGATCAAGCCATGTCAAACACTGACAAGACGACAAACCCAACTGAAGAAAAGAAAGAAGCTGCCAAGCAAAGCTTGAAGGACAGAATTTCAAACATGTCCCCCTTTTTGGGCAAGGTGACTAATTACGTGACCGAAGCTTTGGAAGAAACCTTTCCATCTGATAAATACAGCATGAAAGCCGAACAAGCTAAGAAGCTCGCTAAAGAAAGAGCCGAAAGAGAAAAAGAACAAAAAGTTTACACCGAAGAAGAGTTAGAAGGAGTATTATTTGTTTAAAAAGTTGATCATTCTAATTTTTTTCCCCAAAAGATCCAACAAGAAATCCCAGAATGGAAGAGAACATCTCTGACTCAGTTCGACGCCGAGACTGAGGAGGACAAGTCCATCAGAAGCAAGATTTCTGGAAAATTGAAGGAAAAGTTCAACCAAACCTCAGCTGCTAAAGTCTTGTATCAAACTGAGCAATATAAAGAATATGAGGATTTCAAGAAAGAAATGTCTCAATTTAGAGAAGACTTGAAAGATCATTTGAGTCAATCTCAAAATGTCGCTGTGATTGCTTCAATGGCTGTTTACGTAGAGATTTTTTGGAAATAAAAGTTTTAAAGTGTTTTAGAATAAAGCTACTTCTGAATCCAATACCGCACAAGCTATTAAAGAAATGAGAAAGTTTGTCAAGGGCTTTGACGTTTTTGACCTTGAAAGAGATGCAAGAGTAAAAATTCCGGAGGTGACAACCTTGTCCTAATCCTTATCTTTAGGGAATTTTCTGTGATATATACAATGCTTATTTAAGAAGTGATTTGAACTATATTGAAGCCACTTGCGAAGATGCAGCAAGAGCATACTTCAAAACCCTCATAAAGAAAAGAGAAGTTGATGTAAGAAAATTTCAAGAGTTTGAAAAACTAAAGTCTCCTTCATAGGGTGTTGTTCCTAAGTATACTGAGCTTTGGACTTCTGAACCAGCAACTTTTGTTGGAGGAAGGATTTCTGAAAGAAACTTGCCATGCTTTACTTATTCAGTTCAAATCCAAGAAATTCACTGTAATATATCCAAAAAGACCAATAAAATTGTGGACGGGTCTGATGACAGATTGTTGCAAAGCAGATATAACATTGTCATCTCCCCACACGAAGCTCCTGATGTTGAATTAGTTGGACATCAATGGGTTATTGTTGAAGTTATGCCAGTTGAAGCTGTTCTCATGTTGGCTTAATTTTAACATCTATTTATAACAATTCTCCACATGAAAAAAAGTATATGTATGTCTGTATTGCTAAAACTATCATGCAGAACCAAAGGAGCATCCAAAATCAATATTTTCTTATGTTATCCCAAATTATTATCAAATAAACCCCAAATTGTCCTCTCTTCCTGTCTATGACGTCTTGAAAAGAAATTTTTTCTAGAAAAATTTTTTGAAAATTGCAGAATTGAGAAAACGGCTAGATAAAAGAATAAAAGAAAATTTTGAGCCTGTCAGAGATGAATAAATGTACTGAAAGTGCAATCCTGGGATCAAGAGATGCTTGTCAATATGTGATGACTCATTGTCAAGATGAGTCTGAGAACATTAGCTTCATCAATTTTTATTACTGTGATGTGAATCAGAGCACACTGATCATCATAATCCTGTCAATTATCTTTGTATTGTTTATTTTTAACTTTTCAGGGACAACAGCCGACATTTATCTCGCTCCAGCTCTCGAGGAGATAACTAAAAAGTTGAATCTGTCAGAAGCTGTCGCAGGCGCAAGTTTGCTTGCTTTAGCAACTGGAGCAAAAGATGTTATTTCTGGCCTTGTTGCTGGCAGGAAGGAGTCAGGAGGTCCATCAATTGCCCTCGGAGGAATCTTCGGAGCATGTCTATTCGTTCTGACAGTTGTTTTAGCTCGTTGCATTCAGAGTGCAGGAAAAATTGAAATTGACACTCAAAGTCTGAAAAGAAATGGGTTTTTTATGGTGCTTGGAATCATCTATTTTGTCTTCCTCACCATCATTAACAAAATAACTTGGCCTCTAACTCTGGGATTTTTTGCGATTTACATCATGTTCTTGAGCTATGTTATTTTTAAAGATCACCAAAAAGATGGAAAACATTTTTCTTATAAAGAGAAATGTGATAAAATCAAAGCCTTTTTGTTGAGAAGAGGAAAACCTGATGATGAAGAAGAAAGTGAGCCAATGTGGACTCATGATGAAGAAGGCAAGGATTTCAAGAAATTGAAATTCATATTGAAAGATTTATTATCTCCATGGATGTTGAAGATTAAAGAAAGAAGACGGAGAAGTTTTGCATACCAAGAAGACGATGAAGATACGATGACAAATGAAAAAACCAAGCCTGATGAGCACAGCATATTTAACAAAGCAAAGAGAATTTACAATGCGCCTTTATTATTTATAAGAAATTTGACGATGCCTCCATTTGAAGAGAAGAAGTGGAACAGATATTATGCATCTGTTTCACCAATATTTGGACCTTTGTTTTTAGTATGGCAAACAGGCTTTATCCCAGTCTTTAATGAAAAATGGTACGTGTGGTGGAGTCTGTACTTTGTAATTAGCTTTTCTCTGGCTATTTGGATATTTTTAAAAGGCCGAAATGAGAATTTAGCAAAAAGCCATTCTGGATTGTTTGCCACAGTCACTCTAATTGTTTCAGCTTTATGGCTCAATCTTGTTTCGACCTGCTTTATGGATTTCCTATCTTTACTAACTCTCATCAGTGGCCTTCCTCTTGGATTCCTCAGTTTAACCTTATTAGCTTGGGGAAACTCACTGGATGATTTTTTCGTTGATTACACGATTGCTAAGTCTGGGCATGGAAGTATGGCTGTAGTTGGAGTATATGGAGGATCTCTTTTCAACTTATTGATTGGATTTGGAGGCTCGTTACTCGTTAGTACAGCAAAAAAACCTCTTGAGCTCAATCTCTATCAGCTAGATTCAAGTAATTATGGTGACAAAGTCTCTGTAATGATAATAATTCTTTGTACTTTAATTGTAGTTCTCTTGACTCTTTTAGTGGCAAAGGTCAAAAATTGGATCCTTGGAAGATACCTTATGTGGTTTTTACTGATTTTCTACTTTGGATTTCTCGCTATCGTAACTATCTTGGCTCTCATTTAAGTTTTAACAATATATAGAAAAGTTTTACAAGCTGAAATTTTTGTAAGATTGTATAAAATTTTCATCTTCATAGTAATGATGATAAAGATAAGTAATTTATTATATACATAAACATAATGTAATCGCTAACTTACGAATAAACTCAGAATAGATTAAAACTATTGATCTTTTTGAAATAATGGGAACATTTTATTTTACAGAGTCATTACTGAGATTACTGACATCTAGATTGAGGATATCACCGCCAGCCTGAAGGGGGCGTCTAATTTGTATGGGTTTTGTGTTATCAAGGGATTTGACAGGATCAACTTGCGATTGTATTCCATAGAATTTGTTTTTGGCTGTATCGAAGATGTGTCTTGAGGCGTTTTGTCCAGTGTTTTTGACCATAGAGGCAAAAATGCCGTGGCTGTTTGTGATACCATCGTCTCCCTCGTTTTCAACAAGGAGCCTGTAAGGAGCATCAAATTCTACCAATTTTCCGTGACTCATAACCAAGATCCTATCATAATTTGCGATAGTTGATAATCTGTGAGCAATGGTAAATACTGTGCAGTCTTTGAATTTTTCCATGATTGTGTGTTGAATAAAGAGATCAGTTTCGAAATCTACATTAGCTGTTGCCTCGTCAAGGACGATGATTTTGCTCTTTTTGAGGATAGCCCTTGCCAAGCAGACAAGTTGTTTCTGTCCAACTGAAAAGACTTGGTTAGCGTTACTCATGTCAGTTTCAAGTTTTTTGTCCATCTTTTCGACATAATGTTTGAGGTTGACTTCCTCAAGCACTTGCCATAGTTCTTCATCAGTTTTTGTTCCAAAGGGATCCAAGTTTCTTTTGATTGAGCCAGAGAAAATGACAGGTGTTTGTGGGATAATAGAGAGATTTCTTCTTAATGTGTGTAACCCTAATTCTCCAATATCTTTACTGTCAATTTTCAAGGCAGTTTCTGCTTCCACGGATCTGTCAATTTCGACCATTCTAAATAAGATTTGGAGAATGGAGGACTTTCCAGCACCTGTACGTCCAACACACCCAATTTTTTCTCCAGGTTTGACTTGGAAGGAAAGGCCCTTGACAACGTGGTCTGTGGTTGGTCTATATTTCATAAAGACGTTCTGGAACTCAATTTCTCCATGTTGAGGCCAGCCTGACTTTACAAACTCTTCGTCAGTTGGAAGTTTGAGAGGGGCCTCTATCATATTTCTATGGGTATAATCAAAGATTCTGGCTGCCGAAGCCATGAATAAATTGACATTAATTGTCTGTCTGAGAATCCATTGGATTTGTTCATTGAGGAGCAAGAGGTACAAAGCTCCTTGACCAATTAAACTTTGCTCAACAGAGTTTTTAGTTGCAATATAGATGACGAGGCCAATAATACAGCCAATTGTGGAAGTGTAATCTATAAGCATAGACATGAGTCTCGAGGAGTGCCAGAACGTATAATTGGCTTTTGCAAAAGCATTGACCATGGCGGTGAACCTTTTATTAAAGGTTTCTGCTTGGCCGAATGATCTGACTGCGATGAGCCCGGAAAGAGTGAGAGAAAAGAAGCTGTAAATCGGACTTCTTGAAACCAATTCAAGTTGTCTTGCGACGACGACGGTTGGGGTTGTTGCTTTGATGACGAGAACAAAGACAATGAGAGTGGCGACACCTGAAATAACTACCCATGGGTTAATGACCCAGACAACAATAAAAAGAGCAAAGAGGTACATATTTCCTTCAAGGATATCAAGGAGGTATTGTGGGAGGATTTTGTCCATGATACCAACATCATGTGAGAACCTACTGAGGATTCTTCCGAGAGGGTTTGTGTCAAAGAATTGGACAGAATTTCTCAAGACGACATCAAGCATATTGTCATGGAGTTTACGCGATCCTTTTAAGGTGGCTCTGTTGTAGACAATATTTTTTGTGAAGAAGAAACAATAGTTGGCAACCGCTAGTCCACCAGCAACTCCAAGTGCGGTATTCCTTTCAATGTCTCCTTGTCCCCATAAACCGACAATTCTTCCATAGGCAATATTCAAGCCTTCTGTTCCGACTAAGAGAATGAGGAGGATTGTTCCCGTGACAGGCGTGAGGCAAAGTTTGATGTACTGTTTGTAAATTTTCCAGGAGACTTTTCCTGACTTGGTATCTTCAACTCCAAAGAGTTTTCCGGTTTCTTCATTTGCAATATTTGCTTCTCCTTGACGATCTTCATTATTCTCAACTTGGATGAAGTCTTGGCTCTCATCCTCCTGGACTCTTTGCTGGTTGTCTGCGACTTCATTAGTCATACCCTCAAGCTGTATTCCTTGAGCTCGCAGCTCGTCATGAGTACCATGGGCTACAATTCTTCCTTCGTCCATGACGACAATCTGTTCTGCGTCTCTGACAAAATGTACTTGATGAGTCGCCAGGAGAACCGTCTTGTCTCGGAGGAATGTTCGAATTGCATTTTCATATAATTGCTTAGCAACCTTTGTGTCGACTGCGCTTAAAGGATCATCCAAGAGATAGATGTCGGCTCTTGAATAGAGAGCTCTAGCAAGAGCCACTCTTGCTTTCTGTCCTCCGCTCAAGGTGATGCCCTTTTCTCCAATTTCTGTCAAATCCTTAAGTGCAAAAGATTTGAAATCATTGATCAGATTGCTTGCTCTGACCACCCGTGAATAAAATTCCTCCTCAAAATCAAGTCCGAACAAGATGTTTTCTCGAAGTGTACCGCTGAAAATGATGGGTTCTTGTTCTACATAGGCTATTTTTCCAGCCACTCTGAGGATTCCTTCTAGTCTGGGCATTTCTCCTGTTAGAGACAAGAGGAGAGTTGATTTACCAGAGCCAACTCTTCCAACGATTGCGGTGAGAGTCTGAGCCTTGATTTCGAGATTCAGGTCCTTTAAAACTGCCTCTTCGACATTTATTTTATGCTCCTTGATAAAACTCTGCTTTCCGCGACTATCCTTAATATCGTAGTTGACTTTTTCTTCAAGTACTTCTCTTTGAGGCTGATCTTCAAGATCCATAGAGCCTGCACTGACAGCCCTGACATGTTTAAAAACTTCTTTGGCCTCCTCCAAGCTTTTGGTGGGTTTGAGGGAAAGTGCATCTAGAGCTGCTTTAGGATCAGTAATAACGCTGGTTTTCTTTTTGGTCGGGTCTTGTGGCAAGTCCCAATACCCGCTAAAGTTTCTGAATTCGATGGCATTCTCACTATTAGCAGGTCTTTTGTGCTTTTGAGTTTTGATTTCAGGAAGGTTAAGAATCTGCTCAATTCTTCTGAATGTCAATTTAGCTTCAATCAGGAAAGCAATACCCATAGCAGGGATAAAAACACCATACATAGCAACAACCTGCATGATAAAGATTGTAGAAAAAACAAGAGCGACTGTGAGAGTGCCTCCAGTCAAAGTATAAGTCAGAAAGATGATGAAAGAAGACCCACTGATTGCACTGAATGCAAGGACTCTTTGGCCTCCTTCTCTGTAAGCCAGTCTTTGGAGCAATCGTATCTCTTTTTCTCTGATTTCTTCAATCCTTCCTTTGAAAGCCATTTCCCAAGTGTACATTTTGAGGAGTCTGATGGTGTCAAGAATCTCATCAGTCAGCTTAACTCTTTGATCAGTGACGATATTTTTCTCTTTTCTGATGGGGGATGAAGATTTGGCAAGCTTGAATTGAATAGGGAATGTCAGGAGGATAAAAGCAAACCCTGTCAAACATGCGGCTCCATAAAACACGCACATGATAGCAATGCCTCCTCCAAAGACAATAGGCATTAAGCAAAGAGCAAAGAGATTGAAGAATTTATCAAAAGAATTGATATCATTGGCAACAATGTTGACAATCTTTCCCATTGAAATCTGGTTGAGACTGTAGAGGCTGACTCTGGTAATTTTTTTGTAAATGATTGAAATGATGGCTGCTTTGGTTTTAGTGACAAGGTTGTAGTTATTGAAGTAGGCTTGTTGCGAGGAGTACATACTCACGATCATGCAAACAAATAAGCCAATCGAAGACTTGAAGCAATGGCTAATACTATTGGTAGGATCACCAAGTGCCTCGAGAAGTTCATGCAAGAAGAAACCATAGACAAGTCTAAGTCCAAAGAAACCAAACTGAACGATGAACTGCCAGATGATTTCTTTTCTGAATGTCTTCATGATCGCTCTGGTGACACTCTTTGGCAACCCTGGGCGGGTGTATTGCTGTCTGTCATAGTTTATCATGAGTTTTTCATCAAAAGCTTCAACCCTTTCAGTCCTTCCAAGTCTTGGGAGATCTTCTAGGGTAATTTTCCTGTCTTTATTTCGGCGAACCATCTTGAAGAAGGGAATAATATGGGTGAAGTGGAGTCTTCCAAAGATGTTTGATCTTTCCCACCGAGAGCGAAAGGTGGAATCTTCTTCAATGTATATACCCTGAGAACTTCTGCTTTGAGAGTCTCGAAATTCAACAACGTGATCATTTGGGCGTGACATTTATCCGAGATTAATTTTAAATTTGAGAAATATTTTATCTAGCTAACGAATTAATTCTTTCTTATAGAAATTGGAATTTTTAAGATTTTAATTAGTCTGCAGGATTATTTTGGCTCCAAACCTACAAAATAATTTTGCCTTTTCGATTTGCCTACACATTTGGGTGAGATCTGATATTTAACTTCAAGTGTTTTTTTTTAAACTCCCATCCTCTGTCTGAGAGGCAAATATGTATATGCGTTGGTTACTCATAATTCTAAGTTTTACATGCTTCCAAGAGAGATTTAAAAAAAATCTCTTTTGAGAAAGAACAATTTCATGATTTAGGCGAAAATTTCGAAAAAGAATTTCAATCTGGTGAGAATGGCTCCAATGGAACTAGTTCAAGGAAGAATAAGAAGCTGATTTGAGATGATCCTAAGGAAATTCATTCTTTAAAAGATGAGAGAAAAAGACAAGATCGAGAAGAAGACGTTGATTATCTTGCCATGGTTTTTGTCCTACTTCATAGATGACGGTATTCAAAATCGGTGAGAATTTTCTATGAGAAAAACTACCCAAAAATATTAATTTAGACTGCTGATTATTGGCTTACCCTCAATAAAGGGCAAATTTACTTTTTAGCCTGATCGCCGCAAAATAAATTAATGCGAGAGTAGTTTTTCTAATTTTAACCTAAGTTTAAAAGATCTCGATGCTTTTCAGTAGTTGGAATCTGTTTCGAGTATTGCTGCACAACTTCAGAGTCACAATAAAGGGATAAAGCTCACTCTTGATTTTTAAGAAGATGATAGGATTTCAAAGCAAAATTTTTTCCATTGTGATTGCTGAGAGATTTTTAATTTTAAATTTTTGTTGAGTCTTCTTTTTGCATTTGAAAAAAATTTTTTAAGAGTATGATGATATTCAAAATAAGTATCTCGCCTCAAAATGTTCTGAGAGACTGAGTTAAAACTCGATTTAGCGGTAGTAATTATAACGTAATACTCGCATTCAAAATACGACGAATATTTAAAGAAACGCAAATATAAAAGAGGCAAATTCGTTATATGATTGACATTTATAGTAAACATAAAGTAGAGGAAAATTTATCCTATTGTTTAAGAAGATCTTTCCAGGGCTTATGACAGGTTTCATAGGCGGCTGCTTTGAATTTCAAAGATCGCCAATCATTGGGTCCAAAGATTTCATCAAGTTTTTCTCTTTCTTCTGGTTTAAAATTTTCTTTTTTCCAATTTCTATCAAGATTTTTACAAGCTTTCATGAGGGTCTGATCAATATTTTTTTCTTTGAATACCTGTTTAGTTTCTTCAACTTTTTCTTCAATAAATCCTAAAGAAAATAAATAAAAAATAAATCAGCAGAGATAATAACCATCAATAATGACAGGAGATTGCCTGTGGATCTCCTTGTATTTTTGGATATAGTGTTTCAAATCGATAAGGGCAGAAAAATCAACTCCAAAGAAATAAAAGAATTTTTCAGCCTCATGCATCCTGATTCCTGTGAGCTCACTGATATAATTGAGGTATTTTTCTACAACATTATTGGGTCGTAATTCTGGAGAGCCTTTATTGATTCCTTGCCAGACACCTGCATCAAATTCTTCTTTGAGCCAGCGTTGAGTTTCGGGTTCCCTACAGAGGAACAATACCTTTGCGAGACCTTCTCGAACAAGTTCTTTGAGTTGCAACACGAATTCTTTCTTGGAATTCTCATTAGTATCTTTATCCTCAATCGCTTTAGATGATCTCAAGTCATCAGCATCATCAATTACAATCAAGAGTGATTTCTTTTTCTCGGCAACAAGAGAGGGCTCTGTCGTTTTTTCTGGTTCTGGAGAAGAGCTTGCATGGAGAGGTAACCTAAAAATTGTTTTCAGTGTCTCAGCTACTTTAAATAAATTACATGATCTTTTGATTGAGTTTTTGGAAGTATTGAGAAAGATTGAATTTCATAGGGAGTTGCTGAGGTTCTGCATCGACTTCTTTGAGGACCTTTTTAAACTGATGAACTTTCTTAAAGCCATATTTCTTAAGGATGGAGTCATTTTTAGTGTAATCAGTGCCATCGAAAAATAAGACAGGGCCTTCTTGCTCTTTCCAAGCTTTAGCGATTCTTAAACCCTCCATAGTTTTGCCTACTCCTTTTTGTGTAAAATAGATTTGAGTTCCGTTCTCTTTGATTTGCTGAAGTTTGTTTGGCACAAAAAGAGAAACAAAATCTCCATCGAAGGGCTCAAGAGCATTAAGTTGTCTGCCAATTTTCTCATTCAAAAAAGCAATTCTTAGCCCGGGCTCAAAAAGATGGTCAAGCTTTTTGCGCTGCTCATTGATTTCAAAAATTTCTTTGTTTTCTTTCCATAAAGATTCATATCTGTAATATTTTTCTTGAACTTCTGTTATTATCTTACTCAAGAGATCTTCTTGGAAATATAGATAACAGAGCCCAGAAGCAACAAGAGTGAATTTGAGTCCATTCATATGGTACTTGGAATTATTCGAAGAATAATACGGAGAGTAATGGTTATCTAGGATTGAAAATAAACAGAGGCAGCTGTTTAGACTTACTTGATCTGAAGAAAGAAGAGAAGAACCTTCTTGATGACTTCATTTAACGGGAAGCAAAATTAAATTTAAAATAAATAAGTATTAGTTTAGCTTTTTTTGAAATTTAAGGATGTTTTATTCTATCATAACTTTGCGTGAGAGATTTCAAATATAGAATATTTTGCGGATCAGAATGAGAAAGAGATCAAATTGGAAAAAAAAAACAGGATTAACTGGGGAACCATATTCCTTTGGACATGTATTTTTATTGGAGAAAATTATGAATTTGGAGAAGAGAGTGGTAGGAGAAGGGTTGACATCCCCAAATTACAAGAAACAGCTTCAAATATCTAAATTTATTCTTCTAAAGAAAAATTTAATTTTTTTTTTGGCGGAAAAAATCAAATTAGAGCAATTCGTCTTTCAGTAAAGACAAATCAGCTATATTTATAGTTATGACTAAATTTTCGAAAAGTTCAAATGATTCTTTTCTGGTAGAACGTTGATTTGTTCGAAACATATCTCAAAAGGTCATGAAACCTGTTGATTGATGAATTTTTACAGAAAAAAGAAAAAGCAAGTTTAGTGATAACGAAATGAAGCAAAATGGTTTCTGAAGCGAAACTCAATGTAATGGTTCTTTTTTTTCTGTTCATGATCAAATAGGTCATTCATAAAAATATTTCTCTACTTCTATTGAATATATTCTGAAAAAATTTTTTTAACTGTTACTGAAGCAAAACCCAATGACTTGTGACTATTTTTTTTTAAATTGAATGTTTTGGTGTTTGACGACTCGAGACTTTCTTAATATAAGATGAGAAAAACATAAATCATATAAAAATCCAAAACATTTTTTTGCTCAAATTTCTTGATTGATATCCCAATTTTTTTGTTTCAAATTTTTTGGAAAAAAAAGTTTCTTGATGGTTTTTGAGCTCTTTCGAAAGATATGGACCTTGATTCAGTCAACAAAGAAAAAAAAGAATTGATGAAATTTTCTTCAGAATTTTTTTTTCAATTCTCAAATTTTTCTGTCGCCCAGTCAAGTTCAGAAAAAACTTGACCAAAAATTTTTTTGTGGACTGCTTAGATACTTTATGTGTAATTCAAAAAAAATAATAATTTGGAGGAAAAATCATGACTTAAACTCATTTTGAAATTTTTCGGGTTCGGAATTTGAGGTCATGCAAGATCAGGACAGGTCTACGGCAAAATCCGGAATATGCAGGCTTAAAAATCCTGAAAAATCCTCCAAGTATTTTTTTCTCGATATTTTTCAAGAATAAAGAGATTTAGCTGATAGTTTCATGATTGATTGTGATCGAATCTCCAACTGGGAGGTTTTGCTTTTTGGAAATTTCAATCAAAAATTTTTTTTAGAACCCTTTCCTTTTTTTGAAAGTTTTTTTTTTTATGTCCAAAAATTTTTCGGATAAAAAATACAAAAATTTAAAGGGATAAAAGTCTTTTTCAAAACCTTTGAAGGAAAAATTGTGAAATCCTGAAAATCCAGGAACATTTTTTAAAATCCGGGCAAGTCCGAACCCTGAAAATTTTGGATTACATTTTTTCAAAAAAAAAAATTCATGAACATTTTTCTTCTCAAAAGTCTTTGAAGACTCAAAAAAATCCTCTTTTAGGGAGAAACTTGGAAAACTTGGGTGATTATTTTATGTTTTTTTTTCATAAAATTATTTTTATATCGTTCAAAACCTCTCTGAAGAAATTTGTAATTTTAGAAGGACTTGGAAAAAAATAATTGAGAGATTCAGTAAAAAAAGAATCTTCAAAATATGAATATGAATTTCACTCAAAAAATTTTTTTCAGGGAAAGGACAATGAGTCTGCAAAAAAAGCTGATCCCATTGTTGAGATAAAAATTATATAAAAAGATGTTTTATGGGCAGGTTCGGCAACAAGCAAGCTTGTATTTGAAGCAACCAAAGGAAAAAAATTAATATTAAAATTAATATTTCAAAAGAAAATACCTATCACTGGAAAATGTATGAGGCTTGGAGAATATTAAAGAAGAACCCTTTCATCTATAACCCCAGATCTTTCGCTTACATCTTCGTTGGATTCACTCTTTATGGTGTTGTCAAGCAAATGTCTTCTGATTATATTTTTGGATACGAACATTATGAAGAAGATCATCCTCATGATCACAATGAAGCTTTGAGACAATGGGCCAGACAAAGAAACATCAAGTTTAGAGAATACGTCCTTGCCCAAAGAGCTATCCAAGATCAACAATTACGTGCTGAAGCTGGTCTTTAAATCATTTATTATTACAACGTATTTTATTAAGATGAGACTTTATGATCATTATATGCATGTCGTATCCTTAATAAAAGCCTGTAATGACTACTATGAGATGAATTTGGCCAAGTGAATAAACTCTAACTCGTAGGAATTTGGATACTTCAAGCCATTTTTCGATGATTCGAAGAAATATATCAAGACAACTTGTTTGAAATTTGCAATGGAGAACAAGATTTTCAAACAGTCTGCTCAACTTTGAGATGACAAAACTCTTTTCTTCTAAGAGTTAATGAGAAGGAATCTCCAAAAAAACAATGAAGGGTCATTGTTCAAAACTTGAGACCTAACATTTGAGATATCAATTTTTTTCGAAAAGGCAAGTCTTTTTTTGTCTCACTCTAGCTCACGATATGGGAGATTATATTGTGTCAGTTTTTTCTTCAGAATGAGGAAACTTATATCTTGAAATAATAAAATTCAAACATTGGGGTTTCCAAACTTTTTTTGGTCATGACTTGATATCTTAATCTTTTCCAGAGTAAAAATGGAAATAATAACTTTTTTCTCCTCGTCCGAAATTAGATTTTCGATAGAAAATTTTTTGAACTTCTAGGAGTCTCCAAAGGATCAAGATCAAATGACCTCTTTGTGAATCACTGGAAGAGTAAATCAAACCGAGATTATTTTTAGAGAGCATTTCGATATTTTTTTTTTAATTTTCTATCTTGAATCTCTGAAAGGTCTAAGAAAAAAATATTTAATAAAAAACTTTTCCTCAAATTTATCTCCCTTGGTTTGTCTGTGGGAAAAGAAATTTTTTTGTAGACTTTTTTTTTGCTCTCACATGTTTCGGTGGTTTTTGAAATTCTGAAGATATTTTTTTGGAAAAACGAGAAGAGAAAAATTTTGATCTCTGGAATCTTTCAAAAAAATAAAATTGACACGAAAAGGGTCTCTCAATTTCTGAATTTTTTTCCTCTTGAACAGAAACCTTTTTGTTGAAGATCCGTTAAAAAATAAAAGTAGAGAGGAAACTGTAAACTTTTTCGAATGACCTCCTCTCAAACAAGTTTCAAATCGAGTGGACATTTTTTCCCATAGACTCTTTTCTTCATCAACTTTGATTCATGACTCAGGGATGCTAACAAAATTTTTTTCGTCCAAGAGTTGGTTCTCGTTTCTCAAAATTTCAATAGAAAATAAAAATTTCATAAAACGTGTGAGAATTTTTTTTAAATCGTTCTTTTCACTTTGAAAAAAATTCGATAAAACCTTTGTAAAATATTATCATTTCTTTTTTGCAGGATTATAATGAATTAAAAAAAGAGGAACTTTTTTTTAACTGGAAAGAAATCTCAGAAGATCATGTGAAGTGAACAAGTTTTTTTTTTGCAAAGCTTATTTCTGGAGAATGATAAAAATCATGTCGGGAGTTGAAGAGACCTTTATTCTTATAAAAGAGGAAAATTTACTAACTGGGCAGAAAAAAGAGATCGATTGACTTCTTTTTGTTTGATCCAAGGGAGTGGAGGAGATGACTATCTTTCTGAGACTGAGTCAAATCTCACGGATGGGGGCACGGGCCAGCGAAAAACATAGCGAAAACACCCATTTCATAGCGAATGTCATAGCGAAAAAAAATTTGGCCATAGCGAAACCATAGCGAAAATTTTTGACCCCAAATT
>Ga0182738_1004707_pt1 | contig 14945 bp, 13 predicted proteins | sample eDN5th30CBELigMG_FD_128876 | JGI IMG/M metagenome (GOLD analysis project Ga0182738, IMG submission 128876) | Enriched Miracle-Growth compost microbial communities from Emeryville, California, USA - eDNA 5th pass 30_C BE-Lig MG (version 2)... ... | reverse complement strand
TCGGTCAGTGAAATAATTTGCCTGTTTTCAGAAATCTATATTGTTCCCAACCATCTAGGTCTCAGGTAAAATTGATAAAATAATATGACAAAACTCTCTCATTGAAGTTGTATCTTGCTATTTCGCAAAGTTATCGAGTCTCCTAAACTAATATGATTTGCATCAAAATAGACATAATTTCTTCCAATGGATATGGTGACGCAAAAGGATTGAGGCCTTGTCTAAGCATGGACACTGAAGAGATAAAATATGTTGATTTCTGTTAATTTAGCCTTTAAAATAAAAATCTTTTTTGTTTTTAATCTTTTCATTTTTAGATTCTCACATAAACAAGATAATTTTTCGACTTCATCAATCTAAAACTCTTGAATTAATTTCCAGGTTTTCTTATGAAAGTTTTTTTTCACAAATGACTATTATTCTCCCTTTTGATTAGGGGTGAGAAGCTGAGGTTTGATGTCACAAAAACAAAATTAGAAATCTTGATTTTTCATCGAATTTCATATCAGTAAACAAAGAAAACTAAATAATTACGATTGAAGTTGGAAAGACTTTTCTTCTCTTTAATCTCGCTATTATTTTTATCAGATCTCAAGGAAGCTCAAAACTCTTTACTCTTAGCATAAAACTTCTTTTTGCACTGAGTTTGAGAAATAAAGCTTCAGAAAGTTTCAGAGAATTTGCATCAAATTGGTTGATTTTGGCCGTCATTAAAAGTTGTGTCAAATTATTCTCCATTGAGTCTTAAGGAGCTCTCAAATCTCGCGCTAGGGTTCATCCTTGACCAGATTGAGGTGTTCTTTTGTTCTATTTTTTTGAAATTTGAATTAAAAAAATTGGAAAATCAAGCAATACTGACAATCGTCACTTGACATTTTTTTTTATCTTTTAAGAATTTTTTCCTTGATTTTTTCAAAAAGAGAATTAGAGAGTCTAAATTTTTAGAAATGGATTTTTCTCTGGAGACATTTTATGGACTCTTGAAAATTCGGTTTCTGAAAGAATTTCATTCATTGGTGACACTGAGAAAATAATATCTCAACTTGCTCAAAATGCTTTGAAAGCAAATTCAGAAAGTGAATTTTAGAATTTAATACTTTGTTTGTGGTTTATAGGTTGTAAATAAAATATTTTATGCACACTCTTTTTTTTTTCAATCCTCAATAAAAGAAAATTGAGACTTTTTCTTTAAAAATTTGGCCTTGCAATGAATTAACGAAAAAGATAAATTAACAAATTGCAAATTTACGAGCCCAAATTTAAAAATCTATAATTCTGCGGAAAAACAGCAATTTGATTTAAAAAGTTGTGCTAGATTGAAATACAGTTACATCATGTCAGATCGAAGGACGGAAAGCAATATTTTTCTGAAATAACAAAATACCTGTTATTTTAAGTGAAGATTGTTTGAATAAATTTATGAAAATGGAATTTTGCACACAATTCGAAAAAGAAATTTTTAAATGATCATCCTGCTGTAATTATCAAAATTAATTTCAATTCAAGTTTTCAAGATTCAAAATTTCTGAAGTCCATCAAAGGAGAGAAAGATTTGAAAATTAAGGCAACAAAGTTTTCTTGAGATATCCCCGAAATCTAAATCTTCAAAATATTCTTCTTTAGGTGTGTGCGGATCTTATTTAAATTTTTTAAAGGCAAATTAATAAAAATAAGCCAAAAAATTTTTTTGATCAATCCATCTCACTCAAATGGATGATAATCTCTATGATGAATTCGGTAACTACATTGGTCCTGAATTGTCTGAAAATGTACTCTATTCAGGTCTCCATAATTTCTCATTGCAATAGGCCGATTATGACAATGAAGACCGAGTAGAAATTGACGAAGATGAGTTGGGCAGAGATAATATGGAAGAAGAGGAAGAAGAGGTAATTTATCTTTTCTACCTGTCCCTAAGCTTCAATAGAATGTCAAGGAGGACCAGATTGTTCTTTACGAAGACAAAAAATATTATCCTGACGCAGATGAAGTGTATCCCGGCGTTGAAACCATGATCCAAGAAGAAGATACCCAAGCCATCCACGAGCCAATAATCGGAATTGAAAGAACCAAAGACTTTGATGTGACTGAAAAGGCTCTTCCAGAAACCACTTTTAACTATGAATTTATGCAGTTTGTAATGAAGAACCCAGAACTTATTAGAAATGTACGAATGTTCCCTTAAAATTTTCTTATCGTGGAATAGGTAGCAGTTGTTGGCCATTTGCACCATGGTAAAACCTTGTTGATGGATATGTTTGTCAAACAAACCCATGGACAAGACTGGTTTATTGACAAAGAATACAAATATACAGGTAATTGAGAGAGAAATTTCATTTCACTAACTTGAACAAGACACAAGAGCTGATGAGCAAGATCGCAAGATCAGTATCAAGGCAACCCCAATGTCACTTATTTTGCCTGACTCAAGAGACAAGTCATACTTGATAAATTTATTCGACACTCCTGGTCATCCCAATTTTTCAGATGAAATGTGCTCAGCTGTGAGAGCTTGTGATGGTGCGTTGTTGGTTGTCGATGTTATTGAAGGCGTTATGCTTGGAACTGAGGAAATTATCAAACACTTGGTCCAAGAGAATATTGCTGTAAGAAAGAATTTATTGATGGAATATTAAATTTTCGTTCTAGATAACTGTGGTCATCAACAAGATCGATCGTTTGATTTTGGAAATGCGTCTTCCACCTCAAGATGCTTACCTCAAGATCAGACACACTCTCGAAGAAGTCAACGGAATTATTGCCCAACATAGTTCTCATCTTCCTGATACTGATAAATATAAAGTAAAAAATGGTTAGAGTATTGGGGCTCATCTCGTTTTCTTAGATTTCACCAGCACTTGGAAATGTGGCTTTTGCGTCAACAGAATATGGATTCTGCTTCACATTGAAATCTTTTGCTAAAAATTACACTGCATCCTTCCCCAAGGTCAACCCTGAAGATTTCGCCAAAGTTTTGTGGGGTGATTATTATTTCAATGCTCAAACAAGAAAATTCATGACTATGCCCACCAAAGAATTCAACGACAGAACCTTTGTTCATTTTATTTTGGAGCCTATTTACAAGATTTTCTCCCATACCGTCAGTAAAGAATATGACAAGCTCTCGCCTGTGCTGGCCAAACTGGGAGTGTTTATCCGTAAAGAAGATTACAAGCGTGATACTAAAGATTTGTTGAAAATTGTGAACCAGACCTTCTTTGGCAATACCAGCCCAATTGTGGATATGGTGGCCAAGTTTATTCCTACCGCTAGAGCAGGAACCCCAGACAAGGTGAGATTATATTATACTGGTAAGGAGAACCAAGAATTGATGCAAAGAATGTCAAAATGTGATGCTGAAGAGATTCTGATTGTGCACATTGTAAAAATGTATAACAAGCCAGACTGTCAGAGTTTCGATGCCTTTGGTCGTGTGATTTCAGGAACTTTGACCAAGAAGCACGCCGTCAAGGTTTTGGGAGAAAACTACACCAAGGACGATGAAGAAGATATGGCTGTCAGAAATATCACCAACTTGTACATTTACCAAGGCAGATACAAGGTCGAGGTTGATTTCGTTACCGCCGGTAACTGGGTGCTTATTGAGGGCATCGATCAATCCATCTCAAAGGTATAGATAGAGGGGTGAAGATTTATCCTAATTTTGAAATAGACAGCTACAGTGACTTTGGCTCAAACTCAAGAAGATGTGGAGATTTTCAGACCCATCAGATTTAACACAACACCTCACGTCAAGTTGGCTATTGAATCCTTGATTCCTTCCGAGCTCCCAAAAATGCTCGAAGGTCTCAGAAAAGTCAACAAGAGCTACCCCATCTTGGTTACCAAGGTCGAAGAATCCGGCGAGCATCTTTTGATTGGTACAGGAGAGCTCTATATGGATTGCGTGATGCATGATTTGAGATTGATGTACTCTGAGATTGAAATCAAGGTTTCTGATCCCGTGGTTACTTTCTGCGAAACCGTCATTGAAAGTTCTTCAATCAAGTGTTATGTTGAAAGTCATAATAAGAAGAACAGACTCACAGCTTTAGCCGAACCTTTGGACAAGGGCTTAGCAGATGATATTGAGAAAGAAAAGATTGATTTGACTTGGGCCAAGTCATCAGTTTCAAAGTTCTTTACCGACAAGTATGATTGGGATATTCTTGCTGCCAGATCAATTTGGGCCTTTGGTCCTGAAAAATTCGGTCCCAACGCCCTTGTCGACTTCACCTTGCCCTCCGAAACTGACACCGAATTATTGACTGAAGTCAAGGAATCCGTTATTCAAGGATTCAGATGGGCAACCAAGGAAGGTCCCCTCTGTGACGAGCCAATCCGTAATGTGAAATTCAAGTTGCTCGACGCTCAAATTTCAGGAGTAAGAAGAGATTTGTGGGCTTTGATATTGAATAAGATTATTAGGATCCTTTGTACAGAGCTGGAGGTCAAATTATCCCTGCCACTAGAAGAGTTTGCTACAGTTCCTTCTTGATGGCTACTCCAAGAGTGATGGAGCCTACACTTTTGACTGAAATCCAATGTACTGCCGACGCCCTCGGAGCTATCTCCACTGTAACCTTGAACTCAGAAAATTTGACATTAAAATTCTAGGTTTTGTCCAGAAGAAGAGGCCACATGATCTCGGAATTGCCAAAGCCTGGCTCACCTTTGTACACTGTGAGAGCCAATATCCCCGCAATTGACAGTTTTGGATTCGAAACCGATCTCAGAATCCACACCACAAGTCAGGCATTCTGCTTGAGCGTGTTTGACTACTGGTCCGTCTTGCCCGGCGATCCCCTCGACAGATCCATCGTCTTGAGACCCCTTGAACCAAGCGCACCCGCTCATTTGGCCAGAGAATTCATGGTAAGAACTAGAAGAAGAAAGGGTTTGAGTGAGGATGTGTCCATCATCAAGTATTTCGATGATCCCATCTTGCTCGAAACATTGAGAGGAGATACCGACTATAAGAACTTGTTGTAGTAGATTTTTGTTGTTGTACTTTGTTATATGGTCTATCACATTACATAAAAAAATAAGTGTATTTCAAAAAGAAACAAGAGTAGTAACTTCTATTCATTGACATTGATTGATAACTAATGAGGTTAGAAATCAATGAATCAATCAATGCTATTATTTACCCGTATCAGTATTAAAAAAAACTATTTACTCATTCTGTTGGAAAAATTAAAGAAAATGAGGAAAAAATTGAATGCAATTAATTCAAAGAATTTTCAAAGCAAATTCTATTTTGAATTTCAAATTGGAAAAAACTTTTTAACTTATCACTTCAAGAGTTATTTGAACAAAGTCAAGTTTTATCTGTTTATTATTAAAAATTCAAAAATCTCGAGATATTGATGAGACACAATACTGATTCTGCAGATCTTTCAGTTTATGGTGCCAGTGTTTCTTCAATCAAGCAAATTCCAGAATTGGAAGAAGTTGAAGACAGACAAAATTTACATACAATTCGTATCATGCATTCATTTGATTTGACTTCGATGCAGGTAAGTGTTTCGGAAATGCCTTTTGAATAAAATGATGTTTGAAGGGAATTGAGATCTTTACCGGAGTGACAGAATTGAACCTTTCTTCAAATTCAATTGAAAAGATGGAAGGATTAAGCAGATTGACAAAATTAAGGGTGATTGACCTTTCTTGCAACCGAATCCGAAAAATTGATGGCCTCAGTAGTCTGAAGCAATTGGAGAAGTTAATTCTTGCCTCCAACCGTATTTCTTCACTTCAACCTTTGTCTCAAGTACTTTGCACGGAGTTTCTCATTTTTCATAGATGATTTAGGCGTTTGGTGAAGAATATAGGCTTGAGTACCTTGATATCAAAGACAATAAACTCGCTGGTATTGGAGAAATAAAATATCTCGGAGGGTATGAATATTTTTGGAATCATTAGTAAAGAAAATTCTTGTAGGATCACACACCTTCGGGAAGTATTTATCACCATGGGAGATGAGACAAATCCTCAATTCCAAGATATGGACGCTTATATATCTAGCCTCAGAGGTTTGCCTAATTTCAAAAGCCTTCAGGTATAATTTAGCCATAATTCCAAATTAAAAATTGAATATAGAGAGTTGATGGAAAGGATCTAAAGAGTTTCGTTGAAAGTGCAAAAGGGCATATAAATGATATGAATGAGGATCATAGTGAAGAAGAATATGATGTTGACAATCGCGAGCATTCAATTGACGAGATCAAGACTCCATACAGGAATATGCGGTCTTCAACAGCAAAGAAAAGCGTGCTACAAGAGGTCGATATGAATCGAAACCTTTCATCAAAGATGAAGTTCACTACAAAGAAACAGCCTTCTGAAGTCAAGGAATTAGAAAGATATTATGAACAGCAAATCAGAGGTTTACACGAGAAGTTGGAAATGCTTTATCAAGATCAGTCGGAATTGATTCACAAGTTTGAGCTGAATGAGAAATATTGGTCCAATAAGTGTGGAAAACTCGAAGAGACAATGAGAGAGTTGCAACAAGAAAATCGAGATGTGGCTTCACAAAACATGAAGATGAGAACAACAATTGATGGCCAAAAAGATGAATTGGATAGAGTTCACAAAGAGTTGTCAAGCTTAAAATCAAAGAAAGACAAGAAGGAAGATTTGATAGATGAGCAGCAGAGAAGAATTAGCGATCTCTTGAGAGAGAACGGTGAGCTGAATAGAGAGTTGAGCATGAGAGCTGAAGAAATTGGCAATTTAAAGTCAGATTTGGGCATTACAGAGGGAATGATAAGTGAATTGAAGGGTATCATTAGGAATAATGAGAGAAGTTTGAATGAATTGCATTCTCAAGCCTTGCAAAACAACTCTGTTAATATTCAAAGAAGTGAAGACTTGCAAAGAAAATTTGATGAACTCGAAAAGGAAACTCAAGAAAAATCTAAGGAAATCAGAAAGTTGAATGAAAGAAACCTTGAATTGGAGGAAGCTGTGCTAAAGTGGGAAAAGAAACTTGAAGAAAAAGCGGGAGAAGTTCTTCGAAGTGAGCAGTCCAAGCTTCGTCTCATTGAAAATGATTATAAAGAAAAGATTGAGGATTTGGAAAGGACTCATGAGAAAGAGATTATGAGGTGCGATGATAGGTTTAAAGAAAGCATGGATATGATGGAAGAAGAATTCAAAAAAGTTTTGTTGGAAAGCAATGATAAGTTCAAGACCTTGAAGGCTGCTTATGATGAGAAGACAAGACTTGAGGCTGAATTGAAACAGATTTTGCAAGTCGTTGGAGCCAAGAATGGTGAGCTCGAGAGGTTACTCCATGACCAAACCGTCATGATGAAGAGTATGAAAGAAGAATACATCAACTTATTACAAGACAGAGAATCTGCGACGAAAAACGTAAGAGAAATATCAGGAGAAAATCTAATCTTTCAATATAGGCAGAGGAGAAAGTGAATATAATAAAAGCAGATATGTCGACACATCAAGAAGTACTAGATAAGCTTAGAGGAGAGAAGGAAGTGCTGGAAAAGCGAAATGAGGAATTAGAAGAGCAGGCAATTCAGAGAACAAAGGAGATGACAGGTTTCAAGAGGAGAATAGCAGAATTGGAAAGTGGAAACGAAAGCATCAGAGCAGAAATTGAGAAATGGAAGAATAGAGCGATAATTGCTGAAGAGAAGAATGAGAGTGAAGAAAAAAGATTTAGAGAAGAAATCGAAGATTTGAAGGATAATATGGAGACAAAGAATAGAATGTTGGAAGATAAGAACGTCACAATCGATGAATTGAAGGAGCAATTGACGGCTAAACATGAAGAAATTGAATTTGTGAAGAATACAAAGAATGATACGCAAGAGTTTGAAGAAGAAATAAGAAGACAACGACATCATAATGAAAAACTTCAAAAGAAAGTGGATAAAGCCTCTGATTATATCAGTGAAATGAAGAAAGGAATCGGGGAACTTGAAGAAGAATTAACGAAAAGAGATGAAACTATTGCCAGCTTAGAAGCCCAACTGGATAAAAAAAATCAGACATTGAATTTCATTGAGCAAGAGATTGGGCATGTGAAAGAGAAACAAGATGGAGACTTGAAAGAAAAAGAAAAGAGGATTAATGATCTTGAATCATTGCTTGATGAATGTACAAATACTTTGTTGAGGAAAAAGGAAGTGCAGAGTAAATTAGAAGAGCAATTAAGAAATACTGTTGGTGAATTTGAAGGAGCTTTAAGAATCAAAGATCGAGAGATCATGAGCCTGAAAAGTCAGCTCTCTGAAAATGAGGAGGAAATGAAACTTTTAGTTCAAGAAGTTGAGCGAGAACGAAAACAAGCTAAAGAAAATATCGCCAAATTGCAATTATTGTTCAAGTAAAGCGGAGTTTTTATGATTATATATCTTATATTATGTATATTGTTGTATCACGTAATAATAATAATGATGTTTAATTTCTTGAGATTATTTCTTTTTAACTAAAAATAAGAATTAGAACGAATTTTTTCAAAGGAGAAAAACCTCCACCTCCTGCTTTGTTTGACATAGGTTCATTTTTCTTGGCATTTTTATCTTCGGCAGGAATAGTTTTTCCAGCATCTTTTCCTGGAGGCGCAGGCTGATTTTTCCTGGGAGGACTTTGATCTCCTTTGCCCTTTGTTGGTTGAATGACTTCGTCTTTTGGTGGTGGACTTTTATTTCCTGGTTTTGTTTTGCCTTTTATTTCTTCTTCTCTTGGGGGTGGACTTTTGCTTCTATTCTTGCCAGTTGTTTTACCCTGAAGTTTAGGGTCTTCATTTTTGGATTGAGTCGGGCTTTTATCTCTCGCTTGCGGACTCTTTTCATTTCTTGGGCTTTTTCCAGTCTACATTGAAAACTTTAATATTCATGTTCCACTCGTAAAAAAGTACTGGGGAATTGCCAAGATCAATATATTTTTTCGCTTTTTCAATTTCTTTTTCTCTTTCTTCTAATTTCTTCCAAGCTTCTTTTCCTTTGAGCTTTCGTTCATACTTTAATATGGTCACTGCAGCATACTCAAAAACATTTCCTTTAGGGAACCCATGTTTACAAAATTGATCTTGAAGATCTACGATTTATGATGAGTTATTTTAGTGTCGAAGGAGGAGGCCACTTACAATCATAGGCATTTAGCAATCCTGAACTGACCAAAACATTTTCTAAAAATGTATAAGCGAATTTGATCTCAAAAATCGTGATACCAGGTTTTTTTGGTGAAAGATCTTCACGAGGGGTTTTTGAATTTGGCTGTGTCAAGTAGATATTTTCTGGAGCTTTTGTGCTTCCTTTGGTTGGCTTTTCAGGCTTGATAATTTCTGTAGAAATGATTAAAAATTATATTCAAAACATTGTTTATTGGGAACCGGCTTTGTTCATCGCAGGTTTTTCAGTTTTTGAAGGGCTTTGAGCCTGCTGCTTCTCTGTTTTATTGGAAGGAGGAACTTCTTTGACTTTAGCTGCACTTGTTTGCTTATTCATCTAATATAGTTTTTTTTAATTAAAAAAATAACGGTCTCAACAAAAATATTCGAAAAGAGAATTTGAGATGAAGTGCATTTTTTTAAAAAGCTTATAAAACCTGGCTGAATAAGAATGGATGACGATGCATGTATCTACATTTTACAAAACTATAATTTTCATAATGTATAATAAAAAAAAAATTCCCCAGCTTCAAAATTAATCGCGAGAGTTTTGGGTGTTATTTCTACTGTCCTTTGAAGCCCAGCTTTCGAGCAATTCTTTTTTCTGTTTAAGGTGTCCATGTTGTTGGTGTGCTGCTCCGCCTGGGCTAAAGGTCTGGAAGTATTCCCCATTAATGTTGACTTTTCCAACAGCTGTGACAGCTGGAAGTTCAGGAGTATTGGTTTGAGTTCCTGAGGTGGCCTTAACTTTGGCAGTAGTAGGTCTTTGGTGGATGCGCTGCTGTTTATTTTCAGGATTGAAGTTGGGGTTTGATTGGATGTTACGGATAGAGGCATGGGCCAAGGTAGTTTTGAGGGTTCTTGTGGACTTGGAGGATTTAGATGGCTCAGCAGTTCCTCTGACGCTTGATTTACTTGACATTGAAATATTATGAGCACCCTTTGATAAGCTCAGATTATATGGTTCGATTGTCATTTTTTGTCCTTCCATGACAAAAGGCATAAAATGAACATTGGTCATAGTTTGTTGTCTGAGTTCTCCTGTTGATTGGTAGCCAGTTGAGAGTGTGGCTGACTGAGAAGGTCTATTATATTTGGCTGTTTCAGGTCTTGTGTGGATTGCTGCAGGAATGCCGGTGAGATTCTCATAACCTTTGGGAGATATGGCTGAGCTGATGGAGAGCTTAGCAGAGTTTTGAGGACTATGAAGATGATAGGGGCCTAGAGAGTATTTTCCAGGAGCATTTGAGGAGATGGCTTTGAGAGCTTGAGTAGGTGTTGAATCCGAGTGTTCATCATCGTTTTCAGCAGTTTCGGAGGGATTTCTTTGTTGTGGATCTTCTTCGACAGATTCTTCAAAGACTTGTGGTTGATCCATTTCTGAGTACTTTTGAGATTTGAGGTGAGCATGAGCGAAGCCCATTGAGGAGTTTGCTTTAGTGCTTTGGACAATAGTATTGTAGGTTGCCTGATTGTCAACAAAGCTGTTGATTTTATCAGTGATTCTTTGTTTGTTGAACTCATATTGACTGTAATAATATTTCTTTGCTCCAATGATCTCTTCGATGACTTCTTCAGTGCCATCGTCTTTAGCGAAGAAATCTTGAACGCTCTTTGCGGTCGAAGGAGATTTCTTCATACTGAGGTAAGCTGAGTGAGGTCTCTCGCTTCTTCTGCTGGCTCGAAGATCATCTTCTTTAGCTTTGAGTTGTTTTTCAGATTGAAGGAGCTTGCTAACATTTCCTTCGGGGTTGGCTCTGGCATTCAATCTCAAAATGCTATCAACGATAGCAGTTTGAGGAGTATTCCAGATATCATTCTCCTTGAAGTCTCTCTGCCATTGCTCCATACGGTTAATCTCCTTTTCTAATGACTCTTTTTGCTGTTTCACTTTATAAATGACATTATGAAACTGATCTGTTTTAAGTCTCTGCACGGGCTTTATTCTTGATCTGTCTTGGAACTTGCCTTTGGAGCCTTTGGTGATTCCATTCAGGAACTCAAAGTTGATGGTGGAGCTCATGGCTCCCGACAGGGGTCTGATGCCTGAGAGGGGTCGCATCGTGGATCCTGGACTTGTGATTGGTCTCATACTTTGGAGATAGGCGAACTTCATCTTGGTGGAGTTGTTTGCAGTCAAAGGCCTGTCGAGTGAGAGTTGTTTTTCAAAACCAGTTGTGGAGCTGAAGGGTCTGTAACCATCAGAAGGGCTGGTGACCTCATGCTTCAAGATAGTTGGGCAGTTGGAAGTCTGGAGCCTGACCTTGGTAAGGCGGGTCACATCAGCAGAAAAAGGTCTAGATTTAGGGCTGTCAAAGGTGGCTGACATTGCTGGGGTTTATAGGGTCCGGAAGGGAGGATTTGTGTAAAGGGAAAAAAAATTAATTAATTAGAGAAAGAAAAAGTTAGCAAGATAAAACCGATTTGAGCGATACTTTAAAAGGAAATTTTGTTGTTGCAATCTTGTAATTGTAACTTTTTTAATTCAGTCGTTTCGTTTTTTAAAACAGCCAATTAAGGAGTTATTAATTAAAAAATTATATTTCTTTGTTTATAAGCAAAGAAGTTCAGAATAATAATCGGTATCGGTGCCAGTGTCAGTGGAAAAAAGAAGTTACTTTTTCGAGAAAATCATTCCTGAAGAATATCAATCAATAGTGATTTTTGTATCAGATTTTTGCCATATAATATTTAAATAGAAGGCGAATTTATTAATATCAAAAGAAAGAAGGAAAAAAGAAATATTTCTTTTCGAGAATTTTCTCAATTTATGGAGGGTGACTGCCCGTCTTATAATGCCTGATTCAAATCGTTGGATCGAATAGACCTTGGTTGAAAAGTAAAAAACCTAAGGAAAAACTTCCAATTTTAGCAAATAAATTCAGGACTAATCGGTAATAAAAATCTTTCTCAGAGAGAAAATTCTTTTCTTGAAACAATCAAGGCCAAATAATATCGGCAAGGTCACGAATCACTTGGAGTTTATCTCTCATTAAAAATTGAGTTGGGGTAATTTCAGAATGGGACAGGCTCATGGATCAAATAAAAGTCATTCTAAAAATGCGATTAAAAAGAAGTCTTGATGAAAAATATTTGCAAATTTTATGGGTAAAAGCGCATGCAATTTAATGATCATCCATAAATTCACCGCTTTTCCTTAAAAATAATTTTTACCAAACAAGCTGGCGAATATTACAATTCAAAATGATTTTTGGAAACGAGGCGAGCGAAATTTGGATTTTTTGGGGTCAAAATTGGGGGTACATGACATTTTCTTTCCTGACACAAGCCAGAATTCATTCCTCCATCCTCAGAAAGCTCCTTTCAAAAAATTAAAGTTTCTATTTTCAATTATTGGAATTTTTTTTTTCATTTAAGAGAGTTTCATAATTTTCTCGACCGCTTGTGAAATTTTTGTTCACTTGATATCAATCCCTCATTAACAATGATCTCACCAAGTTAGGACAAGGACAAGAATGATCAGAAAGTAATTTTTCTAAGGAAAAAAATTTTTTATACCTCCTAAAAAGGCCAAACTGGCTGGAAGAAATTCTTCCACTATGGGCCAGAAAATAGCCAAAATCGTGGCCGGAGCTTCCCAGCCTGATTCAAAGAAAATGCAAAAAATTAGAGATTATAAAGGTTGAATAAGATTTGATTTGAAAAAAATCTCATCGTGTCAAGATTTCCATTAGCCATTTTAATCACGATTTTTGTCTCCAAATGTATTTGAAATCTCAGCTATTTTGTTGGCCAAACATGATAATGATAAAACTATTCAAATAGTCCTCTGTAAAATAATCTTTTTCATTGAATCAAATTTTATATTTTCGGCATGTTTTCTCGAATCTTTTCCTTAAAATTCTGGAATGTCACTGTTTAAATAGTTACTAAGAGTTCAAAGGTTCAATTTTGTTTTGTTTTGTTTCAGTTTTCATTTCTAAGTTTTGGAAAAAAAGAAGAAAATTTTTTTTTGGAGGTTGGTTTGGGCAATTATTTCTGATTTTTGAGAAACAGAAAATTTTTTCAGACGTGATGAGTTCTGAATTTGCGTATTAAAATTTCTTCGATGGGAGAAAAAAAAATTGGATAGAGATTTTTGCTTTGAAAAAGTTGGGTTTGGAGCAGGAGGAAAATTGACCGGATTTGAACCGCAAAGACAATGAATTTTGGCAAAACCTGCTCCTCGTTTAATTTCAAGTCAAACAAACGCTTAAGAAGAATCATGATTAATTAATTCCTCTTGCGTTTTAGTCAAAATTAATATTTTTATCTTTTTGAACCAAATCATTGAAAATTAAAGTTTCTGCATTCGAATAGCTCCCTGGGGTTCATGACAAATCTCCTTGTTTTCTTTTTTGGAAGAATCATCCAAAGCCAATATCTCCCTTCGGGGTTACTTTAAACAATCAAAGAGGTTTAATAACAGAATTGAGAGAAAAAATTTCTTTGAGAGCAGGAGCCATCAAGGGTTCAAATTGAACTTTACTTTTCTTACCTGGGGACGTTTAGAAACGCCCTGTGAATTGGATAAATTTAACCCCTTTCTAACATTTACTTCCGCAACATTGCTCACAGAGAGTAGGAGACAAGCTTTGGTATCGGCATGTGTTTGTTCACTGTTTGGACTTTTTCGACTAAGCATCGATAGACTGAGAATTATAGTGCGAGCATCTCATTATTTGAATGAATAAATCTGATCCCTCATCAAACTATTTTAATTAAAGTAGCCAAAACGCACAAAAAACTAGAGTTTCTGTTCGAAGAGAATTGATCTACAGTAAATTTGGAACTGTATACTTCTATTTATCCAAGTTATTCATGCCATCCTGTATAATTCAAATTAAAATTCATTAATCTTTCTTTTTCAACCTCTTTATTCTCGATGAGAAAATTAATATCATTTATTGCTGCTACAAGTCTTTTAACTTTGGCTTCTTCTCAATCAGTCTACATTCCTACAAATTTTGGCAATATTGCTATTGACAACTCTGCAAGCCCTACAGATAACCAAGGCTTGATCACCTTCCCTACAACAAATATATTTGCAAATCAAGCGAATGATCTGAGTCATTTATCTCTTGACTTGCCTTCTATCCAGCTCAATAATCCAACTGAGAACACTACTCCTCCTACAAATACAGAAGAATCTTCCTCACCGACTGAAACAACTACTGAATTGATTCCTCCTCCAACTGTCGAAGAAAATGGAGAGTTTGAAGAAGATTTGACAGAGTTACCGCCTGTTGTTGTTGTAGAAAATGAAAACAATCCTGTTGTTCCTCCTAACGAATTTGATTTAGAAGGATTGCCAATTATCCCTGAAGAATCTGGAGATATTATCACCAATGTCGCTGAAAACAATGACTTAAGTAGCTTACTAGGAAACACTCTTGAAAATTCTGTTGCAGCAGCTGCAGCTCCAGCATCAACAGTAAAGTGTGAATTTAATGAAGTTGGACAACTCCAATGTCAAACCTGCTATTATCAAGCTGGTTGCTTCGGAATCGACTGTCCAATTGATCATTGTGAGTAGTCATTTTGGGGAGAGGGGATGTAATTGGTGAAAAAATCTTTGTAATGTGATAAAGTAATTCCTGACATCATATGTATTTAAAGTTAAGTTTTATTATTTTTATAACAATACTGATAATTCAAAACTTGACTTTCTAATTAAAAAATACTCAATTATCAGAACTTTCTCTTTTAAAAAGTTTTTTTTTTTTAAAAAAAAACAGGGAATGAGTTGAATCCATTCAGGGTTAAATAGGGTTTTTGTTAGTGATTTTCCGAAGTCTCAAAG